>Ga0335396_10003942_pt1 | contig 16499 bp, 14 predicted proteins | sample FRY02_FD_205743 | JGI IMG/M metagenome (GOLD analysis project Ga0335396, IMG submission 205743) | Freshwater microbial communities from Lake Fryxell liftoff mats and glacier meltwater in Antarctica - FRY-02 (spades assembly) (version 2) | ecosystem: Environmental > Aquatic > Freshwater > Ice >... | reverse complement strand
CTGGCGGCTTTTCTGCTGCATACGCGCTTCCAGCGCCGCCACCAGCCGATCCCGGCGCTCCGCAATGTCGTCTTCGATGTCAAAGATACGCCGCCGCAGCTCCCGCTTCTTGCGTTCCAGCCCCTGCACCTGTTCCTGAATCGCGTGCTGTTCGGCCAAAGTGGGGGCCTGGCGGCTGCGCCGCTGCAACTCCCGAATCTGGCGTTTTACGTCGTCCAGCTCCTTCTGCGCGGCCAGTTCCATATCCTCGGCCCAACTGTCCAGTTGCTCCCTGGCTTCGTGAAAGTGGCGGCTGTTCTCCTCCAGGCTGCGGGCGAGGGCGGCCTGGGTGTGGCGGGTGGCCTCGGCCTGCAAACGGGTGGCCGTCTCTGGCGATGGCGCTGTCGATGGCGCTGTCAAGGGTGTGGCCCGGCCACCGCACAGAAAAAGCCGCTCGCACGTCTCCTGGTCCAGACTGCGCTCGGCGTCGTCAATCGCCGAAAAGAGCAGATACTCCTCCCGGTCAAAGGAATCGACGGTCAGATGGCGCAGGGTCAGCCAGCCCGATTGCCCCCGCAACTGTTCCACCAGCGCAATGCGCCGCGGGTGGCGGGTGATGTCGAAAGTTAACTGGGCCGGTGGGCAGGCGTGGCTCTTGGCCTGTTCCAACACCACTTCGCCCAGGGGGTGGCTGAGCCGGTAGAGAAAATCGCCGGGCAGGTTCGTCTTCTCCCGATCCTTGGAGATCAGGTGATAGCGGCCGGGTCGGATGTGGGCCGCGGGTGGTCTGGTCAGATCAAAGGCCAGACGTGCCTCGTCAAAGCGGGCTGCGTCGGACAGTTCATAGCGGGTGACAGCCCAGAAGAGCCGCCCAATGCGGTCCAGACTTTCCTGAGCGCCTGACAGACTGCTCTTCAGCCGGTCGTGAACGTCCTCATCGAAATGTTCCAGCAGCAGGCGGCGGGTTTTTTCCATCCGGGATTGAATCTGGGCGTCCAGACTCTCCTGCAAGCGTTTGAAGGCAGCGGCGATGGCCTCCGGTGTACGGCACTGCTGGTAGATGTCCAGAATACGCCGTTCAAAATCCACCCCGGATTCGATGACCCCCAGCACATCATCCGACGCGCCAAAGACGCCGGTGAAGAGGCTGAATTTCAGATCGAGCAATTCATAGACGCGCTGGTCGGCCTCGTTGCGCTCGTTGAGAAAGTTGATTACTACGACGTCGTGCTTCTGGCCGTAGCGGTGGCAGCGGCCAATGCGCTGCTCGATGCGCTGGGGATTCCAGGGCAAGTCGTAATTGATGACCAGCGAGCAGAATTGGAGATTGATACCCTCGGCCGCAGCTTCCGTGGCAATCAGAATCTGCGCCTGCTGCTGAAAGCGGTCGATGATCGCGCCCCGTATATCCACCGCCCGCGAACCTGTCAGCCGCCCGCTTTCCCGCTGCTCTGCCAGCCACGCCTGATAGAGCGCGGCCGAGTCCGGGTCGCTGTTGCTGCCGTTGAAAGTAAGCACCTGGCCCAGATAGCCATTCGATTCAAGAAATTGTTTGAGAAATTCCTGGCTGCGTCGGGATTCGGTGAAGACAACGGCTTTGCGGGCCGCGCCCATCTTGCCCATCTCTTCAAAGCCCACAGTCAGCGCGGTGAGCAGAGAGCGGGTTTTGGTGTCGATGCCGATGGATCGCGCCCAGCGGATGTAATCGTCCAGTTCGGCGATCTCTGCGCCCAGGCGGGCGATGTCCACGGGCCGTTCTTCCGCCTCGGCAGAATCGGCTGCCTCCGGCTCGTCATTCTCACCGGCATCCGATCCAGAATCCGCTGCCAGGTCGTCCTCATCCTCCAGCAGTTGGTCCAGCAGGTCGTCGTCCAACTCCTCGTCCAAGAGCAGGCGCTCCACCGCCGTGGCCTGGGCCAGCATCTCGTCCCGCAGGCGAATTAACCGTTCCCGCATTTTTTCCAGGGTCATTGCCACGGCATAGGGGGAGGACGCCAGCACTTTGCGCACCAGCATCACCAGCAGATGGCGCTGGCCGGGGGGCAGGGCATAGCTATCTTCCCGCTGCAAATAGGCCGAAATGGCCTCGTATAATTGCTGCTCCTGTTCCGACGGGCGAAAGGGACGGGTAATCAGACGCCGCTCGGTGTAGGGCACATATTCCATCACCTGACGGCGCAGGGTGCGCCAGGCAAAAGTGCGCAGACGATCCCGCAGCCCGTCCAGATCGCCGCCGTAGTTGATGTACTGATCCCGAAAAGAGGAAAGATCGCCAAAGAGATTCTCGTCGATGATTGTGGAGAGACCGTACAACTCCAGCAGAGAGTTTTGCAAGGGGGTGGCGGTGAGCAGAATCTTCTTGCGCCCTTCCGTGGCCCAGCGAATGCGCCGACCCATCCGGTTGCTCTCCCGGTAGGCGTTGCGCAGCTTGTGGGCCTCGTCCATCACCACCAAATCCCACGCCACAGCCTTGACCTCATCGGCCCGGCGGCTGGCGTAGTTGAGGGAACAGATGACAACGGCTTTCTGTTCAAAGGGGGCGATCTGACCGTTGCGCTCTGCCTCCCGATAGCTTTTGGCGTCCAAAATGAGGGAAGGCAGATTGAACTTCTCCTCCAATTCCAGCGCCCACTGTTTGCGCAGGGAAGCCGGACAGATCACCAGCAGACGGCGTTTGCGCTCGGCCCACAACTGGCAGAGCACCAGCGCCGCTTCAATTGTTTTGCCCAGCCCCACTTCGTCGGCCAGCAGCGCGCCTTTGGAGAGAGGCGAACGCAGGACAAAGAGCGCGGCATCGATCTGGTGGGGGTTCAGGTCCACCGTCGCGTCAAAGAGGGCGCGGGAGAGACGGTCTACCCCGGCATTGGGCTGCTGGCGGGTCAGTTCGTGGGCGAAGTATTTGGCGTGGTAGGCGGTGGTCATAGGATCGTCACTTTTCTCCGCCGCCGTGGAGGACGACAATCTGCTTCACGCTGCGGATATGTATCTATGACAACCATTGCCGCCCCCGACGCGCCTGCATCAGTTCGTCAAAGGTCATAGCATTCTCCAGCAAAACCAGTTCGGAGCGCACAAGCCCGGCCAGCCGTCTTCCCTCGGCCAGGGCTTCGGCACTCTGGGATGGGGCTTCGATGCGGAGACGCGCCGATGTCTTGTCGGCCATCATTGCCTTTTGCAGCCGACGTACTTCACCCTCCGGCACGCGTCGATAGCCGCTCTGTGGCAGCCGCGCCATCCGAATCAGGCCGCGCCGTTCCCAACTGCGCAAGGTCTGCTCATGCACACCCAACTGCTGGGTTGCCTTTTTCAGCGTCAAGTAAACGATACGCTCTGTGTCCATAATAAATCCCTCCCTTTTCGCCTTGCACCACTCAACATTCCTCTTCTGTTCTGTTGTGAAGTGATAGATGAGTCAGAGCGGAACCGTGAGCAGAAGCGTATCCATTGCCTCTTTGAGTTCAGCCGGTTTAAACCCGGAAGGTCCCATTCCGCCGGCATAGACGATACCGCCATCCAGACCGACCAGATAGAGCCGTTCCGGCCAGGCTGCATAGGCTTTCATCACAGCGTCATCCATTTCGTCCACATACGTCCGAATCCCATATTGAAGAGCGACCTGACATTGACCGGCCAATTCTCGCCGCTCGGCAATGGTTTGAGGGTCACGGATGTCGTGGCCGCCCAAAAACCAACCATCCGTGGGATGGGCTTCGTGAATGTAGACGAGCAGGAATTCTATCCGGTCTTGATAGGCAGTGTACAAATCTCGCAGGCGCACGGCCTGACTCATAAAAGGTTGTCAGGTAAAGCTGCCAAAAACCAATGCCACCGGTTTTTGTTTCCCAAGCTGGGATAACCGAATCGGGTTTTCACCCCGAATGTCACGCAATTCAAAATCAGGAGCTTTGTCGCCCCGCTTGGGAGCATTGGGGTTATATTTTGCCTGCCAGGTCAGGCCGTCAGCTATATTGTTGATTACATCTTTCATCTTTTCATCCCGTATTGGAATCCAGTAAAAAAAACTAAGCTTTTTGTAGAAATGGCCGGGGTTTTCAGGAATAAATCAGCCTCAAAAACCCGACTCTTCATTCGACTCATCCACCCACCCGCCAAAAATAGAGCGCCATCCCCAGCAAAACCACACCGTAGATCAGCCGCAGCACGCCCTGGGCGCGGATCATCCCTTCCTCCATCGGGCGCGGGGTGCGGCGCAACAGCCGTTCGCTGAGCCAATTGCGTCGGTAGTCCCGCTGGTAGCGAACGGAGTATACGCCCTGATAGATAAAGTATAGTCCACTCCCCGCCAACAGAAACAGCAGCAGTGTATTCGTCGTCATTCTCGTTTTCCTCCAGCTTATTACCTCAGCAAAAAGCGCAACGCGTCGGGCAGGCGTCGCCGCCAGGATGCCTCATTGTGCTCACCCTGCGCATCCACCACAAAGCGCAGGGTCTCCTCGTCGCGGCCTTTGCGTTCCAGCAGCGAGACCACCCGTTCGCAGTGACCCTTTTGCAGGGAGCGCAGCAGGGGAAGCTGCCACCAGCGCCGGGCTGCGGGTGACTCCTTTTCGCCCACATCCAGATAAATACGCCCCGCATTCGGGCGGGCCGTGCGAATGTAAGGCAGAATCGCGCCACCGGCAAACCAGAAAGAAGGAGACATCGCGCCCACAAAGCCGAAGGTTTCCGGGCGTTGGAAAAAGGCATACAGGCTAATCAGACCGCCCATTGACGAGCCAAAAATGCCCGTATGCGTCCGTGCAGTGCGGGTGCGGAAGCGGCTGTCGATAAGGGGTTTTAGCGTATCCGCGAGGAAGTCCACGTACAGATCGCCCAGCCCGCCGCCGTGCCGCCTGTCCACAAAGGGGCTATACTCCTTCAGCCGCTCTGTGCCCAGATTGGGAATCCCCACGACAATCGCTTCGATCCCTTCCTGGCTCAAACCATCCAATGTCTCATCCACGCCCCACTCCCCGGCAAAACTGGTGGAGTCATCAAAAAGATTCTGGCCGTCGTGCATATAAATGACCGGATAACGGCGGTCATTGGCTGCGTAGGAGGGGGGCAGATAGACAAGAATTTCCCGCCGGTTGTGAAGTTGGGGACTATAGAGTTCATTGAGCACCCGCACATCGCCCGTGGCTGTGTGCGCCATGCCCTGTTTAAGTTCTGCATATCCACGCCACTGGGCCGCGGGCTGCTTCTCTCCCAGCAAAATGTCTCTGGGCGGCGGGGCGATGATTTCGTAGCTGTACATATGACCTCCTTGTCATTTATGGGCAGCAAAACGCGTATGATTCTCCTTGATCAGAGCAAAACGGGACCAGAAAGCTGGGATGGGAAAAGTATATCACAGGCGCGGGCGCTCTGCCTTTCGCGCTAAATCGCGCCGCGCTATACAGCGCCGCGCTATACAGCGCCTGCTTCCCGCAGCCCCGCGATTTCCTGCGTCGTATACCCGACTCCCCCCAAAATCTCATCCGTGTGTTCCCCCAACCGGGGCGGCGGCATCTGGCGCGCGGCCCGGCTACCGTTCTGGCTGACGGGCATATCCACCAGGCGCAGGTCCGGCACAGATGGATGGGGGAAGGGAGCCAGCATCCCCAGCGCGGCAAGCTGCTCGTCCCCGGCCAAATCGGCAATCGTGCGGATGCGGGTGCAGGGGATCGATTCAGCTTTGAAAAGCGCTTCCCACTCGGCCACCGGACGGCGGATCAACTCTTCAATAATCGCCACCCGCAGCGCGGGCCGGTTGGCAACCCGCGACGGATTGACCACAAAATGGGGGTCATCGGCCAGTTCCGGGCGGCCCAATGCTCCACAAAATGTACGGAAAAGGCTGTCGTTAGCGACGCAAATAAAGATGTCATCCGTGGCCGTGGGGAAGGACTCGTAGGGGGCAATCATTGTCGTGCCTGTGCCCTGGCGTGTTGGCAGAACACCGCTGCCCAGAAAACCGGCCAGGTGGTAGTTGAGCCACCAGACCGCGGCCTCGAAAAGACTCGTATCTACTTTGCAGCCCACACCGCTCCGCTGGCGGTTCATCAGTGCGGATTGAATGCCGATCACCGCCCACATCCCCGCGCCCAGATCGTTGATGCCAATGGGCAGGCGCGCGGGTGATCCGTCCGGCTCGCCGGTCAATTCCATCATCCCCGTATAGGCCTGCAAAATCGGATCATAGCCGGGGCTGTCGGCCAGGGGACCGGTTGGCCCGTAGGCGGAAATCGAACAGTAGATCAGCCCTTCGTTCTCTGCCCGCAGATCGTCGTAGCCCAGCCCCCGTTTGTCCAGCGAACCGGGACGAAAGCTCTCGACCAGCACATCCGCACCCGCGGCCAGGCGGCGCACAATTTCTATCCCCGCGGGCTGGTTCAGGTCGACGGTCAGGCTGCGTTTGTTGCGGTTGGCGGCCAGAAAAGTGGCGCTTTCTTCGTTCCACAGGGGCGGCTTCCAGCGCCGGGTATCGTCACCGCCTGCTGGATGCTCCACTTTGACCACATCCGCGCCCATATCCCCCAGAATCATCGTGCAGTAGGGACCGGCAAAGTTACGGGTCAGATCGACTACACGCAGGCCAGTCAGCGTGTCGCCCAGTTGGGGGAAGGGTATGGAACGGTTCATTGGCCGATTTCCTATCGCTGCTTGTGCGTGTCACGGACCGCCGGTCAAGGCGGCGTCATAGTCAAATCCATCCTCTGCCCGGTCCTGGGGGACAAAGCCGACCACCTGACGGGCGTGTTCCATATCTGCCCAGCGCATGTCGTTGTTGGAGAGCGCGTAGAAAATGTCGAAGCGCACGGATTCGTCCGCGTTGATGCAGGCTTCGATCAGCCCCACCACATCCCGCTGGCTCACGAAAACGTCCGAGCCGCGGGGTGGCCGGGGCCAGTCCCGGTCCACCTGGCCGATGCGCAGGAGGATGCAGGAAAGATTGTGCTGGTGCGCGTAGACCTGCCCCAGACTCTCCGCCCAGACTTTGGTGGCCGCATAGAGACCCCGCGGCGTGGCGGGAATGTCCACAGTCACCGGTTGGATAGCGGCGGGGATGTTCACCTGGCGGCGCTCAGCCATCGCTTTGTAGGGTTCCATCGCCCGATGGCCCTGGGAAACGGTGATGCTGCTGGCGGCCACAATCCGCTGCACGCCCGCTTCAGCACAGGTTTCAAAGATGTGATAAGCCCCGATGAGATTATTATCGCGCAGGCTTTCCCAGCCGTCGCCTTTGGGGTCCGCAGCCAGATGCACCACCACATCCATCCCCGCCACCGCGGCGCGAATCCCGTCGAAATCGGTCAAGTTGCACAGATGAAAGCGCTCGTCAGGAATCTCGTTGCGCCACGCGCCCGGCGTGCGCGCCGACATCGCCCGCTGGCGGTCCAGCCCGTAGACTTCGTAGCGTTCCGGCTGGGCAGCCAAATGGGTGTAGGCGGCATAGCCGACCAGCCCGGTCACGCCCGTTATCAGAATTTTCTTCGACTGGCTCATCGCGAAAAGCACTCCTATGCCGGATGGTTGAAGAGAAGAACAACTAAATTTTCCCCTGGCTCACTAGCCATTGGACCGATTCGTAGATGCCCTCGAAGGATGTGTAGCGGGGCTGATAGCCGAGCAATCGCTGGCCCTTTTCGATGCTGCAATTCGGGCTGTGGGCGATGTGTTCCCTGGTTTTGACAGCGTCGGCTTCGTCAGTCGCCGCGGCGAATTCGTCCCAGGAGACAAAACGCAGATTCAACTGCTGACCAAACCAGCCATAGACCGTCTCGGCGTAGCCGCGCAGCGTGACCGCGGCGGGCGACACCGCGTGGAAACTCTCGCCGACGGATGACGACCAGTTTTGCATAGCCCGGAAGAAGATTTGGGCCACGTCGTCGGCGTGGACGTGATGAACGGTTTCCAGACCCAAATGGGGGAGCAACAGCTCTTCGCCGTTGCGTATTTGCGTGAAGATCGCTGGGTTGAAGTGACCGGCTGGGTTGAGCGGGTTCCAACCGGGGCCGACGATATGGCCGGGATGCAGGCAGGTGGCGGGGAAGCCGTGGCGGCGGGCCTGGTCGAGCAGATAGCTTTCGATGGCCGCCTTCTGGACGCCGTATTCGCCAAAGGGGGTGCGGGGCTGGCTTTCTGTGGTGGGGACCTGCACACTGGGGCCGTGTACCCAGACTGTGCCGCAGTGGAGAAAGTGCTGCACCTGTCCCTTCAGCGCCTCGGCCAACTGTTTTGCGCTGTCCAGGGTGAAACAGATCATATCGACCACAACGTCCGGTTGCAGGTCGCGAATCTGCGCGCCAAATGTGCCCGCTGCTTCGGCAGTCGTACGGTCGATCGTCACCTGGCGCGCCGCTTTCCACGCGCCGTGGGGCTGGTAGGGTTCCCGTTGCCCCCGGCTGACCGTCACTACCTCATAGCCCGCTTCAACCATCCGAGGGACGAGATATGTGCCCACGTGACCGCTTGCGCCCAGCATTACAACCCGTGTCATTGTTTGTGCCTTTCGTGCAGTGGAGGGATAGTCTGTGGCTATTACTTTGCCGTTTGGCGGGGAATTTGTCAAGGGCGTCCGATCCATCAAACGGTCCGAGGGAAAGCCGCTCAATTCTATCCACAAAAAAAGCGTAAAACGTGAGATTGTTCCCTCCTCTCACGTTTTACGCTTCACATTTTTCGCTTCACGTTTTTCATTCACTTGTCCTGCATCAACACCCAACCAGTGATTTAACCCGGCTCTTTGGGATTTCAGGGGGTTGACAAGAAAACCCCACCCTAACCCTCCCCAAACTGGGGAGGGAACTCTTCTCTCGTTGACGAAATGACGGCTCCTCCCCCAGCATGGGGGAGGTTGGGTGGGGGTAAAATTTGTCAACCCCCTGAAATCCTGTTGAACCTTTAACCCTTGATACCCGTCACTGAAATACCTTCGATAAAGGTACGTTGGGCGAAGAAGAAAAGGATCAAAATGGGTACGACAATAATCGTACTGACCGACATAAGATAGGGATAAGCCAGTCGCGTTCCACCAACTTGGAAGATTGTGCGGCGCATATTCTCGATGCCCAACGCCAGCGGATACAGTTCCAGCCGGTTGAGATAGATCAGCGGCTGGAGATACTCGTTCCACACATTGATGAATGTGAAGAGGGCCACTACAACCAAAGCCGAGCGGATCAGAGGTAGCATAATTTGCCAGAAGATGACCAGTTCGTTTGCGCCGTCAATACGCGCCGCCTCGGATAGCTCATCGGGAATTGTGCGAAAGAACTGACGCAGCAGGAAGATGAAATAGGGCGCTCCAAAATAGGCAGGAATCACAAGGGGCTTGTAGGAATTCACCCACCCCAAATCTTTGAAGATAATGAAAAGCGGAACCAGTGTCACCTGGGGCGGGATCATCATCGTGGCGATACAGAGGTAGAAAACCACATCCCGGCCAGGCCAACGAACCCGTGAAAAACCGTAGGCCGCCAGGGCCGAGGACAACGTGGCCCCCACTGTTACTGGCAAAGCATAGCGAAAGATGCTGTTGAAGGCGAAGAGATTGAAGTTGTAGGAGGTCCAGGCGTTGACAAAATTCTCCGGGAAAAAGGGGATCGGAATCCACACCGGAGGAATCGAGTACGTCTGGGGATCGTTCTTTACAGCGGACGTTACCATCCAGTAAAGAGGCAGGAGAAAGCTAAGTGCCAACACAATCAGCGCGCCATATTTCAGAAAAGTAATAGCCCAATCACCGAATCTTTGGCGGAATGAAGGAGTAGATTTCTGAACAGACCGCTTGGGAGAAACAGACCGGCTTACTTGCGTTGTCATAGAATCAACATCTCCGATTATTCAGAAATTTACTCGTCACTGGAATAGTGAACCCAGTAGCGGGAGGACTTGAAGAGGGAAACGGCAAAGATGACAACTACCACAAAAAGCATCCAAGCCAGCGCCGAAGCCTTGCCCATGCGTAGATTCACAAAGGCATTGCGATAGAGAAAGACGGCGATAAATTCGGTGGCGTTGTTGGGTCCGCCCTGGGTCATCAGCCAGGGAATGGTGAAAACCTGAAAGCCGAAAATAAACCCGGTCGTCAGTACGAACATAATCGCCGGTGTGGTCAATGGAACAGTGACATTCCAGAAACGATTCCAGGCACTGGCTCCATCAACAATGGCCGCTTCGTACAGAGATCGCGGCACATCCTGCAAGGCAGCCAGAAAGATAATAATAGCGCTACCTTGCGCCCACGTATTAATCAGAATCAGAGATGGTTTGGCTAGGTCTGGGTTGGCAATAAATGGAATCGTCGGCAATCCCATGCCCTGCAAGGCCGCATTAAAAACACCAAACTGGGCATTGAGGAGGAATTGCCAGACCATCGCCACCACAACAGCAGGAATGATCGACGGGAAAAAGAAGACGGCCCGAAAAAAAGAGCGTCCTTTGATCTCTGTATTCAAAAGACTGGCCATAAGAAACGCGGCGATGACACCGATGGGCACACTAAAAAGAACCCAATAAAAGGTATTGTAGACCACTTTGGGAAAATTCGGATCGATCGTAATCAGGTCTATGTAGTTCTTGAAACCAACCCAAACCGGGGGACGGATGAGATCGTAGCGGGTCAGGCTGTAGCGGAAAGCAGAGATGACCGGATAAAAGGTAAAGACAACAAACCCTATAATCCAAGGGGAAATAAAAGCCAATCCTGTCAAAAGCTGACGCGTCTCTGCCCGCGTAAGACGGCGAAAACGAAATCGGCCTGGGTTGTTCTGAATGAGAGATTCCATAGCAGAAAGTGGCTCCGGGATTCAAGAAGCTGCGTCCTGCACACTTGTAACGTGCAGGACGCAGCATTGTTTACAACAAATCAGCCGTGACTTTTTATGCAAACCCGGCAGCAGCGTACTCAGCCGTGCAGCGGCTCTGGAATTCGGCAGCGGCTTCGGCAGCGGTCATAGTATCCCGATACTGATTCTCGCGCAGTTCGTTGAACTGGGAACGGGCAAAGGAGGTAATCGGGCAACGGGCCGGGGAAGACCATTCGGTGGCCGTATCCAGCGAGTCGAAGTAGAACTTCAGCCCCGGATAGCGGTTGGAGTCGACAGTAGCCAGATAGTCGATCTGGCCGGGCAACCAACCGGAATTCTCGAAGATTATATCCATGGCTTCGTTGGTGTTCAGGAACTCACCAACCCGGAACATCTCTTCCTTATATTTCGATTCGTTGTAGATGATCACATAATGACCACCTGTGCCTTGGGGGTTGACATCTTTGCGATGGCTGGGAACAGGAGCCCACGAGGTTCGGTGATGTTCGCTAACCTCTGGCTTATTGATGGCCGTGCCGCCGGGGCGCCAGTAGCCGTCAATCATAACAGACTGTACTTCGGAATTGTACGAGCCGCCCCAGGAACCCTGACCTTCGACCTGGCGCATGCCAGCCATATTGTCCGGGCCGATCTGCTTATAGTAGGCGCCCATCGTTTCAAAGGCGGCCACCATCATCTCGTTGTCCAGGTCGAAAGTGCCGGCGTCGGCATTGAACCACTCGAAACCCCAGGAGACGGCAGGATAGAAACCGTCCTGAATAGCTAAATTGCCGCCCATCGCGTCGTAGGGGTCCAGACCAATCTTGATCAGATTACCGGCAGCGTCAAACTCGGTCAAAGCCAAGTGCCAATCCATCAGTTCGTCCCAGGTTTTGGGGGGCGAATCCGGGTCCAGACCGGCGTCGGCCACGTGTTTGCCATTGTAGTTCAAAGCATAGCGCAGGAAGCCTTCGTTGGCAGGAATGCCATACATTTTACCTTCGAAACCGCCGTCTTTCCATGAACCGGCCAAGTATTTGTCTTCACTGATGATGTCGCTGGAAGCAATCCAATCGTCAATGGAAACCAAAGCACCCCGGGCCATGAAGTCCAGATACTGAACATTAGAAGCACCATCAGGTGGCGTTCCGGCAGCCACGCTGGTCAGAATTTTCTCGTCGCCAGCGCTGGGAAGCACCTCGATCTGAATATCACCCATCATTTCGGACCATTTGGAACTGGCTTTCAGGGCATCCCATGTCGCGATACCGTAGCCACCACCCCAGTTGACCCAATACTGCAAAGTGATTTGCTCGGCGGCAGCGGGCGCAGAAGCAGCAGCGCCTTCACTGGCTGCGGGGGCAGCGCTGGGGGCGGCTGCCGGGGCACAGGCAGCCAACAGAGCGCCGCCAGTCAACAGACCGGTGGTGCGCAGAAAATCGCGTCGGCTCATAGAGCGACTGAGTGACTTCATCGGAATATTCTCCTTTTGAAAAATGGTGTAGAAATACAACAGAAAGAACCGGAGGGGCTTCGGCCTTGCCAAGTATATCGGGTGTCCGCTTTTGTGTCAAAATCAATGACCAGTTTATGCTTTCGTGTGCGCGCCCAAATGAGCCAGCAGGGCCGCGCCCGTGCGGATGCCGTTGATGAAGCGTTCCACTTCCAGATTCTCGTTGGGCGCGTGGTTGGCCTCGTCGTGGTTGGCATAGGGAATGATGAACGACGGCACACCCAGGATTTTCGTCCACACATAATCGGGCAAACTCCCTCCCATAGGCGGAACCAGCAGGGGTTCTTCGCCCCAGGCCGCAATTACTGCCTGTCGCAGAGGCGCGGTGAAAGGGGAATCCAGCGGCGTGGACGACGGCTCCATCCCGCCCTGGCGAATGACCCTTACTTCCGGTGCGTGGCGGGCCACGTGGGCCTCCACTTTGTCCAAAATTTCGTCCACGCTCTGCTCCGAAACCAGCCGCATATCACACTTGACAAAGGCTTCGTGGGGCAGCACAGTCTTGGAGCCTGGGCCGCCGTAGCCGCTGTGAAAGCCATTGACGGTAAATGTGGGCCAAACAGAGAGCCGGTCGAAGAAGGAGCGTGACTTGGGTTCGTCCAGACGGGTCATGCCCGCTTTCGCCATCAGCGCCGCTACGTCCACTGGCAGGGCATCCAGCGCCTTGCGTTCCAGCGGCGTCGGCGGCAACACATTGTCATAGAAGCCGTCAATCGTAATCTGCCCCTGGCTGTCTTTCATCGACGCCAGCAGATGCACGAGTGTCCAGATGGGATTGGGGGCCACATTGCCCCAGTTGCCCGAATGAAAATCCCAATCCGCGTGGCGCACCCGTAGTTCAAAAGAGGCGACACCCCGCGGGCCATATTTGATGCACGGCTGTCCATTTTCCAGCACCGGGCCATCCGCGGTGATGACCAAATCCACATCGGCCAGCAGTTCCCGGTGGGCGCGCACACAGTCGGCGATGTGGGGGCTGCCCAGTTCCTCCTCCCCCTCCAACAGCACAATCACATTGCAGGGCAGTTTATCGGTCACGGCCAGCCAGCTTTCGATGGCGAGAAGCTGGGCCAAATGCTGGCCTTTGTTATCGCCCACGCCCCGGCCATAGATGCGCCCATTGCGAATCTCCGGCTCGAATGGCGGGGAAACCCAGGCGTCCAAGGGGTCCGGCGGCTGCACGTCGTAGTGGCCGTAGAGCAGAACAGTCGGCGCGCCGGGGCGGTCCATCCGCCTGCCATAGACGAAAGGCCAGCCGTCGCTGGGCAGCAGTTGGGCGTCCATCCCCAGCCCGGCCAGAAAATCGAGCAGAAAGTCGGCGGTCTCGGCGATGCCAATGCCGTGCGCGCTGATACTGGGGCGAGAAACGTAGGCCAGCAGGCGGTCGATGAAGCCGCCGCGTTGACTGTCGATGTGGGCAAAAACGGGGGCAAGATTGTCAGACAAATTTGACTCCTCTCGTGCCCATCGCTCCGCGTGGGCACATCTTTGGAACACTCAGCGTCCAGGCGGTGTTTTACAGAAGCGTGTCTTTGGGGACGCCGAGCGTCCAGGCTGCGTCCCCACGCGGGAGCGTGGGAACGAGAAAAGGTACTGCGCCTGATTTGCGTCCCAATTATCCACCCGCCTACAATAGATGGATTCGACGCCATTCTACCACAGCTTCAGGATTTTTCCGTGTCTCTTTCGCCAACTGTCCACACCCCCCGCGCCGAATTCTGGGCCGGCGTGCGCGCCACCATCCCGCTCAGTGTCGGGGCCGCGCCCTTTGGCCTGATATTCGGCGCACTGGCCGTGAATAGCGGCCTCTCTCTGGCCGGCGCGGTGGGCTTCTCGACGATTGTCTTTGCCGGGTCGGCCCAATTTATCGCGGCAGGGCTGGTAGCATCCGGCGTAAGTGTGGGTTTTATCATCCTGACGACGCTGATCGTCAATCTGCGCCATGCGCTCTATGGGGCCACCCTTGCCCGTTACACCGCGCATCTGCCCCAACGCTGGCTGCTGCCCCTGGCCTTCTGGCTCACCGACGAAACATTCGTCGTCGTCGTCTCCCGCTACGCCGCAGATGACGACTCGACCCACAAGCACTGGTACTTTCTCGGCTCTGCGCTTTTTATGTATATCAACTGGCAACTTTGCACATGGATCGGGATTGTCGTCGGCCAATCCATCCCGAACCCCGGCGCGTGGGGGCTTGACTTCGCGCTGGTTGTCACATTTATCGGGATGCTCGTGCCTTTCGTCAAAAACCGGTCCACCCTCGTCGCTGTGCTGGTGGCGGGTCTGGTGGCCGTTCTCTGCAACGGGCTGCCCAATAAATTGGGGTTGATAGTCGCCAGTCTGGCCGGGATCAGCGCCGGTCTGCTTGCCAACCGTCTTTGGCCTGAGAGCATCCCTCAACGAACCCCACAGAATCCCAGCACTCTATCATCCCAGGCGGACACGCCCCAATGAACGAAGCGCTTCTCATCCTGGGCATGGCCGCGGTGACTTTCGGCGCACGCTATCTGCCGATGGCCGTCCTGCGGCGGTTTACGTTGCCAAAGCCTGTGCTACGTGCGCTCTCTTTCGTCCCCCCGGTGGTATTGATGGCGATTGTCGCGCCGGTGATGCTGTCGCCGGTGGGCAATCATTTGGACTTTTCGTTGGGGAACGCTTATTTGTGGGCAGGACTTCTTTCGTTTGTGATCGCCTGGCGCTGGAAGAATCTGCTGCTGACGATTGTGGTAGGAATGGGCATATTTCTGATGTGGCGATGGGCTGTGTGATCAGGCGCAAATCAATTCAAATCATTAAAATCTGCGTCCCTTCTTTTCTCTCACAATAGATCGGATTCGTCAATGCCCAGCGCCAGTCGCGCAGATCGAGACCGGCAGGTGCCTGGGATGGCAGATATTCCAGTGGACAGTCGCCCATCAGTTCGGCGCGAATGGAACGTCCCGGCGGGATGGACGTGCGAATTATCGCTTCGTCACCGGAAACGATCTGCTCGAAAGCCGCTTGTCCATCGACGACCAGCCGCAACGTCAACCCATTGCCCCGCCAGACCGTTACAATTACTTCCACCGATTCATCCTTCTCAATCGCCAATACTCCGCCGATCTCCGCTTCGCCCGCAGCAGACACGGCCCGCACATTCAGTTGCGGCCCTTCAGGGCTGGCGCTGATGCTCACCCGGCCCCGGCGGATGGCATCCAACACAGCGGCCACAGAACGATCGGCTGTCTTCACCCAAGTAGTCGGTTGGCCCAGGCGCAGGAAATTGGTATCTTCCGCCGCGGGGCAGTGATAGTCGCTGCCGCCCACCACTGGCACGCGCCAGCCTTCGGCCAGCAAGCGATCCCACAGGGCCAGGCTCTCGTCGTTGCGGTAGGGCCACGGCCCCTGCCAGACTTCCAGGCTATCCACGGGCAGGTCGAAGCCGTATTCCCAGGCTGGGCCGCCCTGTTTGGGGTGGTTGATGGAGCAGAGTGCGCCGTAGCTGTGGGCCAGTTCGATAATCGCCAGAATGTCATCGGGGGTGCGGCAGCGGAAGTCGCACCAATGGCCCGTCCCCCAGACGTTCATATGGCCGTAATAGGTGGTCACTTCCTGGCCTGGGACGAGGAGCAGTGAGCCGTCGTCCAGCGCGGCCAGCACCCGGTGGTGGCTGGTGTTGTTGTGATCGGTGACGGCGAGAAAGTCCAGCCCCAGCGCTTTGGCTTTGTCGAGCAATTGCTGGGGCGAGCCTTTGGCGTCGCTGTGGAATGTGTGGGATTGGAGATCGCCGCGCAGCCAATGACCAGAGGAATCGGTCTGGGACGCGGATGGACGCGGAAAGGCGGGATTGGCGCGGATTAAGAAGTCCGACTTTTCGGAAAAGTCGGACTTCTGATCCTCCATTTCGGCTTCAATCGTAATTTCGTAGTCTGCGCCCGCAGGCCAGATGCGGTAAAGGCCGAGGATCACCTGATAGCGCCCAGCAGGGAGGGGGCCGGGGAAGGGGCCGGGCAGATAGCCAGGGGTGGCATCAATAGAAGTAAGGGTGAATTCGTTGCGGGCCGATCCGCTCCAGCCCCGAAAGCCTGCGCCGCCGGGAAACTCAGTGCCTTTCGGATCGAAGAGGCCAATGTCGATGACATTGCCACCCTCGGTCTGATTGGAGGACATCGCCGCTGAATAGCTGTAGCGGATGGTCAGGCGAGTGGCTGGTTGGGGCAGATCAAAGGGAATGTAGG
>Ga0335396_10003937_pt1 | contig 16516 bp, 22 predicted proteins | sample FRY02_FD_205743 | JGI IMG/M metagenome (GOLD analysis project Ga0335396, IMG submission 205743) | Freshwater microbial communities from Lake Fryxell liftoff mats and glacier meltwater in Antarctica - FRY-02 (spades assembly) (version 2) | ecosystem: Environmental > Aquatic > Freshwater > Ice >... | reverse complement strand
AAAAGCCCTTTTTTTCCTTGTTTTTTATACTTTACAGATTTCATGTCTATTTCATTCAAAATTACGTGTAAATATACGTATAATTAATTGAATGTCAAAGTTTTAAATTATAGAACTCCCCTTAAATGATTTTTTATTTATAAATTGAAAAAATTGTATTCTAGATTAAAATACATTCCATTTGGAGCGGTTCGTATCATAGAACTAATTAATTCATGGCGATATGCAAGATCTATTCTTGCCTGACTATTTATAATGAACTGTATTGCAGGAACAACATCTAAATAAGATTTTCCGTTTTCATTTATAGTTTGTCCCACTAATTCAACCATCAAATTTATATTTGTTTGCTTAAAATTCGTGTATTTCTTAGGATACATTAATTTACCGATAGACAAAGTGTAGTTAGTTGCATTGTCTCCTTGTGTGGACGGAAAAGAATAATCGGGTTTGTTATCCATTGCTTTTTCAAAACTAAGACTAGAACTAATAGCCACTTTCTTAATCAGTTTGGTAGCTACAATTCCGGTTTCAAAACCAGAATTATGTCCCATAATTTCAATTGTTTCCTGGTGAATGTCGGCATTATTAAAGCTATATCTTCCAAAAGCAGCCAAGCGAAAATGACTGTTCATGTCATCTGTTGAAAAAAAACGGTATTTGCTGTAAAAACTCCCGCCTTCGGTTACTAATTGTAAATTTCTATTGCTAACAAAACCGGTCGCTCTAATCATTAAATTCTTATTAATACCATAGGTAACCTCTGGCATTAGATGATAATTATAGTCTCCACCAATTTTTTCTTTAAATAGTGAATTTGAAAGTCTTACACTTAGTGTATTTCCAGGAACATTACTGGCAGGATCTGTAACTACAAATAATTCCTGACTATAATTTACCTGAAAAATAAATATCCCAAAAAATAAAATTAATTTTTTCATTACTTACTATATTTTATATAAAAATCATCTTCGTTGTTAAGGAGATAGTTTTCATGATTTTTCATTGATTTTGATAATTTCTTAAATTCTTTATCGGTAATATAACCTTTATCAAGAACCTGAACTTTCACTTCACCAGATGTACTATCAGATTTATCAATTAAAATGTAAGGTTCTTTTGAAACAGTATTTGCAGTTGTGGTAATAACTAAAGAGCCAATAAAAAAGCCTGCTTTTTCTACACTATCTTTAAAAATTTTAGGATTTGCTGTATTGCTTTCCGCTAAATAAACTGTGAAAGTATTGGTATTTAAATCGGTCTCAATATTTAAGACATTTGGTAAACTTTTTAATTGTTTGTTAATTGCATTAGAGCACATAGAACAAGTTAGCCCGGTAGCTATAATTTCTACTTTTGATATTTGTGCGTTCATTTGAACAGATAACATCAATAGAAATGATGTTATAAAAGTGTAATTCAATTTTAGATTTTTCATTTTTTTTATTTTATTAGTTTTAATAATTCTTCATGTGAAGGGTTTATGGAAATTAATTTCCCAGTTTTATCAAACAGATATTGAGAAGGGATATCTTCAACGCCAAATTTAACAGCTGTTGGAGCATCAAATCCTTTTGGGTCAATATACTGTTGAAATTTAATTTTATCTTTTTCAATTGCCTTTTTCCATTTTGTTTTGTCTGTATCTATAGAAATACCAATAATTTCAATATTTGCATTGTGAGTATCATGTAATCGGACTAATTTTTTATTCCCAGTTCTGCAAGGAGCACACCATGAAGCCCAAAAATCTATAAGTACATATTTGTTATTAGAAAGTGTAATTTTTTTAACAACACCCAAGTTATTTTCTAAGGTAATCAAGGGTAATTTATCTCCAATTTTTACCTGGGCATTTGCAATAATAGTAAAAGCAAAGATTAAAAGAATTGTATTTATACTTTTCATATCATATAACTTTTTTAAAGAGCTTAACCTAAAGTATCTAGGTTAAGCAAAATTAGTGTTTTTTTATTATAATTTGAATTATTTGATGGTTTCTACCGTTTTACCACAGCTCAGCATTTTTGAACCATAATACGGATTTTTAACTGCCGAATCTGTGCTTAACCAATTGGCCCCTTTACTACTGTTTGCCATAGGACAAAATTGGTAAAAAACTGGCGTTTGGTATTTTGCTGTTTTTATTAACTCATAAATATTTTCTGATAATGTTATAAAATGATCTCTTTGATGACCAATGTCTTTAGTGTCTGCAATATGTTCTGCATCTTCTTTTAATTCTTTTACAGATTTCATCCACACCACATGTACATCCATTGGTAATTCTTTCATGTTTACAGAGTTTAAAGCATCTAGTAAAAATTTAGAATTATTTGCAGCCGTTGTTCCGTCAGATTTTACTAAAGCATCTTTAAGAGTAAAATAGTTATCAAAAACTACTTTTAACAGATTAGAATCCTGTTCTGCTTTGTTTTCCATTTTTTGGTGTTTAGCATGATCCATAGGTTTGGTTTCTGCTACTTCAGATTTAGTTTTTACAATAGTATTTTTAGCTTCTCTGTCGTACTGACAACATCCGTGTAGGTTATTATAAACATCGTCTGGAGCAAGAAATTTATCACTATCGTATCCTGCTAATGCAATACGTTTCAAAATTTCATCTTGATTTGTTTTTTTAGCATCGTAAGTTATGGTTGCCATTTTGGTTTCTTTGTTCCAATCTACTTTTACCACATTTTTTAACGTACCTGCCTTTTCTATAATTTTTTCGCACATGCCGCAGTTTCCATAAATTTTAACCGTTTCTGTTTTTTTTGTTTGTGCAATGCTCCAGTTAAATGATAGTAGCATAGTTGTTACTATCATAGTATTGATAATTGTTTTCATGATTAAATAAGTTTTGTATTCAAAGAGCTAGGCTTTGAATGATTATTAAAGTTTTTTAGAAAATAATAACAGGCTAATCTATTTAAAATAATATCCAGTGTTTATAAACAAGACTGTTATTTACATAGAATATAACTGTTAAAATTATTGTTTAAAAAAATACTTTTTTGACACATGTGTGGCTGTCTAAAAGTAAATTTAGCTTATTTTAGGAATAAGCCATATTGAAGAATAACCCTTTAAAAGAGAAAGTATTGTATAATGAAAGTTTACTTTTTTTAAAGGTAAAAAGTTAAAAACATTATTATTTTTAAATTGAATGAGAATAGATGATGAACTAGTTGTACAGGTTGAAATACAACCACAATTAGAATGACCACAACTGCTTTCGCATCCATTACTATCAGAATTTTCATCACTATTGCAACAACTTTTATCTTTTGCCATTGGTGCAACTATCTCTTTGCCAGAGGAATGTTTTTTACTTCCACATGCAAGAGTGTTATTTGGAATAAGAAATATTCCGAAAATGATTAATAGTATTAAATGTGTTTTTTTCATTTATGCTTCAAATTTAGTATTATTTTTTATAATACCACATTAAAGTTTTGTTAATTATAATTTTACATAATTTTTTATCTTTTGAGTTTACAACTAAAGAAATCAAGTTTAACTGCCTCTTTACCATTTCTTTTTATTCTTTGTTAATTTCAAAAGCCGTGTGTTATTAAATACTTTTCACACCTTTTTCAAGGAATTAAGTCATTATTTTGTATTTCTAGAAGAAGAATGTGTTTTAATAATTTTCCATTCTCCATTTATATTTTTCAGAATTGATGTAGCTACTCCTTTTTTCTTAATAGTTTTAGATTCTCCTTTATCATTTGGCTTTAATTCTATGGTGTAAATGTAAGTCTCAGTAGTAAATGCATAAGCCCTATCTATTTTAACATCTATTTTATATTCTGAATATAAAAAACTTTTAAAATGTCCTAATTCTGGACCTATATGATGCTCTATATAATGCGAGTAAGAACCTTCAACACCTCCAGATTCAAATACTTCTGAATCTTCAGTAAATAATTCGATTGTACCATTAGTTGTTAAGTTTTGCAAGGCATCCTTATATGCTTTCATAACAGCTATAACTGTTTCTTTATTTACATCTAATGTGTTTGTTTGTGCATTATTTTGTTTTTGACTATAAGATATAGACACAAACAAAATAAGAAGTAATGGTAATAATTTAAAAGTCTTCATACGTTTATTTTTTTAATGTTATGTTTTGTAAAATTTAATTGTATTATGTATAATTGGCTAAATATATACATAATAATTGGCATTAGTTGGTCACATTAAAAAAAGTATAACTATTCATCCTTTGTTGTAAATATTGATTAAGTATCATAAAAATAACTTACAATCCATTTTACCCGTTCCATTTATAGAAAATTTACGAGTATTAGGACCACAGATTATGCCAATTTAAACAGATAATCACTGATTTTATTAAAAAAATATTTTTAAAATCAAGTGATAAATAACTACATATACTTTTTTGTATAAATTAATTTATACTTTTTAGTATAGATTAAAAATTAATGCTTACATTTGCCCAGTAGGTTTTTTTAATCACTATAAAATCTATTAAACTTAAAACTTTTAACCCATGAAAATAACAGCGCAGGACGAGTATGGTTTAAGAATATTGGTGCGGATTGCAAAGTGTAAGGATAAGGCTGGTATAAGCATTCCTCAGCTTAGTGATGCGGAAGGGTTATCGCAACCCTATGTTTCAAAATTAACCCGGACACTTCGTGTGGAGGGTTTGATTAATAGTACCAAAGGACATGTTGGAGGATATGTACTTGCCAGACCGGCTGCCGATATTACGGTGAATGATGTATTGAAAGCTTTAGGTGAACGTTTGTTTGATGAAGGATTTTGTGCTAATCATGTGGGAGTAGTCAAACTGTGCACTAATTCTGTTGATTGTTCTATTCGTTCGCTTTGGTCGATGGTGCAAGCTGCTATTGACAAGCTATTGGATAAGATAACACTGGCAGATTTATCGAATGGTGAAAAAGAAGCTGCATTTACTTTCCAAAGTTTATTTGAAGAAAATGCCCATTAAAAAAATAAAAAACCATTATTAATAATTAATACATAAACAAAATGATAACAGTTTCAGAAAACGCAAAACAACACGCATTAAGTTTAATAACAAACGAAAATAGCCCTGAAGGAACCTTTATTCGTGTAGGTGTTGATGGTGGTGGTTGTTCAGGTCTTACTTACAAGCTCGTGTTCGATAATGTTCTTACAGAAAGCGATAAGGTTTTTGAAGACAAAGGAATAAAGATTGCCGTTGACAAAAAAAGCTTCTTGTATTTAATAGGTACAGAACTCGATTATGTGGGAGGATTAAACGGAAAAGGATTTGTATTTGTCAATCCGAACGCAAGTAGAACTTGTGGTTGTGGAGAATCGTTTGGAGTTTAAAACAGATTTCAGATTGAAAGATTTCAGATTAAAAAGATTAAGTGTTTCTTACAAAATTTTTCAACTTTGAACCGTATAAATAAATAAAAAAATGGCGATTATAATAACAGATGAGTGCATTAATTGTGGTGCATGTGAACCAGAATGCCCTAATAATGCAATCTACGAAGGGGCTGATGAGTGGCGTTTTTCTGACGGAACATCTATAAAAGGAATGTTTACAGGTAAAAGCGGATTGACTGTCGATGCAAATGAACCGCAAATACCTATATCAGACGACGTTTATTACATAGTAGCCGATAAATGCACAGAGTGTGTTGGTTTTCATGATGAGCCGCAATGTGCCGCAGTTTGCCCTGTTGACTGTTGTGTAGATGATGAAAACTGGCGCGAAAGCAAAGAAGAATTGTTGGCAAAAAAAGATGCAATGCATTTAGTATAATAACTTAATCCAGATGACTATCAGGATTTGGATTTACCAATGAACAATATAACAATAGTAAAATTTAAATAATTATGAATGACGTTTTAGAACAAGAAATCAGCACGGAATACAAATACGGTTTTGTTACCAATTTTGAAGCTGACAACGCACCGAAAGGATTGAATGAAGATATCATTCGTTTTATTTCTGCAAAAAAAAACGAACCCGAATGGATGTTAGACTATCGATTAACGGCATATCGTCATTGGTTAACAATGGAAGAACCAAACTGGGCTCACGTTTCTTATCAAAAACCAGACTTTCAGGATATAATTTATTACTCGGCTCCAAAGCCAAAAGTAGTATTGGGTAGTTTAGATGAAGTGGATCCAGAATTATTGAAAACATTTCAAAAACTCGGTCTTTCTATCTTAGAACAAGAACGGCTTACAGGTGTGGAAAGCAGAATAGCGTTGGATATTATTGTGGATAGCGTTTCGGTGTCAACAACATATAAAGCAACGTTGGCCGAAAAAGGCATTATTTTTTGTTCGTTTGGCGAAGCAATTCAAGAACATCCTGAATTAGTACAAAAATACATGAGTACGGTTGTTCCCTATACCGATAATTTTTATGCGGCACTGAACTCGGCGGTTTTCACTGATGGCACGTTTTGTTATATTCCAAAAGGCGTTCGTTGTCCGATGGAACTTTCCACTTATTTCAGAATAGAAGCCGCCGGCACAGGTCAGTTTGAACGCACCTTAATTATTGCCGATGAGGGTTCGTATGTGAGTTACCTCGAAGGTTGCACTGCGCCAATGCGTGATGAAAATCAATTACACGCAGCCGTTGTAGAACTTGTAGCACATAAAGATGCACAAATAAAATACAGCACCGTGCAAAACTGGTATCCAGGCGATAAAGATGGTAAAGGTGGTATTTTCAATTTTGTTACCAAACGTGGTATTTGTTTGGAAGACAATTCTAAAATCTCTTGGACACAAGTAGAAACTGGGTCTGCAATTACTTGGAAATATCCATCGGTAATTTTAAAAGGCGATAATTCGGTTGGGGAATTTTATTCTGTAGCGCTTACAAATAACTATCAGCAAGCCGATACAGGAACAAAAATGATCCACATTGGGAAAAATACTAAAAGTACTATTATATCAAAAGGTATTTCGGCTGGCTTTAGCAACAATAGTTACAGAGGATTGGTCAGTATTGGAAAAGGCGCAGACAATGCCCGTAATTTTTCGCAATGTGATAGTTTATTGATGAGTGATACATGCGGAGCACATACCTTTCCATACATCGAAATAAAAAACAACACCGCCATCGTAGAGCACGAAGCAACAACTTCAAAAATTGGGGAAGACCAATTATTTTATTGCAAACAAAGGGGTATTGATAATGAAAAAGCAATTGGTTTAATTGTAAATGGCTATTGCAAAGATGTATTAAGTCAATTGCCAATGGAGTTTGCTGTTGAAGCACAAAAATTGTTGGCTGTTTCCTTAGAAGGATCAGTAGGGTAGAGATTACAGGTTACAGATTGAACAAAAAATAAATTAACAGATTAAATTCAAAAAATGTTATCAATAAAAAATTTACATGCGTCAATTGACGGAAAAGAAATTCTGAAAGGAATTAATTTAGAAATAAAAGCGGGAGAAGTACACGCTATTATGGGGCCTAATGGTTCGGGGAAAAGCACATTGGCAGCGGTACTTGCAGGGCGTTCTGAATATGAAATTACAGCAGGCGAAGTAACCTATAATGGTATAGATTTATTGGAGCTATCGGCTGAAGATAGAGCCAGAGAAGGGGTGTTTCTTGCGTTTCAGTATCCAATTGAAATTCCAGGAGTAAGCAATATTAATTTTTTGAAAACCGCTATTGGCGAAATTCGTGCTTACAAAGGCTTGGAACCCATGACAGCAAAAGATTTTTTAATTATGCTGAAAGAAAAACAAAAGTTAGTTGAGTTTGATAGCAAACTTGTCAGTCGTTCTATAAACGAAGGCTTTAGCGGTGGTGAAAAAAAACGGAATGAGATATTTCAAATGGCAATGTTGGAACCGAAACTTTCCATACTTGATGAAACCGATAGTGGGCTTGATATTGATGCGTTGCGAATTGTTGCCAACGGAGTAAATAAATTAAAATCAGAAGATAATGCAACCATTATTATCACACACTATCAACGGTTGTTGGACTATATTATACCTGATTTTGTTCACATATTATACAACGGAAAAATTGTGAAATCAGGATTAAAAGAATTGGCTTTAGAGCTAGAAGAAAAAGGATATGATTTTATTAAAGAAGTAGTAGAAGCATAATTTATTTGACAAACGAAATGGAAACAGTTATAAAGACCAGTACTATAAAAGATAAGTTAATTTTTGAATTTGAGACCTCCAAATTATTTTTATTTGGCGATACACAGCTTCGTGATCAGGCTATGGAAAGCTTTAACAAACAAGGTATTCCAACACGACAGCACGAAGAATATAAATATATCCGGGTAGATTTGATGCTGAAAGGCGAATTTGATTTCTCGACAAATAAAAACTGTAGTGATGCGGAAATTGAGCCTTTGAAATTTTTGAAAGATGCCTATGTTGTAGTTATAGAGAACGGTATTTTTGTTGAAGGATTATCGAACTTGCAGAACCTTCCAAGAGGGTTAACCATATGTAGTTTAGTCGATGCTGAAAAAAGCAATTCTCCTGTTTTTGAGAAACATTATGCAAAATACGCGGATGTAAAAACGGATCCGTTTATTGCATTAAATACGGCGATGACAAAAGACGGTGTATTTATTCATATTGCAAAAAACGCAATAATTAAAAAACCCATTCACATCATTCACATTTCAACAGCATTCAAAAACACCATTATTAATCCGAGAAATTTAATCGTCATTGACGAAAATGCGCAAGCAAAAATTATCGAATCGTTTGAAACGGTGGATTCTAAAGCAAAAATATTTAGCAACGCATTAACAGAAATTGTAATCGATAAGCATGCGATTGTTGATCATTATAAAATTCAAGACGAAAAAGAGTTGGGTTATTTAGTGAATACCACACAAGTAATTCAACAAAAACAAAGTGTATTTTCTACCCATACCTTTACATTGAGTGGTTCGTTGGTTCGTAATAATTTAACTTTAGTGTTAGATGATGAACATATTGAATCGCATTTGAACGGATTGTATTTAACTGCTGGAAACCAAGTAGTAGACAACCACACTGTGGTAGATCACCGGAAGCCAAATTGCAATAGCAATGAGCTTTACAAAGGTATTATTGACGGAAAGTCAGCCGCTACTTTTAATGGAAAAATATTTGTTAGAAAAGATGCGCAAAAAACAAATGCATTTCAATCAAACAAAAATATTTTACTAAGCAAAGAGGGAACAATAAATACAAAACCGCAATTAGAAATTTATGCTGATGATGTAAAATGTTCACACGGATCAACTACAGGTAAGTTGGATGAAGCAAAAATATTTTACTTACGTGCACGTGGGATAGGTACAATAAATGCTAAAAAATTATTGATGCACGCGTTTGCTTCAGAAGTTGTAGACGCTATAAAAATTGAAGCTTTGCGTGAATATGTTGAAGAAAATATTTCTAAAACATTTCAATAATTAAAATATTAAGATGAGGATAGCAGACATAGAAAACGAAATAATAGAAGAATTTGAGCTATTCGGGGACGAATGGGAAGGTAAGTATGAGCACCTGATTGATTTGGGGAAACATTTACCATTGATTGACAAGCAATACAAAACCGCTGACAGATTGATAAAGGGCTGTCAGAGCAAAGTGTGGTTGCACTCAGAATTGAAAGACAAAAACGTTTTTTTTACAGCCGACAGCGATGGAATTATTACGAAAGGAATTATAGCATTAATGATAAGAGTTATATCAGGACATACAGCAGATGAAATTATAAATACACAATTTGAATTTATTAATAAAATAGGATTGATGGAACACCTGTCGCCAAGCCGTAGCAATGGTTTAGTAAGTATGATAAAACAAATGAAATTGGATGCTATCGCCTATAAAAATATTCCCATAAGGACTAATTACAAATTAAACTAAAAAAAATGGCAGCAATAATAATTACACAAAATACAGAGCTTACACAAAAGTCTATCGATGTACTTAAAACCTGTTTCGACCCGGAAATACCTGTTGATATTTGGGAGTTGGGCTTGATTTACGAACTCACTATTGATAGAGAGAACAACCTCACAATGATAATGACTTTAACATCACCTTCCTGTCCGGTAGCTGAAACATTGCCACCTGAAACAGAACAAAAATTGCGTGAAATAGAAGGAATTAAATCGGCAAAAATAACAATGACTTATGAACCACCATGGGGAAAAGAAATGATGAGCGAAGAAGCGGTACTCGAATTAGGATGGATGTAAAATGGAAAAAGAAATAATTAATAAAGTAGCATTAAGTGGTATCATCACCATCGACCTTGAAGAGTTTTATCCTCAGGGCGAACGTGCATTGTTCGATATAAAAGAGCAATTGTTTCATGGTTTAATATTGAAAGAAAAAGACTTTAGGGAATTTGTTAAGAATGAAGACTGGAGTAAATATACAGATAAATACGTTGCACTTATTTGTTCTGCAGATGCTGTTGTACCAACCTGGGCATATATGCTATTGGCAATACAGTTAGAGCCTTATGTAAAAAAAGTTGTGTTCGGTGATTTAGAAACACTTGAAACAGTTTTGCATAATGAGATACTTAACAAACTAAATATCAATGAGTATAAAGATGCCCGTGTCGTTATAAAAGGGTGTGGACATTTGCCTGTTCCTCAGGCTGCTTATGTTGAAATCACCAGGCTTTTACGTCCAGTTGCAAAAAGTATTATGTATGGCGAAGCTTGTTCTATGGTTCCTTTATACAAACAGCCCAAACAAATTTAAGTTTGGCGTAAAGAATAGGGACACTAAAATAAGAGTATCATGAAAACAAAAAAAATAGTCATTGATAATCGTTCAAAAATAATAATCATTGATGACCGTCCAAAAATTAGAATAAAATTGGATTACAAAACAACAATAACTGTCCGGAGTATGGATGCTTATAAAGTATGGAAAGACAAATATCCTGAAGCTATACTAATTGAATAAAAGAGTTAGCAGTAATTGTAAAAAAGACAAGATGAACGAACATTTAGAGAAAATTAAAAAGGCAACAGAGCCTTTAAGACAGCAAATCATAAATCATAAAGTCTATTCAGCAATTAATGACATAGACGACCTAAAAGTTTTTATGCAATATCACATTTTTGCAGTTTGGGACTTTATGTCTTTGTTAAAAGCCTTGCAAAACAATCTGACCTGCACTTCTGTTCCTTGGTTTCCAAAAGGTTCGGCCGACACAAGACATCTTATCAACGAAATAGTTGTTGGGGAAGAATCTGACCTTGATAGTTTTGGCAATAGAAAAAGCCACTTTGAATTATATCTGGACGCTATGCATCAATGTGGGGCAGACACTTCTCAAATTGAAAAATTTATAACAACATTAAAAAAATCTGGCGACTTTAATTTAGCGTTTACAGTTTCCGAGACACCGAAAGAAGCTCGAGACTTTGTTGACTTTACATTCAAAATTATTGGAAGTAATAAAGATTATTTACAATCAGCAATTTTCACTTTTGGACGTGAAGACCTAATACCAGGAATGTTTCATTCAATAGTAAACGACATACATAAAAACTTTCCCGACAGCATTTCAATTTTTAAGTATTATCTCGAAAGGCATATAGAAGTAGATGGAGACCATCACAGCCATCTTGCATTACAAATGACATCAAACCTTTGCGGCACAGACGAGCAGTTTTGGAAAGAAGCCGAACAAGCTACAATTGAATCTTTACAAAAGCGAATAGACCTTTGGGATGGAGTTTACAGGCAGATAACAAATAGAACAAAAGATGTATCTCAGAAAGAATATTCATCTGAAATAATTAAATAACTTATAAAAAAATCGACAAAATGGAAAACACAAACGTTAAAGTAACTGTGCTGGCAAACGGGCCACTACTGGTAGAAGGAAGCATTACTGTGATAAAAAAAGATGGTACTTCAGAAATAAAAGAACATAAAGCTCACCTGTGTCGGTGTGGATATTCGCAGAATAAGCCCTATTGCGATGGCTCGCACAAAAGCAATAATTGGCAGGATTAACATCTAATAATATGCTGAATTACACAAATAAAAAAGTGTGGGCGTAAATTAAATAGTATAAAACCAGCAAGAATGAAACCACAAAACGTTAGCCAAAAATTAATCAGTTCTCATCTTATTTCCGGTGAGATGAATCCTGGAACCGAAATAGGGTTGAAAATTGATCAGGTATTATTGCAAGATGCCACCGGCACACTGGTAATGCTGGAATTGGAAGCATTTAATTTAAATAAAATCAAACCGGAAATTGCAGTCCAGTATGTAGATCATAATCTGCTTCAAACTGATTATAAGAATATGGATGACCATCTATTTCTACAGTCGGCAGCGGCACGTTTTGGATTCTGGTTCAGCAGGTCAGGAAACGGAATTAGCCATGTAGTGCACATGGAGCGATTTGGTAGACCTGGCAAAACGCTGTTGGGTTCAGACAGCCATACTCCTGCCGGAGGCGGTATTGGAATGCTTGCCATCGGCACGGGCGGATTGGATGTTGCTCTCGCTTCAGCAGGCGAACCGTATTTTGTTAAAATGCCAAAAGTGATGGGCATCAAACTCATTGGAAAGTTGCCCGACTGGGTAAGTGCTAAAGATGTGATTTTAGAAATGCTTCGTAGGTTTGATGTGACCGGAGGACGTGGATATATCTTAGAATATTATGGAGAAGGTCTGAAATGTTTGAGTGCTTGGGATCGTCATGTTATTGCCAATATGGGAACAGAGACAGGCGCTACAACGTCGGTATTCCCTTCCGATGAAATCACCCGTAAATTTCTCATACAAGAAGGAAGAGAAGATGAGTGGATAAAATTGGAAGCTGATAAAGGTGCAACTTATGATCTTGATATTGAAATCAATTTATCTGAGTTAGAACCTTTAATTGCACTTCCTGGCAGTCCTGGCAATGTTGTACCGGTAAGAGAAGTTAGCGGATTGAAAATAAACCAAGTTGTTATTGGCTCTTCTGCAAATCCAGGATTACGTGATTTTTGGATTGTATCTCAAATTTTAAAAGGGGAAGTTATTTCTCCTGATGTTTCTTTCGATGTCAATCCGTCTTCACGCCAAGTGTTGGAAAATTTGACAGAAATGGGTGCTCTTGGGCCTTTGATAGCTGCTGGTGGCCGCCTCCATCAATCCGGTTGTATGGGATGCATCGGTATGGGACAAGCTCCTGCTACCAATACAATCAGTCTCCGAACTATGCCTCGTAATTTTCCGGGACGTTCAGGTACACTCGATGACCAAGTATACCTATGTAGCCCAGAAACTGCGGCAGCTTCTGCACTTACAGGAAAAATTACAGATCCCAGAGAACTTGAAACTTTAATGAATATTGCTTATCCAAAATGGGAAACTCCAACCCAAATCAAAATAAGTAAGCAGATGCTAATTGCTCCAAATGAACTAGCTGCTGAATTAATTAAAGGGCCAAACATTAAAACACTTCCCGATTTTGAAGAACTCCCTGATGAACTAGAAATCCCTATACTATTAAAAATGGGAGACGATATTTCTACAGATGGAATACTGAAAGCGGGTGCCGATGTACTCCCTTTACGTTCAAATATTCCGGAGATAAGTAAATATGCTTATTATGCCATTGACGAAAGTTTCTATGATCGAGCCATTCAAAATCAAAAAATACATACGGGCTTTTGTGTGATAGCAGGTGAAAATTACGCTCAAGGTTCAAGCAGAGAGCACGCTGCATTGGCTCCAAAATATCTCGGACAAAAGTTTGTTATTGCCAAATCTTATGCTCGTATCGGCTGGCAGAATCTGATCAATTTTGGAATAATTCCTTTCGAATTTAAAAATGCAGCTGACTGGGATAAACTGGAACAAGGTGATGTTTTACAGATAAAAGGTTTAAGAAAAGCCATCAAAAACAGAGATTTAATAACAGCTTCTATAGTTGGAAAAAATAGTGAAATCCCACTTACTTACACTATCAGTGAGAGACAAGTTGAACATATCTTAAAAGGCGGAGTTATTAATTTTGTAAAGCAAAAGTAATTTTTCAGCCTGGGGTTATTAAAGACAAACAGCCCAACAAAATAAAATGGAGACAATAAAAGAAATAAAAATTGATGTAAAACACATCACAACATTTACCGGACACAGCGGCTGTGTATATGCCATGGATAAAGGCATATCCGAACACACTGTTTTTACAGCGGGCAGCGATATGTTTATTGCACTATGGAATTTAGAAACCCTGCAAGCTGAAAAATTTTCTGCCTCTTTGCCTGCGCCTGTTTATACAATTTGTCATATTCCTGAAAAAAAATTATTGCTTGCGGGAACAACAACAGGAAGTATTCACATAGTTGATTTAGAGAAAAAAGAAGAAATCAAAATTCTGCAACATCATACGGCACCAATTTTTGATATAAAATATTCATTACTAACCAATTGCTTTTATACAGCCGGTGGCGATGGTAATTTTGCAGTTTGTTCCCTTGATACTTTATCATTGATTAAAATGAAAAAACTATCAAAGGAAAAAGTACGAAGTATTGATTTTAATTACACCACTTCCGAAATAGCGGTTGCATTAGGTGATTGCAACATCCTTGTATTTGACCTGCATACATTGGATTATAAAAAAGATTTTATTGCACATGAACTTGCAGCAAATGTTGTGCGATACAGCCCTGATGGAAAATTCCTTTTAACAGGAGGAAGAGATGCTCATTTGAACATTTGGAAAGTAGACAATTATGAATTAGTAGAGTCAATTCCTGCACATAATTGGGCTATTTACGATATAATATTTAATCCGGACGCTACATTATTTGCCACTGCCAGCCGTGATAAAACCATAAAAATTTGGGATGCAAAAACATTTCAATTATTAAAACGCATCACTAAAGAAAATTTTGATGCACATACACATTCTGTAAACAAATTACTTTGGAGTACTTATAATAATTATTTGGTTTCTGTGGGTGATGACAGAATGATTATGGTAAGGGAAGTGAGTAGAAATATAAATCAAATTCCAAATTAAGGTATAGAATTCGATAGCCATTAATAAAAATTATTATGACAACAAAAGCAACATCCGGCATAAAAGTAAGTGTTGAAACATTCTATCAATCTAAATACTCGGATCCTTTAGCTTCGCATTATTTTTTTGCATACCAAATCACCATTGATAATGCAAGCGATTACACTGTTCAACTCAAAAAACGACACTGGTATATTTTTGATTCGATTGGAATAAAAAGTGAAGTAGAGGGTGATGGCGTTGTTGGAGAGCAACCGATTTTGGCTCCCGGTCAGTCGTATCAATATGTTTCGGGTTGTAATCTTACAACAGCTATAGGAAAGATGCAAGGCACTTATCTGATGGAACGAGCAATTGATGGGAAATTATTCAATGTTAAGATTCCTGAATTTCTGATGATTGTTCCTTATAAATTAAATTAGTTAGTAGTTTTAAAATAAAATTTAAAATACATGGAATCAATGAGCAAAATTAACATAGAAGAGCAACTAAAAGAATTACTTTCTTCTTGGGAGTTTAAAAATAATTTTCTGTTTAAGGAATTTGCTTTCAGTAATTTTGTGGATGCTTTTTCTTTTATGACTGCTGTTGCTCTCGAAGCCGAAAAAATGGATCATCATCCCAATTGGGAAAATGTCTATAACAAAGTTTTCGTCAACCTGAACACTCATACTGCTGGCGGTGTAACGGAAAAAGATTTCAAACTGGCTGGAAAAATAGAGCAGATTTATGCAAAATATGCGAGGAAATAAAAGTTTATAATGATTAATAATGCAAACAATAAATAATAAAGGAGGTCCAAAATGAATATTACAAAAGAACAAGTTTTAGAAGCGTTAAAACATGTAGAAGATCCTGATTTAAAAAAGGATTTGGTAACGCTTGGCATGATAAAAGATATAGAAATAGACGGTAAAAACATAAGTTTTACCGTAGTGCTTACAACGCCTGCTTGCCCAATGAAAGAGCTGATTAAAAAGAATTGTGAAAATGCAATTTCGGAGTATATAGGCGAAGAAGCGATTGTAACTATAAAAATGACAGCCGATACAACATCGCGAAACAGCAGTGGACCTATGTTGCCGGGCGTAAAAAATATTATTGGAGTAGCATCAGGCAAAGGTGGCGTTGGGAAATCAACAGTGGCATCTAACCTGGCTTTGGCATTGGTAAAGTTAGGCGCATCGGTTGGTTTGGTTGATGCCGATATTTATGGTCCTTCACAAACTATTATGTTTAATGTAATGGATGCAAAGCCAATGATTAAAGAGATTGACGGTGTAAATAAAATGATTCCCATAGAAAGTTATGGTGTCAAATTATTATCTATCGGATTTTTTGTAGATACCTCTCAAGCTCTTGTATGGCGTGGACCAATGGCATCAAAAGCGGTTGTCCAATTGTTTCAAGAAGCCGATTGGGGAGAATTAGATTATATGATTATTGATTTACCTCCCGGAACCGGTGATATTCATT
>Ga0335396_10003927_pt1 | contig 16543 bp, 10 predicted proteins | sample FRY02_FD_205743 | JGI IMG/M metagenome (GOLD analysis project Ga0335396, IMG submission 205743) | Freshwater microbial communities from Lake Fryxell liftoff mats and glacier meltwater in Antarctica - FRY-02 (spades assembly) (version 2) | ecosystem: Environmental > Aquatic > Freshwater > Ice >... | reverse complement strand
GATTTAGAAAATAGAAGTGGTACCAAATGCGAGTTATGTACAGCAACCAATAATTTATCTGTGTACGATGTAAAGCCCAGTATTACAGGTGGAGGCGGAGTTGATGGAAGTATATTGGCGTGTGAAACTTGTATTACTCAAATTGATACACCAGAAGAAATAGATGCAAATCATTGGCGTTGTTTAAACGATGCTATGTGGAGCGAATTTAGACCTGTAAAAGTTGTTGCTTGGAGAATGTTACATCGTCTTAAAAAAGAAGGTTGGCCTCGTGATTTATTAGGAATGATGTATATGGAAGACGAAGAGTTACGTTTTGCCAAAGAAGCTGGAAATCATTTAACAGAAAGTGAAAAAATAATTCACAGAGATGTAAATGGTGTTATTTTAGAAGCTGGAGATTCTGTAGTTTTAATAAAAGATTTAAAAGTAAAAGGTTCTAGTATGGTTGCAAAACAAGGAACTGCAGTTCGTAGAATTTCTTTAGACCACGAAAACGCTAAATATATTGAAGGTAAAGTTGGCCCAACTCAAATTGTAATTATTACAGATTACGTAAAGAAAATGGCTGAAAAGGAATAAATTTAAACAACTTATTTTTGTTTTCCTAGAATTTTATCAAGAATAAAATTAACTAAACTATAATTGTAAAAAAACTATAAAGGCACTAAAGGAGGTTCTTAAAGTCTTGTTAGTGTCTTTTTTTTGTAAACAGTATTTCCTTAATAAAAGATAAAAAAAATCCTAAAAATACTATTACAAAAGGTTTCGTATAATACGATATATTCTGCTAAATGGGTTTAGCACCTTTTTAAAGTTTGCTTTAATTTACTATTTCTCAATGATCATATTGTTTAATTATAAACTAGAATATAAAATCTTAGTACATTTTTTAACTAAAAAATTAGTTTTAACTAAGTATTTAGTTATATTTGTAGTATTGAACTAAATAACTAGTTGAAAGATATGAGCAAACAATTAACAAAAGCCGAAGAACAAATTATGCAGGTTTTGTGGGATTTACAAGAAACATCTGTAAAAGAAGTTATTGATAAATTACCCGAGCCAAAACCTGCTTACAATACAGTTTCTACGATTATTAGAATTTTAGAAACCAAAGAATTTGTTGGGCACAAACAAGAAGGTAGAGGTTATCTATATTACCCTCTTATAGATAAAGAAGCCTATAGCAATCAAAGTTTACATAAATTAATGAATGGTTATTTCGATGGATCTTTTAAAAGTATGGTATCTTTTTTTGTGAAAGAAAATAATATGGATATGAAGGAATTAGAAGCTATTTTGAAAGAAGTGAATAATAAAAAATAGTGTTCAGTTATCAGTTATCAGTTATCAGTTGGCAGTTGTCAATTTTTAATATTTATTAACTAAATAAAAAGCGATGATCAATTACATTCTACAAGTCATTTTATTTCAAGTATTTTTCTTGGCTATTTACGATGTCTTTTTAAGTAAAGAAACCTTTTTTACCAAAAATAGATGGTATTTACTAAGCACTCCAATAGTGTCTTTTTTAATTCCGTTTATAAAAATACCAACCTTCCAAAAAGCAGTGCCCCAAGAGTTTATTGTGTATTTACCAGAATTTTTTTTATCACCTCAAAAAGTGATTCAGAAAGCAATCGATACAACTACATTCTATGATTCTGTAAATTATGTAACCATTTTATTTTGGATTGGAGTTGCATTTTTTTCAATCTTATTTTTGATAAAATTAGCGAAGATTATCAACCTAATAAAAAAATACGAAGTTGTAAAACAAGCAGGTTTTACGTTGATAATAATTCCGAATCAAACACAAGCATTTTCGTTTTTTAACTATGTTTTTTTAGGTAAAAATATTGAAGAATCTAAGAGAGAAAAAATCATACAGCATGAGTTAGTTCACAGTAAACAAAATCATTCTTTAGATTTATTGCTATTCGAATTTCTAAAAATTGTGATGTGGTTTAATCCTATGATTTATTTCTATCAACAGAGAATAACATTGGTGCATGAGTATATTTCTGATGCAATTGTATCAAAATCAGAAACCAAAGAAAGTTATATAAACAATTTGTTATCCAATTTTTTTCAAGTAGAAAACATTTCGTTTATCAATCAATTTTATAAAAAAAGTTTAATTAAAAAAAGAATTATTATGATGACAAAAACACAATCCAAAAAAATGAATCAGCTTAAATATTTAGTATTGATTCCTGTATTAGCTAGTATGCTTTTTTATACTTCTTGCTCAGAAAACCTTTCAGCAGACGTAGGTGAAAGTAAAAAAGAATTACAAACTAGATACTTTGAATTAAAGGAAGGTATAGAGACTAGTAAAGGTAAAAAAGAAACCTATTTAGATAGTTATTTTGGGATAGGAAAACCAGAAGGATTAGAGGTTACCTATGGAGATCTTACTCTAAATGAAAAATCTGAATATGATGAATTAATGGATAGGATTCATAAAAGGGCGAAAAGTGAGTTTTCTGATATGTACACAAATAAAATATTTAAAGGAAAAAATAATAGAAAGGTATTGGCAACTATTATAGATTTTTCAAAAATGAAAAGAGATGAAAATATTGAAATAGTTACAGAAATAGAAGAAGTTTCCTTTATGAATATAGACAAAGCACCAACATTCCCTGGTTGTGATTCTGGAGATAAAGATTGTTTTTCAAAAAACATTCAAATGCATTTTGCTAAAAACTTTAATGCAGATTTACCAAAAACTTTAGGTTTAAAAGCAGGTAAAAAAAGAGTTTTTATTGGTTTTAAAATTGATAAAGAAGGTGTTATTGTGGATGTACAAGCAAGAGCACCTCATGAAAAAATTGAACAAGAAGTGCTTAGAGTGATGAATACTTTACCAAAAGTTATTCCTGGGGAACAAGAAGGAAAAACAATTGCAGTTAAATATTCAATCCCTTTTACACTTGTTGTTGAGTAAAAGTTCAACAAATTTTAGTAAATTCACGCATTAATTGATACTCAAGTTAATGCGTGTTTTAATTGTTTTTATTTTAGTTGTTTTTTGCATTTCGTGCGATAAATTTTCATTTTCAAAAAATAAAGATTTACAAGCTCTAGATACTATTGTAGATTTTACTTCAGTAGATTTTTCGCCATCTTTTAAAATCTGCGATGCTATTATTGATAAAGAAGAAATAGCTACATGTTTTAGAAATACCATTCATCAAAAAATAGGAGCTGAGTTACAAAAACAGTATTTAACTGTTAAAGATTCTATTAATGAAGTTATTTATGTTGATCTTTTAATTAGCTCAAAAGGCGAAATTATTTTTGATGAAACTTCAACATCAGAAAACATAAAACTACAATTACCACAATTAGATAGTTTACTAAAGTTATCTGTTACCAATTTACCTGTTATTCATCCAGCAATTAAAAGAGGGATTCCTGTTACTACAAAATATAGATTGCCAATAAGGATTTTGTTAAAATAATAACTAACGTATTTAAAAACAAATAATTACAAATAAAAAAGAGGAATAAATGGTATTGTTAATTCAGCATTTTCCAAAGTTTATCTTTCAATTCTTGTAATCCAGTTTCTGCTACTGATGATATAAAGAGTGTTTCTACTCCTTTAGGTAAATTTGCTCTTATTTCTTCTTTTAATTCATCGTCTAACATATCTGTTTTAGAAATTGCCAATAAACGGTCTTTATCTAACAACTCTGGATTGTATTTTTTTAGTTCATTTAACAAAACATCGTATTCTTTGTTAATGTCATCGCTATCTGCAGGAATTAAAAATAACAACGCAGAATTACGTTCTATATGTCTTAAAAAACGATGTCCTAAACCTTTTCCATCAGCAGCACCTTCAATTATTCCGGGAATATCTGCAATTACAAATGTTTGATGATTTCTGTGTTCAACGATTCCTAAATTGGGTTTTAAAGTGGTAAAAGCATAATCTGCAATTTTAGGTTTTGCAGACGTTAAAACAGATAATAAGGTAGATTTACCTGCATTAGGGAAACCAACTAAGCCAACATCGGCCAATAATTTTAATTCTATTCTAAACCAACCGTCTAAACCATCGATACCTGGTTGTGCGTATCTTGGCGTTTGATTTGTTGATGTTCTAAAATTCCAGTTTCCAAGTCCACCTTTTCCTCCTTGCAATAAAACAACTTCTTTTTTATCTTCAGTAATTTCTACAATAATCTCATTTGTATCTGCATCTTTTATGATAGTTCCTAAAGGAACATCCACAAAAATATCTTCTGCATCATGACCACTACTTCTACTCTTACTTCCTGCTCCACCACCTTCAGCTCTAAAATGACGTTTAAATTTTAAGTGAAAGAGTGTCCACATATTTTTGTCTCCACGTAAAATAATATGACCTCCACGACCGCCGTCACCACCATCTGGGCCACCTTTTGTAATAAATTTTTCTCTGTGAAGATGCACAGAACCTTGTCCTCCTTTTCCTGAAGAAGCGTATATTTTTATATAATCAACAAAATTACCCTCTGTCATTTTTAATAATTTTAAACATCAGATGTAAAATACTTAACAGCTAATAGCTATTTTCTTTTTACTTTAAATCGTCTGTTGTTTTTTGTGTATGTGTGTTTAAATTTTGTGCAAATCTACAAATAAACAAGTAGAAATTTTAGTGATTAATTTTTTTATAATATATCAAAAACGTTAGATAAACGTGCTGTAATATCTTCAATATCACCAATACCATTTATTCCGTAATAGTTTCCTTGTGCTTGATAAAAATCTTTTAAAATAGCAGTTTTTGTATTGTATTCGTTAAAACGGTTTCTTATTTTATTTTCATCAGTATCATCTGTTCTACCGCTAGTTTTACCTCTTTCTAGCAAACGTTCAACTAATAAATCTTCAGAAACCTCTAATGCCACCATTCCATTTATTTGCTCGCCTTTTTCAGCTAAAAATTCATCTAAAGCAATTGCTTGAGATTGGGTTCTAGGAAACCCATCAAAAATAAACCCATTGGCATCTGCATTTTTATTTACTTCTGCTTTTAACATATTTATGGTAACTTCATCGGGCACTAAATCTCCCTTATCCATAAAACTCTTCGCTAATATACCTAACTCCGTTTTATTTTTAATATTGAATCTAAAAACGTCTCCTGTAGAAATATGCAATAAGTTATATTTCTCTTTTAATAAGGTTGCTTGAGTGCCTTTTCCAGCTCCCGGGGGGCCAAATAATACAATGTTTTTCATTTTAGGTGGTGTTGTTAGTTGGTATATTGCTGGGTAGTTTCTTCCTAATTTGTTGTAATCTAATCCATAACCAACAATAAATATATCTTCTATACTTTTCCCTATATAATTTATAGGTAGTTCTTTTTTAAAAACATCTGGTTTAAAGAAAAGTGTAGCAACTTTTAGTTGCTTTACATTTTTGTCTCTAAAAATATTATAGATTTCTTGCAACGTTGCGCCTGTATCAATAATATCTTCTAAAATAATGACAGTTCTGCCTGTTAAATCTTCATTTATACCTACTAAATGTTTTACATTTTGGGTAGTTGATGTTCCTTCATAAGAAGCAAGTTTTACAAATGAAACTTCGCAATTGCCTTTAAACTCTCTAATAAAGTCTGCTGCAAAAAGAAAACAACCATTTAAAATACCAACAAAAATTGGCACTTCATCTTTTGGTAAATCTGCTTTTACTTGTGCTGCTAGTTCCTTTACAATATTAGAAATTTCTTCCTTGTTGATAAAAGGTTTAAAATATAAATCGTCAAGTTTTATAATTTTCATAGCAAGTAAATATGGTAGCTCTTTATTAATGAAAAAAACCGTTTTCTTTTACTGAACATATTTCGGTGTCAGAAAAGAAAACGGTTTTAATTTATTTTAAAATTAAATTAGTTGTCTCTATCTTCTTTTTTAGTCATATCATACATAATAGGTGTTGCAACAAATATAGAAGAATACGTTCCTACTACAATACCTACAATTAATGCAAACATAAATCCTTTAATAGAATCTCCTCCAAATAAAAAGATAGCTAACATTACTAATAATGTTGTTAAAGAAGTATTTATAGTTCTACCTAATGTGCGATTGATAGCGTCATTAATTAGTACATTGTGCTTTCCACGACGTTCGTTTGTAAACTCTCTAATTCTATCAAAGATAATAACTGTATCATTTAATGAATACCCGACGACTGTTAGAATTGCTGCAATAAAAGATTGATCTATTTCCATATCAAAAGGCATAATATTATATGCAATTGAAAACACACCTAATACAATTAAAACATCATGAAATACAGCTGCAACAGCACCAACACTAAAAGATATTTTTCTAAATCTTAGTAATATATATAAGAAAACTACTAATAATGAACCTAAAACCGCATACAATGCAGATTTTTTAATATCGTCTGCAATTGTTGGTTCTACTTTAATGTAGCTCATTATTCCACTTCCAGTTTTTTCAAATCCTGGTTTAAAGTTGTCGTAAGTTGTAGTGCCTAAATATGATTTTAAACCTGTAAATAGTGCATTTTGAACTTGTTCATCAACTTCTTGACCTTCCGCTTCAATTTTGTAAACAGTTGTGATTTTTAACTGATTGTCATTACCATATGTTTTTACTTCTGGAGCTGAACCAAATGCACCTTTTAAAGTTGAAGCAACTTCTGTAGCACTCATTGGTTGATCAAAACGAACAACATAAGAACGGCCACCCTTAAAGTCTACACCTTGTTTTAATCCGACAGAAAAAATAGAAATTAAACTTATAGTAATAAGAGTTCCAGAGATGATATATGCAACCTTACGTTTTTTGATATATTGGATGTCAATATTTTCAAACCAACCTTTAGAAATAGAAGTATTAAATGTTAAGTTACTAGATTTTGCAACAGCTCTGTCTATTAAAAGGCGTGTAATAAATACCGCTGTAAATAATGAAGTTGCAATACCTATCATTAAGGTTAAAGCAAATCCTTTAATAGGTCCTGTACCAAAAACATATAAAATAACACCTGTTAATAAAGTTGTAATATTTGCATCTATAATTGCAGATAATGCTCCTTTAATAGAGAAACCTTCTTCAACAGATTGTTTTAATCCTTTTTTGGAGGATAAGGCTTCTTTAATTCTTTCAAAAATAATAACGTTTGCATCCACACACATACCAATTGTTAAAATGATACCTGCAATACCGGGTAATGTTAACACCGCATTAAACGATGCTAGAATTCCGAATATAAATAAGATGTTTACAGATAAAGCGATGTCTGCGTAGATACCTGCTTTTCCATAGTAAAGAATCATCCAAAGTAAAACTAAGAAAATAGCAATACCAAATGATATAAAACTTGCATTAATTGCTTCTTGCCCTAAAGATGGCCCAACAACTTCTGCTTGAATAATTCTTGCAGCAGCAGGTAATTTACCCGCTTTTAAAACGGTTGCAATATCTTCTGCTTCTGTAATTGTCATACTACCTCCAGAAATAGAAGTTCTACCACCAGTAATTGCTTGGTTTACAGAAGGTGCAGTGTATACATAATCATCTAATACTACTGCAACAAAATTACCAATGTTGTCACCAGTCATTTTAGCCCATTGCTTAGTTCCAGAACTATTCATAGTCATACTTACTTCTGGTTTGTTCAATTGATCAAACATTTGAGAAGCATCTAAAATAACATCGCCTTCAATTGTTGGTTTGTTATTTCTGTTTCCTTTAATTGCGTATAAGCCAATTACTTCTGAACCATCGTCTCCTTTTGTAGATTTATAATCCCATAAAAATTTGACATATCTTAATTCAGGTGCCAATAATGCCTTAACCTCTTTTTTCTTTAACAGGCTGTTTACAGTCGCTGTATCTAAAACCCTAGCTTGCGCAACTAAAGAACTTAATTGTTGTTGATTTCTTGCAGCATTTACAGATAAATAAGAAAAAAGACTTTTTTGAACTTTCGTAGAATCTATAGTTTCACCTAATAAATCGTCTATGTTATCTGTTTTAAGAGAATCTTTTTCTATTTCTAAAACAGTATCACCTTTTAATAAATCTGCAACCTTATCGTTCGCTGCAAAGAAAAAGTTTTGAACTTCTGCATTTGTATGTACTTCCCAAAACTGTAATTCAGCTTTGCTTGTAATTAATTTTGTAACACGCTCAATGTCTTTAGCCCCTGGTAATTCAATTTGAATTCTCCCAGAATTTCCAATTCTTTGAATATTTGGTTGTGTAACTCCAAATTTATCAATTCTACTTCTTAAAACTTCAAAAGCAGTACCAATAGAACTGTTAATTTCTTGTTGTAAAGTTTCTTTTACAGTAGTGTTAGATTCATTAAAAGAAATCTTTTCAGATAATGCTTTTGTTCCAAAAATAGAAGGATCACTTAATTTTGTAGTTCCTGCAACTTTCTCAAATTCTTCAAAAAACAGGTCTAAATAAGTTGAATTACTATTTTTTTGTCTTTCATCAGCAGCATTTAATGCATTGTTAAAAGCCACATTTTTAGAATCATTAGACAAGCTTTTTAAAACTTCTTTTACAGAAACTTGCAGAATAGCGTTAATACCACCTTTTAAGTCAAGACCAAGATTCATTTCTTTGTCTTTTACGTCATTGTAGCTATATTTAGTAACGCCTAAATCAATAATATTATCATTTGCAATGCTATCTAAGTACTTTCTTTCGAAAGCAGCTTTTTGTCTTGCGTCATTACCAGTTACTTTGCTGGCAGCGTATATCACTGCGTCATCTTCAACTTTATTCGCCAAAAATGTAAATGATAATTGATATAAACTCACTAATCCAAAAAGGATTGCGAATAATTTAATAAGTCCTTTGTTTTGCATCTTCTTTATTTTATGTCGACTTTCTTTTTTTTAAAACGAGCAAATATAGTATTTCAAAGTAGTTCAAGCAATTATTTTACCACATTTATATAGTTGTTTTTTTTTGAATATTCGTGAACCAAATTTGGTAAAGTTACGGATTCTTAAAATTGACTATATTTATTCTTTTAAAATATTAAAATTAGTACTATTAAAATATATATATGACACATTTATCTGATATTTCAATTGCCCAAGCCAAAACACTTCAACATATAAAAGACATTGCTAAAAAATTAAATGTAGATGAGGAGGATTTAGAAATGTATGGGAAATTTAAAGCTAAACTTCCGTTGTCTTTAATAGACGATGAAAAAATAAAAAAAAATAACCTAGTTTTAGTGACCGCTTTAACGCCAACTCCAGCAGGAGAAGGGAAAACAACAGTTTCAATTGGTTTAACAGAAGGACTTAATAAAATAGGTAAACAGGCTACAGTAGTTTTAAGAGAACCCTCTTTAGGACCTGTTTTTGGTATGAAAGGTGGCGCTGCTGGTGGCGGATATTCGCAAGTTGTGCCCATGGAAGATATCAATTTACATTTTACAGGCGATTTTAATGCCGTTGAAAAAGCAAATAATTTTTTGTCTGCTTTGATTGATAATAACATCCAAAGTAAAACAAATAATTTAAATATTGACCCAAGAACGATTCTCTGGAAAAGAGTTATCGATATGAATGATAGATCTTTGCGAGAAATCACAATTGGCTTAGGAGGATCTTCAAATGGAATTCCTAGACAAGATGGATTTAATATTACACCCGCTTCCGAAGTGATGGCAATTTTATGTATGGCCTCGGATTTAGATAATTTAAAAGAACGCTTAGGTAATATTTTTATAGGGTTTACTTTTGGTAACACACCCGTTTTTGCACGTGATTTAAAAGCCGAAAATGCGATGGCTATTTTGCTAAAAGATGCTATAAAACCAAACTTAGTGCAGACTTTAGAAGAAAACCCTGCAATTATTCATGGTGGTCCATTTGCTAATATTGCACAAGGCACCAATACGATAATTGCTACAAAAATGGGATTAACATTGTCTAATTATGTGGTTACAGAGGCTGGTTTTGGAGCTGATCTAGGAGCTGAAAAATTCTTGAACATCAAATCTCAGTTTGCAAACTTGAATCCTAAATGTGTTGTTTTAGTTGCTACTATTAGAGCATTACGTCACCATGGCGGCGCAAAAACGGAAGAATATAATACTCCGGATTTAGAAAAAGTTACAGCCGGATTTAAGAATCTTGAAAAGCATATAGAAAATATTAGAAAATATAATATTGAGCCAGTTGTGGCTATTAACTCTTTTATTTCTGATTCTGATGAAGAAGTTGCATTTGTAATTGACAAATGTGCTAGTTTAGGTGTTGAAGCCGTTTTATCTGAAGGTTGGGCAAAAGGAGGCAATGGAACAAGAGATTTAGCAAAAGCGGTTGTGAATGTTGTTGAAAATAAAGCTACGCAGTACAAACCTTTGTATAATTGGAAATCACCGGTAACTGATAAAATAGAGATAATCGCCAAAGAAATCTACGGCGCAAAAAATGTTGAATATAGCAAGTTAGCCCAGTTGAATTTAAGAAGAATTAATAGGTTAGGATTTAATGATTTTGCTATCTGTATGGCAAAAACTCAAAAATCTTTTTCTGATGATGAGACTTTAATAGGCAGACCAGAAGGATTTACAGTTACCGTTAGAGAAATTGAAATAGCTGCAGGGGCACAATTTATCATTCCAATTTTAGGAAAAATGATGCGAATGCCAGGTTTACCAGAACATCCTGCATCAGAAAATATGACAATTGATAATAATGGAGTGATTTCTGGATTGTCTTAAACTTTATTAGCGGACCTCACATGTTTTAAAACCTGTGAGGTCTATTGTTTAATATTAAATAGAATTTATAGGGTTTTTAAATAGGCACAGTCTTCAGTCTATTCTTAATTATTTTAGCCAAATTCTTATTTAACGAGGCTAGAAAAAATTTTTGTCAAACAATATTATCCGTTTTTTAAAATGAGCGTAATACTTATTCTTATTTCTGAATAGGTAATTTCTTCGTTTAGTTGCTCGTAAATCGGTTTTAATTCGTTTTTTCTTCTCAATTGATTAAAAGCAACTCTTACTTTATCTACTATTTCTTTTGTAACATATTTTTCAATTCCAATTTCTTTTCCTTCGGAATATAATTGTGATAAATGAGAAAAAATTGTGGTAATGGATAAACTTCTTTCTTGAGCAATTTCAGAAGGACTTAAGCCTTCTTTGTATAAGTCAAAAGTTTTAAGAGTTGTAGGTGTTTTTCTTGGTTTGGCTACGTTTTTAAATCTACGAATCACATTCATAAATTCGTCGCCATACTTGTCCATTTTGTTCATTCCAACTCCAGAAATTGCTAAAAATTCATTTTCTGTTGTAGGTAATGAAATCGACATTTGTTTTAAGGTTTTATCATTAAAAATGATATAAGCTGGCATGTTTTCTTCTTTTGCTATGGATAATCTTATCTTTTTTAATTCTGTAAGTAAGTCTGTATTTGTTTCGCCTTCAATGGTTGTTTTTACAGCTTTTAGATTTTTCTTTTTATCTGCGGCGCTTATAGGTGTTGTTAATCTAATTGTTTTTTCTCCTTTTAAAACTTTCCAACCAATTGTTGATATTTTTAAAGCAGAATTTTCGCTGTACATAATTTCTATCAATCCTTGATTTGCCATTTGAATTACATAATCTCGCCAATCAAAAAAAGAAATATCTTTTCCTATCCCGTATGTTTTTAGATTAAAATATTGTTTTGAATGGATATCTGCATTATTACTCCCTCGTAAAACATTAATTAACATGGTAATTCCGTCTTTTTCGCCCATTCTTACAATTCCAGAAAGTGCTTTTTGAGTTAAAATAGTGCCTTCAAAATCTTTAGGAGGATTTTCGCAAACATCACAATTGCCACAGTTCTCTAAAAGATGTTCTCCAAAATAAGATAATAATATTTTTCTTCTACACGATTTAGCTTCGGTAAATTGAAGCATTCTGTTTAGTTTTTCTTTTTGCATTTCGCTATTTGCACCATCATCTGCAAATTGGCTATAAAGCACAAAATCTCTCATATTATAGTAAAGCAGTGTTTCTGCTGGTAGTCCGTCTCTTCCTGCTCTACCAATTTCTTGATAATAACCTTCTAAGTTTTTTGGTAAATTATAATGAATTACAAAACGAACGTTCGATTTATCAATCCCCATTCCAAAGGCTATGGTAGCAACAATTATTTTGGTGTCATCATTTATAAAATCGGTTTGCGTGCTTTCTCTTTCTTCATGATTCATCCCTGCATGATAAAAGGCTACAGAATGCCCTTCTTGTTTCAAATAATTAGCAACTTCTTCTGTGTTTTTTCTACTCAAACAATAAATAATACCGCTTTCGTTTTTTCTTCGATTTATAAAATTGACGATTTCTTGTAACTTTTTCTTTTTTTCAACTTGGCCTCGTACTTCAATACTTAGATTTTTTCGATCAAAAGAAGAAATAAATAATTTAGAGTTCGTTAAGCCTAGTTGTTCTTCAATATCTTTTCTAGCCGATTTGTCTGCGGTTGCGGTTAATGCCATAAAAGGTACATTTGGTAGTGATTTTCTAAATACTTTTAACTGTGTGTATTCTGGTCTAAAATCGTGTCCCCACATACTTACGCAATGCGCTTCATCGATTGCAACTAATTTTATGTTTAGTGCTTTTAGCCAAGTATTGCTTACGGATATTAATTTTTCTGGGGATAAATACAGTAGTTGTAATTCCCCGTTCATTGCGCTGTTAATAACTTCGTTTTCTTCTTGAGGAGTAATTGAACTATTAAAAAAAGCTGCTTTTATTCCGTTTGATTTTAGTGCTTGAACTTGATCTTTCATTAGTGAGATAAGCGGAGAAACTACAATTGTAATTCCGTCAAAAATCAAAGCGGGAATCTGAAAACACATCGATTTTCCACCACCGGTTGGCATTAATACAAAACTGTCTTTACCGTCTAAAGTTCTGTTGATAATTTCTTCTTGTAATGGACGAAAGTTATCATATCCATAAACGTTTTTTAAAAGGGTATGTTTTTGTGTTTTCACTTTTTTAGCAATTGAGATGCAAATATAAATAGATTATATATCTAAAGAAAAATAGATTATTGTTATCTGAGTATTTCAAAGAGGATATTTTAATTTATAAAATTCGCTTTTTAAGAACCTATTAATAAAATTTAAAACCTTCATAAATTATATTCTGACATCAATTATAACTGCGAGTGTTAGTCTGAGCTTATCGAAGACTACTTGATCAACTAAACTTACACTTCGACAAACTCAGTTTGACATTTTGAGTTTTAATAGTATTACATAATTGGAAAATTAATTGGATATCACTAAAAGTTAGATGAACAACAAATAATATTTAAGTGATAACATTTTAACAAAAAAATCCAACTCAAAGAGTTGGATTTTTACTAAGTGCTAACCCCTATAAACTAGGAATTAAATTTTATAATTCTAATAAAGCATTTGTTGCAGAAACTCCCTCAGCAGAAGCGATCATTTGTGCTTTTTCATCATCAGATAAATTGATTTCTACGATGCTTTCAATTCCATTTTTACCTAAAACAACAGGAACACCGATACATAAATCATTTAAACCATATTCTCCTTCAACTAAAACAGAACAAGGAAAAATCTTTTTAGTATCACATGCAATAGCTTGTACCATTGCAGAAACTGCAGCACCAGGAGCGTACCATGCAGAAGTTCCTAGTAATTTAGTTAAAGTTGCACCACCCACTTTAGTGTCTTCTAAAACTTGATTTAATCTTTCTTCAGAAACGAACTCAGAAACAGGGACAGAATTTCTGGTAGCTAAACGAGTTAAAGGAACCATTCCTGTATCAGAATGACCACCAATTACCATACCGTCAACATCAGAAATAGGAGCGCCTAAAGCTTCTGCTAATCTATATTTAAAACGAGCAGAATCTAATGCACCACCCATTCCAATAATTCTATTTTTTGGTAAGCCTGTAGTTTTATGAACTAAATACGTCATTGTGTCCATAGGATTTGAGACTACAATAATAATTGTGTTTGGAGAATGCTCGATTAAATTAGAAGAAACTGTTTTTACAATTCCTGCATTAATACCAATTAATTCTTCACGAGTCATTCCTGGTTTTCTAGGAATTCCAGAAGTAATTACACAAATATTAGAATTAGCAGTTTTTGAATAATCGTTTGTGCTTCCAGAAATTTTAGTGTCAAATCCGTTTAACGAAGCGGTTTGCATTAAATCCATAGCTTTACCTTCAGCAAAACCTTCTTTAATATCTAAGATTACTACTTCAGAAGCAAAATCTTTAATAGCAATGTATTCTGCACAACTTGCACCTACTGCACCTGCACCAACAACTGTAACTTTCATATATTTATTTTTTAATTATATAGATAAATTTTGTTAAGCAAACGTACGAATTTTAGAAATAAAAGTACTGTTAAAAACAAAAAAAGACATCTTTATATAGATGTCCTTTTTATGAGTATAATAGCGTAATTTTATCTGATACCAAATGCGATACCTAAATTTGCTGTATTGTATTCTTGTAGCGTATAGCTTCCATATATTTTGAAAAATCCTAGGCTTAATCGTAAGCCAGCAGTTGTTCTGAAACTGCCTGCACTAAATTCAGAATTAATAGGGTCTGTTATTGTTCTTGCAAGTGGTCCATAACTTAATTCATAATCTCCATTCATTTTAAGAGTAGAGTTTCCGGCACCATATCCAATTCCACCATAAATGTTTATAATAGGAAAATTTAATGATGCAATTGCTTGAACTGTGTAAGCATTTAGTTTAAACTCTGCTAATCCATTTTGTACAGAAACAGCTCCAGTACTGTTGATATTGTAATCAACTGTCATTGTTGTATAAGCGGCAAGTAAAGAAACATGAAAAGGTGTTTTTCCTAGAGGTCCAAACCAATTTGTGATTTCTTTTTTTAATCCTATACCCATAAGACCTGCTTCTACATCATCAGAACTATAACCTGATTTTGGAGCATATCTTACACTAATCTCAAAATTAGCAGGTAAGCCTAAGCTTACTTGCAATGCTGGTGCAAGAACGGCATTTGCAGGAAGGCTTTCTTTAACTCCTCCTGGTGCATTGAATGTTGTACTATAGGTTACATTATTTTCTACAAAATTAACCGTAGTTAAAGGGTTGTTGTTTTCTGAGCCTGCAATCGAAGAAGCAGTAATCGAACCAGCGTTGACAGATGTTAATCCTGATAAGTTAAATATTTCGTCTTTTTCAGGTATTAAGGATGCACTTACACCAATAGCGATATCAAACCCAAGTGTTTTATGAACTTTTGCTGTATGATACCATCCATTATTCATGCTAAAAATTAAGCCTTTCATAGCAGGCTCTATATAGGCCTCGATTAATTTAGATCTGTCATTTGTGTTTGCTAAAAGGTACCCTTCAAAGCCGTCTTGAGCATTCGTGTTAAACGATAGTGCAAAAGCGCCCATAAGAATTAAAATATACTTTTTCATTTTTTTTTATTGAATTTGGTTTGTAATTAAATTTTTTCTGTAAAATACAAAAAAAAACACACTCTTAAAATAAGAGCGTGTTTTTATTTATGAAAATTAATAAACTAGATATCTATTTTGGCATATTTTGCATTTTTTTCAATAAAAGCCCTACGTGGCGGAACTTCGTCTCCCATTAACATTGAGAAAACTCTATCGGCTTCGGTTGCGCTATCAATTACAACTTTACGCAATGTTCTATACTCTGGATTCATTGTCGTATCCCAAAGTTGGTCTGCATTCATTTCTCCAAGACCTTTGTAACGCTGTATAGTCGCAGAACCACCCATTTGATGTACAAGCAAATCACGTTGATTATCATCCCAAGCATATTCTCTCTTTTGTCCTTTTTTAACTAAATATAAAGGAGGAGTTGCAATATATATATAACCTTGCTCTACCATTTCCCTCATATATCTAAAAAAGAATGTTAAGATTAAAGTTGCAATATGTGATCCATCTACATCGGCATCACACATAATAACTACTTTATGGTAACGAACTTTTGATAAGTTTAGAGCTCTTGGATCTTCTTCTGTACCTATAGAAACTCCTAATGCTGTATACATGTTTTTAATCTCTTCGTTTTCAAAAACTTTATGCTGCATTGCTTTTTCAACATTCAAAATCTTTCCACGTAGTGGTAAAATTGCTTGAAAGTTTCTATCACGACCTTGTTTTGCTGTTCCACCAGCAGAATCTCCCTCAACTAAGAAAATTTCGCATTGTGCAGGGTCTGTTTCCGAACAGTCAGATAGTTTACCAGGTAAACCACCAATGCTCATTACCGTTTTGCGCTGTACCATTTCACGAGCTTTTCTTGCAGCATGTCTAGCAGTAGCGGCTAAAATGACTTTTTGAACGATAATTTTTGCATCATTAGGGTTTTCCTCTAAATAGTCAGTTAACATTTCTGAAACTGCTTGAGATACCGCAGAAGTTACGTCCCTATTTCCTAACTTCGTTTTTGTTTGTCCTTCAAATTGTGGTTCTTGTACTTTTACAGA
>Ga0335396_10003914_pt1 | contig 16586 bp, 16 predicted proteins | sample FRY02_FD_205743 | JGI IMG/M metagenome (GOLD analysis project Ga0335396, IMG submission 205743) | Freshwater microbial communities from Lake Fryxell liftoff mats and glacier meltwater in Antarctica - FRY-02 (spades assembly) (version 2) | ecosystem: Environmental > Aquatic > Freshwater > Ice >... | reverse complement strand
GGTGCGCGTTGCCCGATGCGTCGGCCCGCTGCACGTGGACAATCGCCACGTCCGGGTGGATGGCGGGCACGACGGCAATCGGCCCGGAGCCGTAGGGGTCGTCGATGAAACGGATGGCCGGGTTGACGCTGGGCAGATCGCTGCCCGCATAGCTGCGCAAGGGGTAGAAGGGCAGATTCGACGCCCCGGCCAGATAGCGGGCCACCAGCCCGTAGTGGGAATACTCCTCCAGCGCCAGGGGGTGGGGAATCCCCTTTTCCACCGCCCGGCGGATGCAGTGCAGCGATCCCACGCCCGGATTGCCCAGATAGGCGAAGACCAGCCCGCTGGCGACCCCCGCCGCAATCATCTGGTCGTAGAGCAAATCCGGCGTCATGCGGATAAGAGTCAGTTCCCGGCAGCCCTGGCGGATGATTTCGTGGCCGGCGGCGAAACAGATGAAGGCGGTGAAGCCCTCAATCGCCACACTCTCCCCGTCGTGGATGTGGGCGGCGATGGCGTCGTGCATGGAAAGGAGTTTGTTGGGCATTGGGATAACGGGTGATTGGGTGAATAGGTGATTGGGTGAGTATACATTGGCGGGCGGTCAGAGGCAATCGCGTGTTTGTGTGCATTCTTACTTGACAGCCTGTTTGAATCGGATGTACAATTCTCACATATCCCCCCCCCAGGGGGGATGGGCATAGCGCAGACGAACGACCAGAAAGGATAAGCGATGGACGACACGACCCGCAAAGCTGTAGTACGCCGCCTGGCCAGTGCGGCAGGCCACGTCAAAGGCATCGAGCGGATGGTGGAGGAAGACACCTACTGCATCGATGTCATCAAACAGATTCAGGCTGTGCAGGCCGCGCTCAATAAAGTCAGCGTCCTCATTCTGGACACCCATCTGCGCACCTGCGTCACCGCCGCCATTCAGGGCGACGACGCAGCCGAACGGGAGGCCGTCCTCCACGAGATTACCAGTGTGTTTGATTTGACGAGCAAAAGTTGACCGCGGACGGCAGACCGCAGACCGCGCACGAATCGCCATCTCATTGCGGTCGGTCGTCTGCCGTCCACATTTCACAACCATTTTTCACGAAAGGATCACCAACAATGACTACCAAAACCTTCACCGTTCCCAACATTAGCTGCAACCACTGCGTCCACACCGTCAAGACGGAAGTGGGCGATCTGGCCGGTGTACAGTCTGTGGCCGCCGACGCCGAGACCCGACAGGTCACCGTCGCCTGGGACGAACCGGCCAACTGGCAGAAGATCGAAGCGCTGTTGACGGAAATCAACTACGCGCCGGCGTGAAGATGACAAGAGGAAGGGATGACAGGATGAAGGGATGAGACACCCGCCGTGTTCCCTTCCTCTTGTCATCCCTTCATCCCTTCAGTTTTCGGACAGTTCCAGGAGCAATTGCCGTGTCCACAACAACCACCACAACCCGCCAACTCACCGTTCCCGTCATTGGGATGACCTGCGCCAACTGTGTGGCGTCGGTGGAGCGCAACAGCAAAAAGGCCAGCGGCGTGGCCGATGCCGCGGTCAATTTTGCCAGCGAAAAACTGACTTTCAGCTACGATCCGGCCATCCAGAAACCCAAAGAGGTGCTGGCCGAAGTGATGGAGCGGGTGGAAAAGGCGGGCTATCACATCCCCACCGCGGAGATCGACCTGCCCATCACCGGCATGACCTGCGCCAACTGTGTGGCGACGGTCGAGCGCACCCTCAACCGGCTGGAAGGGGTCGTGGAGGCGACGGTCAACTTTGCCAGCGAGAAGGCGACGGTGCGCTATGTCCCCGGCACGATTGACCGGGCGGAGATGGCCGCGGCTGTGCGCAAGGCGGGCTACGATGTGGTGGAAGCAGCCGAAGGCGAAGAGGTGGAAGACGCCGAGGCCGCGGCCCGCGCCGCCGAAATCCGCCACCAGTGGACCCGGCTGATTGTGGGCATCATTTTTAGCGCGCCCCTCTTCCTCTTTAGTATGTCCCGTGATTTGGGCTTTCTCGGCCACTGGGCGCACGACGCATGGGTGAACTGGCTCTTCCTGGCCCTGGCAACACCCGTGCAATTCTACGTGGGCTGGGACTACTACACCGGCGCCTACAAAAGCCTGCGCAACGGCAGCGCCAATATGGACGTGCTGGTGGCAATGGGATCGTCCGTCGCCTATCTCTACAGCGTCGCCGTCCTCATCGCCAAAACCCTGGGCAGCAATGCGTGGGGTGAGCACGTCTATTTTGAGACATCGGCGGTGATTATCACACTGATTGTGCTGGGCAAACTGCTGGAAGCCCAGGCCAAAGGGCAGACCAGCGCCGCCATCAAAAAGCTGATGGGCTTGCAGGCCAAGACGGCGCGTGTGGTGCGCGGCGGCGAAGAGATCGACATCCCCATTTCGCAAGTGGTGGTGGACGACCGGGTGATTGTGCGCCCCGGCGAAAAGATTCCCGTGGACGGCGTCGTCGTCTCCGGCGCGTCGTCGGTGGACGAAAGTATGCTCACCGGCGAGAGTCTGCCCGTCTCCAAAGCGGTGGGCGACAAATTAATCGGCGCCACGCTGAACAAACAGGGATTGCTGCACTTCCAGGCCACCGCCGTGGGACGGCAGACGGCCCTGGCCCAGATCGTCAAGCTGGTGGAGCAGGCCCAGGGCAGCAAAGCGCCCATCCAGCGGGTGGTGGATCAGGTCTCCGGCTACTTTGTGCCTGCGGTAATCGGGCTGGCCGTCCTGACATTTATTGTCTGGTACTTGGCCGGGGCTGGTTTCGTGCCTGCACTCCTGCGCCTGACTGCGGTGCTCGTCATCGCCTGTCCCTGTGCGATGGGTCTGGCGACACCCACTTCTATAATGGTGGGCGTGGGCAAAGGCGCGGAGAATGGCATCCTCTTCAAAAACAGCGCGGCCCTGGAACAGGCCCACAAGCTGCAAGTAATTGTGCTGGACAAGACGGGCACGATTACGAAGGGCGAGCCGTCGGTCACTGATATTGTACAGAGCGAACAGTCAGCAGTGAAGAGTGACCAGTTGCTTCGCCTCGCAGCTTCTGCGGAGCGCGGTTCCGAGCATCCGCTGGGCGAGGCGATTGTGCGGGCGGCCAAAGAGCGGGGGCTGGCTCTGGCCGATCCGACCGGCTTCCAGGCCATCGCCGGTTACGGCATCGGCGCAACGGTGGACGGCCACGCGCTGCTGCTGGGCAATCTGCGCCTGATGGAGCAGGAAAAGGTGGGGCTGAACGGGCTTGGCCCGAAGGCTGCACAATTGCAGGCCGAGGCCAAAACGGTTATGTGGCTGGCCGTGGATGGACAGGCCAGCGCGCTGATCGGCGTGGCCGACACCATCAAAGAAGGGTCGAAAGAGGCGGTGGCGGCTCTGCACAAACTGGGCTTGCAGGTGGCAATGGTCACCGGCGACAACCAGGCCACAGCCAACGCCATCGCCGCCGAAGTGGGCATCGACCCTTCGACAAGCTCAGGACAGCGTCGGGTCTTTGCCGAAGTGCTGCCCGGCGACAAAGCCGCCCACGTGGCTGCACTGCAAAAAGAGGGCTTCCGGGTGGCGATGGTGGGCGACGGCATCAACGACGCGCCGGCCCTGGCCCAGGCCGATGTGGGCATTGCCATCGGCACAGGCACGGATGTGGCAATGGAGACCGCTGACGTTACGCTCATGCGGGGCGACCTGCGCAGTGTGCCCCAGGCGATTGCATTGTCCAAAGCGACGATGCGCAACATCCGCCAGAATTTGGGCTGGGCCTTTGGCTACAATATCGCCCTCATTCCCATCGCCGCGGGCATTCTGGCTCCCTTTGCCTGGGCACCGGACTTTCTGCAACAGTTGCACCCGATTCTGGCCGCGGGCGCGATGGCATTCAGCAGCATCAGCGTTGTGACGAACGCATTGCGGTTGCGTGCAGTGAAAGTGTAACTGTTCAATGACCAGCGCCAGTTGAGTAGGCGCCGCTTAAGAAGGCGGGGGCTTTTTCCCGCCGTATCGCTTGTATTTGAGCTTCTGTCGAAGTGAAACCAAAGCGGGTTGACTCGCAAACTCTTGACTCGCAAACTCTTGACTCGCAAACTCGTAGACCCGTCGCTTGGTTTCGACAGGCTCAACCTACCAGATTTCGATACGGCTCGAAGACCCGCCTACTCAATCAGCGCTCACTGATCGGATTCCCAGTTCCGATCCCCAATAGCTATTTTTCTCACATTTCTTATAATAATTGACATTGCCCCTCGCGTATGCTATACTCCGAACCATTCAAGACGTGTAACATTCCATCAGCATTTATCAGTGGCTGATTTTCCAGGGCAAGACAGATGGTTCGCAAGCGCATTCTGGACATTCTAAAGCGGCGCAAACAGGCAACAGTCGGTGAACTGGCGCGCCAGTTGGATATGGCCCCGGTCTCTGTACGCTATCATCTGGACATTCTGCAGGGCGACAATCTGATCGAAGTGGGCAAAGTGCAGCGGGAAGGCAGTGTTGGCCGTCCCAAACAGGTTTATATGCTGACCGAAGAAGCGGGCGATTTCTTCCCCGATAACTTTGCCGGGCTGACCAGTGGGTTGTTGCGCCAGATGAAAACGCTGCTCCCCGCAGAACAGGTGCAGTCGTCCTTTTGCTGTCTGGCCCAGGAAATGTCCCGCGAGTTGACCAGCATCTCGCCAGCGGACGAGAGCCTGTCCCGGCGCATGAACCGGGTGGTGGACTTTCTGAACGAGCGAGGCTATTTTGCCCACTGGGAAGAAGAGCCAAACGGCCAGGCCGCGCTGCTCCACACCTGCAACTGCCCCTATGCGGGTGTGGCCGAACAGCACCGGGAACTGTGCGCGATGGATTTAGAATTGATGCACAACCTGACCGGGAAAGAGTGCGAGCGGATTTTTTCCCTGGCCGAAGAGGGCAACGCCTGCACCTATCGCTTTCTGATTGGTGAGGGCGTGTTGGAACGGGCGGGCAATAAAATCGAGTTTTCCTACTAAACTCAACCAAAAGTTCGACTTGACTTTTTCTGAAAAGTCGAACTTCTGAGAACGGAAACAGCTATGACGACAATTATACGTCGTTTGGATTTGGATAATAACGCGGATGCTATTCCATTGGACACGCGTCCGGCGGTCAATCATCGCTCTCTGCGCACGGGCTACGGGCAGGTGAAAATTGCGCCTGCGCCCGCCCATTTCCCGATTGAACAGATGCACGACAGCTACGGGCGACGTATCCACTACATACGCATCAGCCTGACCGACGCCTGCAATCTGCGCTGTGTCTACTGTATGCCGGAGAATATGACCTTTCGCCCTCGCCACGAGCTGATGAGCGACGAGGAGATTCTCTTTCTGGTCAAAGTGGGGGCCAGCCTGGGCGTGGAGAAAATCCGGCTGACCGGCGGCGAGCCGAGCATCCATCCCAGTGTGGTGGAACTGGTGCGGGGCATTGCAGCCACGCCGGGCATCAAAGATGTGGCGATGACGACGAATGCTCTGCTGCTGGAAAAGTTAGCCCAGTCTTTGGCCGACGCAGGACTGTGCCGGGTGAACATCAGCATTGACACGCTGGACGCGGACAAATTTCACAAAATCACCCGCTGGGGCGATATTGACGACGTGTGGCGGGGGATTGCCGCAGCAGAGGCAGCGGGTCTGCGCCCGATCAAACTGAACGCCGTCGTCACCCGCAACTTCAACGACGGTCAGGATGTGGTAGATTTGGCCCGGCTGACGCTGGACCGGGACTGGGAAGTGCGCTACATCGAAATGATGCCTTTTGGAGAGGTATCCGACTTCCAGCAGACGAACGTCGTCTCCTACCGGGAGATTCGGGATACGGTTGAAGCGGAGTTCGGCCCGCTGGAAGAGGCCGCCTACGATTTTGTGGACCCCAGCCGCCCCTTCCGCATTCCGGGGGCCAAAGGCACGCTCGGCTTTATCAGCAGCGTGACCGAGCCGTTCTGTCAGGGCTGTGGTCGCGTGCGCCTGACCGCCGACGGCAAGCTGCGTCTCTGTCTGCTGCGCGACGAGGAAGTGGACCTGCTCACGCCCCTGCGCCAGGGGGCCGGCTTCGAGGAGATGCGGGAACTGATGCGGGAAGGCGCGTTTCACAAGCCCTGGGGACACGGGTTGGCGAGCGGCGTCTTTGCCCAAAACCGGTCGATGAATCAGATCGGCGGGTGAGGAGAGTAAGACAGTAAGACAGTAAGACAGTAAGACGGTAAGACAGTAAGACGGTAAGACAGTAAGACAGTAAGACAGTAAGACGGTAAGACAGTAAGACAGTAAGACAGTAAGACGGTAAGACGGTAAGACAGTAAGACGGTAAGACGGTAAGACAGTGCCGTCGTTGAGGTGACGCTCACTGATTACTGTCTTACTTCCCCAAAAAGCGGATTGAACGATTTAGCAACCTATGGTATAATCGTGCCACCTACTTTCTTTCATACTTGCAAGGAGACAGAGCAATGGAAATGGTAATGACCGAAACCAAGAATCAGATTACGTTGACCCAGATTGCTGCCCAGAAGTTGGGCGTAATTCTGGACCAGAAGGGCGTGAAGGAGACCCATGCCCTGCGCGTCTTTGTCAAAGGCGGCGGCTGTGGCGGTATGCAGTACGGCATGACCTTCGACGGCGACTTCCAGGAGAGCGACGAAGTGTATACCCAGCACGGGATGCGTGTAGTGGTGGACCCGACCAGTATGTTCTACATCAACGGGGCCAGCATCGACTACATCGACAATCTGATGGGCGGCGGCTTCCACATCGAGAACCCGAACGCGCTCAGCGCGTGCGGCTGCGGTAGCAGCTTCCGCACGGCCAACAGCCCCCCCGAGGGTGCGGCAGCGGGCGGCGGTTGCGGTAGTAGTGGTTGCGGTCACTAAATCGTCCGTTTGATCAGAGAGAACAGGGGGCGGGGGCGCATGCTGGTCCTCGCCTTCCTTTTGCACCCACTATGGCAACACGCGTTTACACACTAGACGAAGCCCGCAAAGCGCTGCCCCGCGTCCGCCGGTTGATGGGGGAAGTGCAGTCGGCGCGGGCAGAGATAATGCGTCTGCGCCCGGAAGCCTGGCCTGCCCTGCGCAAAGCCGCTGGCAACGGGGGCAATGTGGCGGCGGGTCAACTGTTGGCCCACTTTGCCCGTCTGGAAGCAGGCGTCAAAGGCATCGGTCAGTTGGGCGTGCTTGTGAAGGACGCGGACAGCGGACTGGTGGATTTCGTGGCGCGTCGCCGGGGCAAGGAAGTCTATCTCTGCTGGCGCTACGGCGAGGACGAACTGGCCTACTGGCATGACATTGAGGCCGGTTTTACTGGGCGGCAGGTGATTCGAGATGATGAGTTTGAGGAATAAATGATGACAAATGACACCCCGCTCCCGGAGCGCATCCAGCAGGTATTGGATGGCTATCGCCCTACTCTTTATATAGATGGGGGTGATGTACAATTGCTGAAAGTAGACGAAAAAGGCATCGCCCACATAAAAATGTTGGGCGCGTGCATCGACTGCCCCATCAGCCTGCTCACAATGAAGCTGGGCATTCAACGCCTGCTCAAAGAAAATTTCGCCGAGATCACCGGTATACACGCTATCACCGATCTGGACATTTCGGCGCTCTACAACCGACCCGCACCCGTTGCATAATCCGAGGTTTTTAATGCCCAATCCTTACGACGCACCGGAAATCAGTGTGCAGGAAGTCTCTGCAAAGCTCGACAGCGGAGAAAATTTTGTTTTTCTGGACGTGCGCGAACGCCACGAATTGGCCCAGGCTTCCTTTGCGGAAGGCAGCTTTGAGATCGTCCCCCTGAGCGAGCTGGCCCAGAATAAGCTGGACGCATTGACACCCGCGCTGCTGGACAAAGACGCGGAGATCGTCGCCTTCTGTCACAAGGGCGTGCGCAGCGCGCAGGTGACGGTGTGGCTCCAGCAGCAGGGCTGGACGAATGTGCTGAGTATGGCCGGGGGGATCGACGCCTGGGCGAAGCAGATTGATCCCGATGTGGGGATGTACTAAATGCGGTAAATGCGGAATGGAGAATGCGGTTCTGCACACACTCCTACTGCGAACTTTTTCAGTCCGTATAGAAAACGACTGAAAAGAGACTGGCGAATTTTTATCAAAAGTCTTAGAATAATTTGGGCACACCTGTCCACTGTGATACACTTTTGTTGATTTTGCATCCGCGGACATCTGCTCGATCCGTGTCATCCGCGTTCTATTTTTGTGAATTGTCCTATTCTTTCTGAAGGAGGAGACAACCGTGCGTGTAGCTCTTATCAATCCACGCTTTCGTCTGCCCATCGACACCCGCACCACACCTCATCTGGGCCTGGCCTATCTGGCCGCGGTCAGCGAGAAGCGGGGCGACGAGGTGGTCATCTTTGACGCGGATGTGGAACGCAGATCCGTGGCCGAGTTTGTCCAGGAGTATCGCCCCCACATTGTGGGTATCACCGCCAACACGCCCCAGGTCAAGCAGGCCTGGCGCACCGCGCGGGACATCAAAGAAGTCTACGATTGCCCGGTTGTGCTGGGCGGCCCTCACGTTTCTGTGCTGCCGGAAGAAAGCTGTGAGAAGCCCTATGTGGATATCGTCGTGCGCGGCGAGGGCGAGGACGCCTGGATCGACGTGAGCAACCGGCTGGAAGCCTTTATGAAGGATCAGCCGGTCTACAGCACGGAAGCCTTTATGCACCAGGAAAATGAAGTTTTTCTGGAGTGCGAAGGATTGACATACAAAACGACCGACGGGCAGATTCACAACAACCCGGACCGCACCCCCATTGCCGATCTGGACAGCCTGCCCTGGCCCGCCTACCATCTCTTTAATATGAGCAAGTACACGAATCTTCAGCCTGCCACGGATCACGTGGACGGAGCGCGCAGCTTCAGCATTATGACCAGCCGGGGCTGCCCCTACCGCTGCACCTTCTGCTCCCAGTCGATTATGCCCATCAAGTGGCGCAGCCGCAGCCCGGAAAATGTGCTGCTGGAATGGCGGCATCTGGTAGAAGATATGGGCGCGCAGGAGATCGGCATTCTGGACGACAGCGCCAACATTCGTGTCAAGCGGCTGGAAGATCTGGCCCATCTCCTGATTGAGAACAAACTCAACCACGTGCCGTGGATTTTTGTCAACGGCATTCGGGCCAACCTGGCCAGCCTGGAACTACTGACATTGCTGCAAAAGGCGGGGCTTCTCCGGGTGGCCTTTGGCGTGGAGACGGGCGACGAAGAGATTCTGCTCACCATCGACAAAAAGGTGGATCACGACACCATCCGCCAGGCGTTCAAGAACGCCAAAGCCATTAATCTGGAAACCATCGCCTTTATGATTATCGGCCTGCCCGGTGAGACACGGGAGACGATGCAAAAGACGATTGATTTTGCCATCGAATTGGACCCGATTATCGCCAACTTCTCGATGATGACGCCCTATCCTGGCACAAAAGTCTATGAGATCGTCAAACGCCAGGGGCGCTTCCTCATCAACGACTGGGAGGATTACGTCTTTTTCGAGCAGCAGGCCCGCTACGAACTGGGCGATATGACGGCTGAGCTGGTGGAGGAGATGTACCGCAAGGCGTACAGGCAGTATTATCTGCGTCCTTCCCCTATCATCCGCCGCCTGAAAACCAAAGATTTCTGGTTCAATCTGCCCCGTAATGTGCGGATTGCCATGCGTACTTTCTTGCCCAAAAAGGAAAAGACGGGCTTGCGTAAACAGATGGAAGCAGAGGGAGCCATTTAATGCGAATTATTCTCGCCAGCCCAGAGGCCAAAGTCTGGAGCGCACGCAAGCACATCCCGTTGGGGCTGGGCTATCTGGCGGCTGTCCTGCGTGAAGGTGGCCACGATGTCATCATTTACGACGCGGCCATCGAAGATGTGACGGTTGAATACTATCTGGATTTGGCCGAAGAGCAGGGCAAGCCGTATCAATTAATCGGCATCACCGCCACGACGCCGCTGATTCAGGACGCTTGGGAGATGGCAGAAGTCTGCAAGCGGCGCGGTCTGACGACTGTGCTGGGCGGGCCGCATCTGACGATTATGCCGGAGGAATCCTTCCAAGCGCCCCACGACGCTTATGTGGACTACGCCTTCAAAGGCGAGGCCGAGTACAGCTTTCTGGAACTGATCAACACTTTGGAAGCGGGCAAAGAGCCGGGGGTGATTCCGGGCATTCTCTTCAAACGGGGCAACGAATTTATCGTCAGCCCGGAAAGCCCGATGATCCCGGACCTGGACGTGCTGCCCTTCCCGGCCCACGACCTTTTCAAAATTGACCGCTATACGAATTTACAACCGTTGACCGATGGCCTGGACACGCAAGCCCGTAGCTTTACAATCCTGACCAGTCGGGGCTGCCCGTACAAATGCACCTTCTGCTCCAAGCCCGTCACCGGCGACACCTGGCGTGCCCGCTCGGTGGAGAGTGTTGTACAGGAGTGGAAGTGGCTGGTCAATGGGCTGGGCGCTACGGAAATCGGCGTCACCGATGACATCTGGAATCTGAAACTACCCCGCGCCAAAGAACTCTGCCGCCGTCTGGTGGAAGAGGGGCTGAGTCACGTCCCCTGGGTGACTGTGCATGGGATGAAAGTCAACCACACAGACCTGGAACTCTTCCAGTTGATGAAGGCGGCGGGCTGTCTGCGCGTCGGTTTCGGCGTGGAAAATGGCGATCCGGATATGCTGCGCAACGTCATCCGCAAGGGGCAGACGCTGGATATGGTGCGGGAAGCATTCAAAAATGCCAAAGCCGCCGGTTTGCAGACGATGGGTTTCTTCATCTTCGGTATGCCCGGCGACAACGAAGAGACGATGGAAAAGACCATCCAACTGGCTCTGGAACTGGACCCGAAGCTGGCGAATTTCCTGCTGGCGGCTCCCTTCCCCGGCACGGAGATGTACGATATGATCAAAAAGGGTGGGGAGATTTTCGCGGACAATTGGGGCGACTACGCCATCCACGAACAGAAGGCCCGCTTCAAAATGAACGAGAACTACGACTCGGATTTGGTGCTGAAGAAGTGGCGGGAAGCCTACCGGCGTTTCTATCTTTACCGGCCCGAACGGGTGATGGAAAAGATGATGATGAAGGAAAACTGGACGAATCTGCCCAATACCTTCGCCCAGGTCCAGCGCTTCTTCATTGGCAACAAAGACCAGCACGCGCAGGCCGAAGATGCCATCGGCGGATCGACGAAAAAGGCGGTGTTGGCGTAGGTGTATCCCAGCGACAATAGCCATTGAGACGGCCCGCCTGCGCTGGTAGCGGGCGGGCCGTTTTATGATTGAGAAATAATTGATGATCGGTCTCATTCCAAAACTCCCCCTCTACTGGGCTTTTCGCAAATTTGGCTGGCCTGCGATCAAACCCTTTTCCGTCGTTGTCAGCATCAGCTACCGTTGCAACAGCAAATGCCGCACCTGCGATGTGTGGCGCAAGCCCAACGACGATATGACGGTGGAGGAGTGGGACAAAACGTTCCAGAAGTTGGGGACTGCGCCCTTTTACATGACCTTCACCGGCGGCGAACCCTTTCTGCGCAAAGACCTGGACGAAATGGTCATCAGCGCCTACCGCCACTGCAAGCCGGAAGTGATTACGATTCCCACCAACGGGATGCTCACCGACCGGGTGTTGGCGATGACCGAGCGCATGTGTCGGGAATGCCCCACCAGCAGCATCGGTATCAATCTGAGCCTGGACGGCATCGGCGACGAGCACGACGACATCCGCGGCGTGGAGGGCAACTGGGAACTCTCGATGGAGACCTGGCGACAGTTGAAGGAACTCCAGAAGCAGCACAGCAATCTGGTGCTGACGGTGCATACGGTCATCAGTCGCTTCAATGCCCACCGCTTCCGTGCCATCCAGGAGGGGCTGAAATTCCTGGAGCCGGACAGTTATATCACCGAAGTGGCCGAGGAGCGGGTGGAGTTGGACACGATGGGTTGGGGCATCACCCCCCGCCCGGAGGACTACGACGAGATCGCCGATTTTCTCAGCCAGCAGGCCCGGCAGACGCCAGCCAAAGGCATCGCCAAATTTACCCAGGCTTTCCGTGCCCAATACTATCAGATGGCGAAGCGGGTGCTACACGAGCGGGATCAGATTATCCCCTGCTATGCGGGCTGGGCCAGCGCCCACATTGCGCCTAACGGCGACCTGTGGAGCTGCTGCATCCGGGCCGAGCCGGTGGGCAATCTGCGCGAACACGACTACGACATCACCCCCATCTGGCGCAGCGTCGCGATGGAGAAACTACGGGGCAGTATCAAGCGCAAAGAGTGCGCCTGCCCGATGGCGAATGCGAACTATGCCAATATGCTGCTTCATCCGCCTACAGTGGCGAAGATAGTGTTGGATGTGATGTGGAATTAGGAGTAAAGAACCCTATGAGTTTTTCTTGGCCGTGGAATCACAAACGAACCAGCGATATTGTGTGGATCGATTTGGGCGACTTGGGCGATCTGGTGCACCCCAACGGCCCTCACGAGCAGTGGCAGGACCACGGCCTGGGGCTGTTGCGCACGATTCTGCACAACAACGGCATCCAGACGGATATTGTCTCTACCCGCTCTGTGACCAGTTGGGAGCAGTTGGCGCAGCAGCTTAGCGGCTACCGGATGGCACTGATGAATGTGCGCAGCTATACCTTCCCCGCCGGGCTGAAAGCCGCGCAGGTCTTCAAGCAGATCAATCCGGACGGGATTGTGATGGCTGGGGGGATGCACGCGACGGTCGCGCCGGACGAGATGCTGGAAGTGCCCGAATTCGACAAAGTGTGCCAGGGGCCAGGCGAGGGGACAATCGTCGATCTGGTGCGCAACCCTGACAACTATCCCCGCCTTTTTCGGGGACAGGGTGCAAAGTCAATGGCCGAGTGGCCCGCTATCAACCGGGAACTGTGGCCCAAACCGGGCAGTTGGCTGGGGTTGGCCGCGGATATCCGGCCTCGCATGGCCCGGGCCGCGCTGAAGACCAGCCGCAGATTCAACTGGCCGATGGAGCCGGAGTGTGGCTGGGGTCCTCCGCCCGTGGCAACGGTTATCACCAGCCGGGTCTGCCCTTGGCAGTGCGTCTTCTGCAACGAAGCGTCGTATATTCCGAATATGAGCCGCCGCCCGGTGGATATGGTCATCGACGACCTGAACGAATTGGACGAAAAGTATGGCGTCGGTTCGGTGGTCATCCACGACTCGATGTTCTTCCAGAATCCCACGTGGCTGAAGGAATGGATCGAAAAGTATCCCAAGCGGGCCAACAAAGTCTGGCCCTATTGGGCCGCGGGCCGGGCGGACACCGTGCGCCAGTGGCCGGACCTTTTCGAGGCGTTGATCCGGGAGACCAACTGGAATCTGATTTCCATCGGTTTCGAGTCGGGCAGCGACCGCATTCTGCGTCTGCTCAACAAAGAGTGTAGCGAAGAGGACAACTATTTCGCCATCGATCTTCTCAACCGCATCGGCGACGAAATGACAGCCGAGGGCAAAGAGCCGCCCAAATTCTGGTCGAATATTATGCTGGGCATCCCTGGCGAATTGCCGGAAGACGCCTTCAAAACGATGCGGATGCTCAAACGGATGAAGCGGGTCTTCCCATCGATTTCGTACTATGCGCCCTATCCCGGCTCTGCGTTGGGCAATCAATTAATCGCTGAGGGCAAGAGCCGGATGAGCAAAGAAAACTACCACCGCTTCCCCGACGACGAGAAGGTGATGGGTGTGGATTACAGCTTCTATCGGGAACTGCTGGCCGGGAAGTACGACGAGGAAGTCAACAGCGAACTGAGCGAAAGCGAACGGCAGCGGGGTTATCAGGGGTTGTATGCCGAGGCGCTGGTGAAGGCGTAGAAGATAGCGAGCCGAAGGACTAAAACATATCGAATGAGCCGTTACGCCCACAGCTCCCCGTCCTCGTCCCGATTGAGCTTCTTTTCGGCAAAGAGCGCGCCATCTCTGGCCGCGGCCACCCCTTCGCCATCAAACCACTTGCGCCATTTCTCCGGCGCGTCGATGTCCTGGCCGCCGTGTCTGCTCAGCCGGGTGCGCACTTTCAGCATGACCGGCGTATTGACGCTGGCCCCGGTCACAATCACCTGGCCTTTGCTCAGGCTGGGCAGTTCCATCAGCAGGTCCCGCCCCACACTCTCCACCGATTCGGCGATGCGGTTCTGGTCGATGGGGTTGGTGATACGCATAATGCATTGGGTCATACACTGGCTGAGAACGTCGCTGTCCAGCTTGCCGGGGCGCTGGGTGATCAGCCCGATGCTGACGCCAAACTTGCGCCCCTCGCTCAGAATCGTCTTCAACACTTCGGAACTCACGGCGTCGGCGTTGGCCGGCGCGTAATTATGGGCCTCTTCCAGCAGGCAGAAGACGGGGAAAGGAATGTAATTGCGGTCGCCCCGGCTGGCTTTGCCCTTTTCTGTGTCCACCCGCGCCTGATAGACCCGGCGCAGGAGCGTCGCCGCGATCACCTGCTGTTCCCGCTGGTCCACTTCGTTCAACTGCACAATCGTACAGCGCCCCGGCTCGAAGAGTTCGTTCAATTCCATATTTTCGAAGTCGTTGAAAATCTTGCCACTGCCGCCCAAAGATGCGCCCAGCCGCCAGATCAGCGCGCCAGTGGTGGGGTCGTCTTCCTCATCTTCCCCATCCTCGCCCCGCTTGCCTTCCGCTGTCTGGCGCACGGCCATTTTGAGCTGTTCCAGTGTATATTTGTCCTCGCCCCAGGAGCGCTGGGCAAAAGCGTAGGCCCGGCCCAACTGATAGTGCATCTTTTCGGAGAGGTTGGGCAGCAGATAGCGCAGATCGCCCAATGTCAGGCTGCTGATGCGCACCCGCAGATCATCCGGGCGAAAGATGCGCACGCTGGGTTTGTAGTTACCTTCCCGAAATTCGGGCAGATTCTGGATATCCTGCAAAGTGTCGTACTCGCCGTGGGGGTCGATAATCAGCACCGAGGCCCGGTTGTAGGGCATCATCAACTCTTCCAACAGCACACCGGCCAGATAGCTTTTGCCGCTGCCGGTGCTGGCGATAATTGCCAGATGGGTGCTGGTGAAGCCTTTGACGTTCAGCGCCACGGGCACCGCGCCCGGCCCCCGGCTGAGCAGATCGCCGATATACGCGCTGCCCCGTTCCCCCTTCTGTCCCCGGCTGAGGACATCCGTGAGCATCTCATCCTCGGCGATAAATACCGGCGCGCCGCCGATGGGTGGCACGCGGGGATTGACGAAATCGTGGAGGATCGAATCGTAAAAGCCCAGGACAGTGACGGTTATCTGGAACAGTTCACGGGCGTCGCTGTCATAGCCCAGGAGCGCGGCCACTGTGTCCGGCGGCACAGCCGGGTCAGCCATAAAGCTGTCGGGGAAGATGCGCACCGGCTCCCGGCCCGTCACCCGGCCCAGAATCTCCTTCTCCACGCCGTCCACCAGCGCGGTGTAGTAGACGAACTCGCCGTGCTTCACCCGCCGCTCCGGGTCTGGGGCGATAAATGTGAATTCGTGGGGGGTCTCCCCCGGTCCTTTGACAGTGCCGATGCCGAATGTGTGTGTCATTGCTGTCCGTGATTAGCGACGCCTCAAAGGCAAAAGGCGTACGCGTTGAGTTTCTTCGTTGATGACGATAAGGACGAAAGATTCATATCGATGACGATATAGAGGCTCATGCGTATTCCAGTGGGAGATCCACTTCTTCCGCACGCCAAGCGGCATACGCCAACGCCTGCCGTATATCGGATTCTTCCAAATACGGATAGGCGGATAGTATGCGTTCAATCGAATGGCCAGATGCCAACAGACCGACGAGTGTACCGACGGTCACACGCAACCCCCGAATGCACGGCTTGCCACCCATCACATTTGTGTCAAAGGTAATTCTGTCGAGATTTTGCATTCCCATTCCCCTCTCGCAACACATACACAGCGTATGTCATCGCCCGGATGTCCGAGACTAATCCCTATTTGTTGGTTTCTATTTTACCCCGCCACCTGCACAATCGACTTTCACGTCAATCCATTATGCTGCGAATTCGTAGACAGGCGTTTGCACCACGCGTTTTGGTTGATTCCTGTTCCAAATCAACGCCTGCAATTGTTCAACAACCGCAGGGGCAAATAGCCGCTCGCCTGTTTGCACAGAGACCCGCGCCGGGACATTTTCAACGATGACAATCCCATCTTCGGTTTCAAGAATGTAAGCAATTTCTTTCTCAATGAATTGTTCGTTTCTATCCGACTGACTCATATTTTCCCTAACCGACTTTGTGAGTTGTATCGCGTAGGATTGCCTCGATCTGCATCTTCAAATCTGGCACATCAACCGTTGCCGCATTCCACACAATCGTCCAATCCACCGAAAAATAGGCGTGAACGGCAATGTTGCGAAAGGCAACGATGTCTTGCCAGGGCACGTGAGGATAGGCGGTGCGAATCGCTCCAGATATTCGAGCGGCGGCTTCACCGATGACGATAAGCTTCTGTAGAATCGCGCTTTGCTGTAGTTCGTTGAGCCGGAATCGTTCCTCCGGAGCATCAATCAGAAAACGCTCTACAGCATCCGCAGCG
>Ga0335396_10003904_pt1 | contig 16621 bp, 18 predicted proteins | sample FRY02_FD_205743 | JGI IMG/M metagenome (GOLD analysis project Ga0335396, IMG submission 205743) | Freshwater microbial communities from Lake Fryxell liftoff mats and glacier meltwater in Antarctica - FRY-02 (spades assembly) (version 2) | ecosystem: Environmental > Aquatic > Freshwater > Ice >... | reverse complement strand
GAATTAACGATGCCGACCTAGGTTTTTATAACATCTCCGTTGATATAGAAGCAATTTGTGAATTGTTGCTTGATTGTAGTTAGAGCTCACTAGTCGCGTATTGAAGCTCCCATTTGCTCCCCACTTGTCAATTGGGCGTAACATTGGATTTCTCGGTCGCCTTGCACCCATCCATCTGCTAACGGAACAAGCGGGTAGACAGTATGCGGAGCGTCGGTGTCATATGGTATACCCACGTATTTCTCATAAGCCAGAATACAGAAATCCCCCAGAGCGCCGTTCAAGGCATCTTCTCCTGGAAAGTCGCCCTCCGGAAGAGTTCTAGCACCAACTATTTCGGCATCGTGAAGTTCGGTGCAGGGTACTCCGGCAACCTTTGTAAATTCCACTAATTCATCACGACCAGGTTCAGAAAATTCATTGGGCAACAAAATACAATCGCCGACCTTAATTTTAAAGGCCCCTAAATCGCCAGCCTCTGTAATTTGACCGGACTCATCTCTCGTCGTGGAATCCGTCGATGACTCTTGATTTGTCCACCATCCGCCAACGGCCGTGAGTCCGACGATTCCCGCTATCCACATCCACTGCTTCATAATGAAAGTGTATATCGCAGTCAAGTTAGCCGCGGACCTGAAATCCTAGAAACATCGCGTCCTTCTTGCACCGACCGGTTGAATTCACCGACACTGGTTTATGCGACCTAGTTGGCTGCGGTCTTAAGAATAGTCCCATGTCATAGTTCCAATCAGTAGCCGCGCCGATTGCGGATGATAAGGGGTATCCAAAGCAAGGCTATGAAAGCTATCCCGCCACCAATCATGAGAAAACTTGCGGCGCCCGCGCTCAGGTCTCCCGGATACTGACCAAAGGTACAGGTATACGAGGCCCTTCGATAGTGCCCACCGAAGTCAACTGCCGCACAACCTCCAGTTGATGCGATATCCATACCACCTCCGATGAATGTGATTGCGCCAATTGAACCAATTACCCTCCAAAACATATGCACGTCCTGTTCCGCTGAGGTTCCCCATGAAAAGTAGACACTGATTTATGCAGTCTGGTTGACTGGGGCCAACGCTATCTCAAATTTGATTGGGCTGGATTGTCCGATTTTGGAGTGTCTCCTGATGTGGTTGTAACGGGGGATGAACGCCTCAATCCCGACCTTAAAAGTTTCTATATAGAAACTCGCTGGGAGTCTTCAGAACTCGAATTGGCGCCAGCTCTTTGGGTATGGAACAAGCGAGGACGATGTTTGAGCACCAGGCGGATTAGTCGGTGTTGGGCTTTGAATAGAACTAAACCCGGGCCAATTCATATAGTAAAATCTGATGGCCGCACGGATAATTTCTGACCGGGTTCTTCTTCTAACCATTGAGAGGTGTTCAAGTTCCTTCAACGAGCGAGCGCAGAGGCGAACGGTAATTTGAGGGTATTTGTTACTCATTGCCCTGCAATTATTTCACAGCAAAGTGGCACTCACGCGCAGGTATCGGTGACTTGACCCCAGAAAGTGCCTCAGCGGCTGTCTAAAGTGACAAAGATATACGAAATTCGCCCGAATTAGTGTCGACGATATAGTGAAATCAACAGCAGTCTCAGTTGTATATCTTTTGGATTTGTCGCGGTTGTTATAAATCTATCTAGAAAGGCGCTGTCTCATTTCGTGCCACGGCGCCCACTCGGCGCGACTGGGGACGAGGGTAAGTCCCGACAGTGGGACGGCGTGTGGCATCCCCTGGACGGCCACGGCTGATGACGAGGCCAGAAAAAACCACCAGTAATCGTTCGGGTACTGTTGATGCATGCGTCGCTTCTTGTTTAGGCCTGAGGTTCTGGTTCTATTAATAGCCATTTCGCTGTTCGGTGCTAAGAAATTATGGGTAGATGATTCTACGTATAAAGTTGGCGACACAGGCCCTGGCGGCGGTACCGTTTTCTACGTGGCAGCAACGCCTTTTGTGTGCGGTCCAACACTTGAATCTACGTGCACTTATCTTGAAGCTGCACCATCAGGTTGGAGCGTCACCCCAGCGAGTGGGTGTCAGTTTTTTGCAGGTAGTTCAACCGAGGACCCAATTTGTAGCTGGTCGGAAAGTAGTGATTTCATTGGTACTGATACTGCTATCGGTACTGGCTACAAGAACACTCTCGCGATTATCGCTGCGTACAGCTCCCAAGCTGACGCGGCGTCAGCATCACAGGCTTATTTGGGCGGCGGCTTGGAGGATTGGTATTTGCCATCGGCCGACGAACTTAATAAGTTGTACCTCCGACAGACCACAGTTGGTGGTTTTGCGACTGTCGTCTACTGGAGTTCTTCGGAGCACGATGCCAGTCTCGCGTGGTACCAGTACTTCGGCGTCGGGGTTCAGGACGACAGCACCAAGGACGACGCCGCCTATGTCCGGCCGGTTCGGGCTTTTTGACCCCATCCCTTCATCCCTTTATCACTTCATCACTTTGATTTTTTACCTCCTGATGCAAGTCGCGCCGTGTCATCGGTATGGAATAGTCATTGCGTAAATGCGGCAATTTAACTAAAAGCCTCATCATGTTCGTAGGGCCCTAGGTAATGGGACTACCGACGGTCGCAGCCGGTGCCGGTGGTGGAAGAGCTTCGGTCTTCTGAGGTGATAGCAGTCGCATCAAGTTGCGCGCAATGTATATCACTGAGTGTCGTAATGCCGATGTGTACTGCGACGGACGAGCCATGACAGTCTCCTTCCCATCTGGTCACGGAATGAGAACTGCATCAAACCGGGGCGACTCAGTAGGGCTGGACTGGCCCTGGTGAACCGCACCGAGTCAAATCGAACCGAGAGCAGACCCGTACCCTGTTCGCCGAAAATCGTTCCCGTGGTTGCTCTTGGCAGTCTTCCCGTTTGTCACGCTGCTCCAGTGAGCTACTCTCGGCTTATCAGGGTAAACAGGTGTTCCTTCGAGTTATCGTCTTCAAGGGGGAATAGTTGTGAAATTTTTTAATAAATCTAAACAAGAAGATGCTAATGCACAGGAAACTTTTGATGCAATGCGTTTTGCCGCCATATACGAAATGCTCCAAGCAGGTTTCGATGCCGGGATTGCAAATATTGTTGCGTTCACACTAATGCCACTTGAAACTGAACCTAGTCGAGCACTCGAAGATTTGATTAGGTCGAGAGCCGCAATTGTGGCCCTTGAAATCGGTTCAATTAGACGTACTAAAATCATTAACTTAGAATCCAAAAAACAAATAGTGGCCTGCTGCTATTCGGCAGTGTGTGACTACATCAATCATGCTAAATCTACCAACGAAGAGTCTTACCCAGGTATGCGCGATTGGTTGGATATAAAAAAAGGAATTGACCTAACAGGAGAGCTGTAATCCCAGTGGCTTTTATCGCAATTCTAATAAACCTTGTAGCCGTCATCACGACGTATGGGAAGACAGACACTTCGGGATTTGCTGTTGGTTCGCTGATTGCTTCTATTTTCGCCTATGGGATATTTCACAATTATCGGGCAGACCCTGAAAATGCCCCGACATATGCAGTTTGGTTAAGCATCACTTCCGGCCTCACTGGACTTGTCCTATTGGTTCAAGGGATTTTGTAGTGAACTCCGACAACACATGCGTGCTCTGTAAGATTGCGATTTTGAGCCCGCGTCCGGCCGCTGTTCACTTTGAGGGACTCACTTCCAAGGACCTTCCCGAGTGGGATTCGAAATCGTGTTATGCCATGGACCTTGCGCTCATATTTTCAAGCTTTATTGATTTTGAATCATTTAGGATTAAAAAACCGCGATTCAAGGAAAATGCTGTTTGGACCAGACTTAGTGCGGGTCTTACTTTTGGGATGGCACTAATGTACATCACCATTGAGTCGCGGGTACCCCAAGTTCTGTCTGATGCCAACGCTGACCATGTCAGAATACAGTTGGATTCTCGCCTCAAGGGATTCAGTGAACTTGTTGGTCCGCACGAGAATCAGATTTCGGTTTTCAGCGCACGAAGTTATCGACTTATGAAGGAAGCTGTGGAGGCATCCGGGTTGCGCCTTGGAAATGATAATTCAGTTTTGGGAATGACCGAAATACTTTTCAATACTATGGGTGCAAAGTTTGCCGTCGAGAAATATTTAAGTTCGATGGCGAATTATCTGGGTGTCAATGAATCTCTCGATATCACCGATATGTTTTCTCCTCTCCGTTCAGGCCCAAGCAGCACGAAGACTAGGAATGTCGAAGCGGCGCTGCCTCCACTCCAGACCGTCGAACAGGACTCCATACCTCGGTTTACAGGCAGTGCGTACAAGGAGTATGACGGGTGGGTGGAATATTGCTTGCTCATTGCTCGTATGCAACGACTACCCGAGCGACTGGCTGTCGACCTCATCCCACCTAAAGAAGTGGCCAACCACTTATTACATGACCTCGACCAATGGGAAGCCGAATTTGAAAAAGGAATGCCAGGGCGGCGACAATGGCTTGTCGACGAAGGTGTTTCACGGGCCGATTTCGATAAGTTCTGGGGTTCTCCAGCCTGGGTTCAAAACTTTATCGAAAAACTTGTAAAGCGCCAGTGGCAGCTTGAATTTCAGGGCTATATAAAGATGGGTAACCCAGAAGAAACAGCAGCTGGACATGCCTTTTTATTTATACCTACATACACAGTCTGGCCATCGAGACCAGGAGCCGAACATCAAGATTTACCATTCGAACTCTTCGAGCGAGTTCGACTACACATGGCACTCGTCGACGATGTCAAGTTTCAGGAAGAGATGATTGCCAACAAATTATATGAAGCAAACGCATACATTCGGATGAAGATAAAAACACATCAACTCTGATTAGCAGATTACAGGTTTATTCGGCTACCAAATGAGCGGAACCGCTACGGTGAGTCGCCATTGTTGAATATCTATCGATTTCGATTTTTCGCTTGAACAAGGGGCACAAGAATATCCGAGTTACGGTTATGACCCAGCTAATTGGTCTTGTAGTTGCTGCTCAAGTTTTTCCCAAAGTTTGACGAAATATGGCGCATCCGTTGCTCGTGCAAAAGAAACATAGTCGTGAGCGGCCGCTAATGAAATACGAGCGCTAGAAATCTTGTCGTATTGTAGTTTACGGAGTTCTTTAGCAAGACTACGGCTACGCCTGCGAACCATCTTTTCCAGTTTTCTTGGTGGAATAGGCTTGTCGTCAAATGGATGAATTGTAAATGAAACGGGACCAGCAGTTTCCGCTCTCCAACCTTTTTCCATTCGGTCTACAACAAATGTAAACCTGTGAATGCGAATACCCGTCTCCGCACTAATATCCGCGGCGTAGTTGTCCCCACAATTGGTCGAGTTATGCCTGAATTGGATTGTATCTTTTTAAATATCGCCCACGTTTACCGGAACCCATCCATTGCAAACCCCTCAGAAAGCCCGGGTGGCAGCGAAGATGCCTATAAATCCGTCGCCTGCTTCCCAAATCAAGTCGATATCCAGGAGTTTGATTCATATCCCTAGTGTTTTGAACTCATGACAGTGTACGAAATCGCAAGATTTGCCAATTGAAATACACCCACCCATGGTGCATAAACAGGAAGCACGGCTACAAGCGTCCAGGCGAGCCAACAAAAAGCGACCACTCTTAGGGCATTCTTCGAGACCATCCCAGCTCCAACGATTGAGGCGCAAACAAAAATCTGCCAGGTTAAGAACACTTCAGTACCTTCCCGTATGGAAATTTTTTTCCAATTCAACAGACATCCGTTGCCACAAATCAGCGCCAGCCTCAATCGTGTAGCCATTCACTGTTGAGACCGTCGTTGTAGGGTTTAAGACGCTATTTGTCCCTTGGCTCGGTCACTAGTAGACGACCTGTGGCTTGGCGACTAAAACCCATTCCTCGTCCAACCGACGCTCTTCGATTGCACCGTCTTCTGTGAGCCGCATCCATTCATCTTGATTGGCAAAAGGGAACGGTCCGAGCAAATCGAAGCGGATGAGCGTTGCTTCACCGCAAGGGAGAGCATGCTCGCGTACTATTTCCACGGCTCGCGAACACAGCATTCCGTCCATCTTGAACAGTTTCATCACACACCTGCTTTCGGTTCGTGAGACATTGAGCCAGCCTCAATAGTATTGCTCGCCACTTGACCACAACCCGTTACCAGAACAAAAGGCCGGAACAACCAACGAAACTACATACGGCAAAACACCACGGTCGGGGCGGGTTGATTGAGACGTCAGTGAGGTACGCACCAGTCGAGTTCGTCGTCGTACGGCTTAGGAGCGTCATATCTTCTGCCGTCAGGCGTTGTTGCGCGACGCAATTGCGCGCCAGTTAAGTTCGCCGCATGCAAGTCCGCGTTAGTCAAGTCCGCGCCCGGTTCAATCTTGTACCCGTTTACTTCCATACAAATACACTACTGATTGGGGGCGCAACGTTGCTTGGCCTTATGTCGCGGGGCCAACGGCGGACGACGAACTCCACGGCTCGACGCCGCAACTCCGATGTGTACTGCGACGGACGTGCCACGACGACAGTCTCCCTCCCAGTCGCTCAAGTTCGGCCAGGGTTTTGAGGTGTAGGGGGGTGATTTGGTGGAGTGGTGGAGTACTCCACCAAGGAGGGAGCTCTTTCTCGGTTTTTCTCTTTTTTGCCACTCCGATGAAACCCTTATATAATATAGATAAAATATATATTTACTACTAAGGTGTCTGAACTCAGACCCAGAGGGCGACACCCCCTGGTGGAGTACTCCACCACTCCACCACTCCACCAAGTATCCGCCTTGGTGGGTCATGTTGGGGTCGATTCGCCCGGCATGTAGGTGTCGTCCACCTTCATTATCCAACCCTTTTCGATGGCCAGGTCGATGGCATCTTCCAACGAGGCGTGGCCCCTATCTGCCGATGAGGTCGCGTGTCGTAGGTCGCGTTTCGTGAGTCCAGTATTTTCTTTGTGAACCTTGTGGGTGATTGCTCGGGCCATGTTGTCGACTGCTCGGGCCATCTTGTCGAGAGCGTTGTTTTCGCTTGCATCCTCAGTTTTTAACATTCGGTTGATGGCGCGGGTGTCGGCTGCATTGTTTTTAGCTCGATGTTTTGCAGTGATGTGCGCTTGGCAAGATTCCCAAACGGCGCGGGAGGTTTCGAGGAGCATGTTGGCGAGGTCCCAATCGTCGCGTGTGATGTTGAGGCGGTTGTCGAGTATTGCGAGCAGTGCGGCCGTTTTCATATGTTGTAAGTCGCGGTGCGAGTCCATCGCTACGGTGATGAGTCCGCCACGCGCCTTTGCGAGACTGCGCGCTTCCAGTTCGGTGATGATGGACGCATCGATTTTGAGTATTTGTGTTGTATAGCCGTCGCGGATTCCGTAGGTTTGTGGCGGTTTCCAGTCGAGTGGTGTGATTTTGTTTGTTTTGTTTTTGTCGGGGATATTCGGGTCGGTTGCGGAGAGCCAAATAAATCGTTGCGGTGTACCTGCGTCGGATTCCGATAGAAGGTGCTCCGTGTAGGCGGGTTGGAAACTCATCACTAGGCACATGCGGTAGTGGTGCGCGGGCAGACATCGGCGCGTTTCTTGTGAGGCGTTTGTTTGTCCTAGGGTTTCGCCGTTCCATGCTTGTCGAAGTGTCGGTTTAAGTGTGGTTCCCTTTCGGTCGCCGAGCTGCTCGAACGCTGCGCCTTCGTCTAGGTGAAAAAGTACGCCGTCTCTTGTCTGCGTTTTGGTTGTTGTTTTTCGCCTAGTTTCGGGGTCGGTTGTGGTGTTGGCGGTGAGGAACGCCTCGATGATTCCTTCACCTGACCCGAGCGGTGCCCCGAGCAAAATGCGTTCGGTGGCGGTGGCGCGGATTAGGACGTCGGCGATTTGGTAGGCCGATGATTTCGATGTACCCGATTCGCCTACGGGGGCGATGAAAATGTTTAGTGAGCCGGGTGCTCGTGTTCCTATGTTCGGGATTCTGATTGACCAGTGGGTTCGTGCGGCGATGCGGGCAAGTACGCAGCCGAGTACTACGTCGGCAGATACGTAAGCCGAGTGTGCTGCGTCGCGGATTTGTTTGAGGGTTGGGCGGGATTCCCAAAATTCTGTGGGCAGGTTCTTAGCATGTTGCGGCGGTGGTGGTGTGTCGTCGTGTCGGACTCGTGGTGTGGGCGCGTTTCTGTGGGCGCTGCTGATTGCGTCGTCGAGTTCCTTGTTTGCTTCGGCTGGGGTGCGGGTGTTGTCGGCGGTAACTGCGGCGGTGAATTCTCTGCCGATTTTGTCACGGATTTCGTCGCACTTCTCTTTTCTGGTTGGGTTGAGTGCGGCGATGTTGGCGAGAGATTGTGTGGCAGAGCAGAGTGCGGCGTGACGTCCATCAGTTTTGTTGGCCATGAACCGTTTGTAGATTTCGTTGAGGGGGTCGGCGAGGATGTCGTTGCCGTGAGGCTGTAGGGCTCGTACCAAGCTCTCTGCGGTGCTCTGTAAGACTGCTGGCAGTGCCAGAGGGTTCAGGCGTGGCTTGCCCATGTTGTTGACCGTCTGGTATGGAAAACCCTCACGGTGGTTTGGAATGAAATAGCAGCGAGATGACTCTTTGCATGATTCGTCGAGCTCGACGTCAATCCAGTTTCGAAGTTTGCGCCAAACTGTCGGCCAGTCGGCGGCGGCGATAGGTGTGTCGAACGGGATGATGACGCGCCAGTGCGGTGAGGCGTCCGTGTGACTCCACGTCGTGTGTGCGATGAATTCAACCTCGGCGAGACGCTCGCGTAGCACATCTGTGAATGGCACACCATCGAGGTCAACAACGAACGCAGTCACCACGTTCACGTTGTGATTTTTGCGCGTCGCACCAGGCGACAAGAGCGCTGGACTTAATAGTGTGCCGTCTTTTTTCGCTCTGACGGGGTGACTCAAAAGTATTTCGGTTGCTGCCGACCAGTCGATGACGTCTGTCGGCAAAGTGTTGGTGAGGCTGGAATAAATCGTGAACATTGGAGGCTGTCGCCCTATCCCGCCGGGTATGACGCGAACGCCAGCCGAGGCGTAAACCTGGGCCATTTCTTGTGTGCGGGTAGGGGTACTCGACCCACCACTGCGCGGTGATATTATCGACATTGGAAATCGCCGTTACCAACACTTACTGACAGGCTGCGGGTATGGTCAGCATGTGCTGGGCATCGCGCTGTCCATTGGTTCTCGTTATTCTGTTTGACCTGTTCGAGTAGACAGAGGATTTCGGTGACGTTCATGTTTTTTTCTTCTTGGAGTTCGATTTACTCCTCGTTTTGTTGGTTTTGATGTGTCCTTTTTCGCGGGCCAGACGAATTCGACGAGCAGCAGTAGGTATCGAAATCTTGAAGTATGCTGCGATGTGGTTTTGGGTGGAATTTCCAGAATTTGTTGCCTCGACATACAACATCCCAACTTTTTCGAGTTCTAAGTCAGTGACGTCTACGCGACGATGAGCACCATGGCGGAATGACTCTTTGTCGATGGTATAGCTTTGTGATACTCGGAAGTCACGTTCCAAGCTGCCGATTTCACCGAGGGGCAGCTGACGAAGAAGCCGAGATGTGAGTCCGATTGCGTGACCATAGGCGACGATGGACATCCCGGCGATACGCACGCCTGACTTGGAGGCTTTCCAGTCGATGTCGACCTTCCAGTCATTACCTTGCGGGTCAGTCCAGATGGTCGTGACGTCTGCTCGGTGTCTTGGGTTGCTGGATTCAAAAACCTTAACGTTGCTCATCTCATCTCCTATGTTTACTGTGTCGCAAACGATATATCAGGGTTACACGATTTGCAACCCCCAAAGCGGATTGATTTGGACTGCCACTATTAGTCGCTTGAAGGCCCGATTTTTCGTGTTAAAAGATGGCCAACCCCTGACGGAGTATGTGATAAGTAGAGTCAATACGAACCATGCATATCACCGATAAATGAAGGGTTTGGAATTTTGGTTCGGTAATTTTTCTCCGCTCCCCGTTTACCGACCCTTAGAGAGTGGTTGCTGGCCGGAGTTCGTTACTGTTCACGATTGGCCACGCAACTGGTCACAGCTGGTGACGAGGCCGGTGGTGGAAGTGAACAAAAGGGAACATTGCTGACTGGCTGCTATCAGGAAAGAAAGTCAATGAAATATGGGTTTTTGAGATGATATTTAAAATAGGACTATTTTTTAAAGTGTTAAATAAATGTTGTGAATAATCGTCAAAACGATTGACACACTTTTGTTGCATAATATTTATTGTGCAATTTTTGTTGTATCTTCGTTGGCTACTTGTGTTGTGCTGATAACGGGATTGTGCACTCGGTCATACATCTCGACGGCTTCACGAATGATTTCCCCCCGCGTTCGGTGCCGCGATAAGCGAAGCATGTCCACTTTTCGCAACAACGATGCATCTAGCCGGAATGACAACATTTTGGATTTATTCATGTCACTCCCGAATGTGTATGTATCACATTTCTAGAGTGCCACTTTTCGCGCGCACGTGGGGGAGGTAGGGGAAAATGCCGTCCAAAAGCCTCAGGGGCTGCCGTAAGAGGAAAAGATATACATCGGCCGACCACCGGCAGTCGGCTGGTGCTGCGGCGATGCTTACAACGTTTCTAATTCGAAGGTTTCAGAAATTGTATATAACAGCCTTCTAGATGGCTTCCTCTGTATATGTAAGAGAGAAGCGCCGCAATGGAATTTTCTTCGCCCTACTACAGAAACGCTCTCGACTGGCAACGATGGACAGCCAAAGACGAACTACGTCTAGTCTAAAATCTACGAATGTGGCGTTCAGTAGCCCGACGATGCTGACCGAGGCCAAATATCGGTAATCACGTAAGCGGTGCCATTCCAAGTTTCTTTGATGTGACGAAAGAGCACGTTGAATCCGAACGTATCTAAAACTAGTGCAGATGTTCCACACCCAGCACAACTTTCCTGTCGCGTGGAGTACGAGACGCCAACCCACGCCCCGTTTATATAGGCTTGGATGCCCGTGAAGCCTGGGGCATTCTCAATGTTGCCAATTAGCCAGTATGCCCCACTTAAATAGGGTCGCCCAAAAATCTGCCCGTGCACGACAGGTGACGCAATCGTTGTCGTCGTGGTAGACGGCACAGTCACGACAGGTGACGCAATCGTCGTGGTAGACGGCACAGTCACGACAGGTGACGCAATCGTCGTGGTAGACGGCACAGTCACGACAGGTGACGCAATCGCGCCTATCCATGTGATTGAGCAACCCGCAGCTCCATACGGCGTATCGCAAAACCTTGTAACGGGGATGACCCTTAGTAACAAGCCGATGTCTCCGGTGATGATTCCTAAAAGTTGTCCAGACTTGTTGAACAGTGCGCCGCCAGATGCGCCGAAACCCGCTTGTGCGGTGGTGAGGATGTAATTATCCGAAAGCCCTGCTATCGCTCCTTGAGTCGCAGTTCCAGCGATACCACCAGTGCTCCCGATTGCTACGGCTACGTCACCCAACTGCGGAAGTTTTACGTTGAAGACGCTGAGAACCCGAGGAATAACAGCAGTCGTATAGATGGCGGCAAGGTCTTTTCCTTGTGCCTCAGTCTTCCAGCTCCATACGTAACCGACATACTCGACTCCTTGAACCCTCAAAGTCACTCGCCTCGATAGCCAATCCCCCACAAGACAATTCTTGACGACATGATGGTTCGTCACAACATAAGACTGCATTCCTTGCGCCGCACCATCAGCGCCGATGGTAACTGGTATCGAAACGCCTGAGCCTTGAGAATTTCCGCAATAGACGGTTACAACACTTTTCCCGTACTGTCCAACAAAATTAGCAAGGTTAGGGACGGGGGTGGACGGCGTTGTTGTAGTTGTTGTAGTTGTCGTCGGTGGATTCTGGATGTTTTCACGTTCACATATGATTCCGTCACCATCGAAATCGAGCCTGATATTTGCGATGTAAACCTTCCGGTTCACAACCGCCATAGAGGAGCCGACAACAGCCCAGCCTCTAGCAACACCGAAATAGCCATCTGGGTAAAAGTTCTGCCTCAATTGTCCACAGTTCTTATAAAGGTGTTTCGACGGCGTGGCAGCCAAGGATGAAACCTCTGACACCATGACCATGCCGAGAACGGCTACAACCATTACCGCCAACCATTGACGAACAAACCGTCTCACAGTCGAAGCCTATGACCATTTCACTATCGGAAAAAGCAAAGTGGAGAGCTATGAATACCCAGCTCAGCAGGCACGGGTATCCACCTGAGCAAGGATAAGTAACCTCACAAGGCTGATGATGGTGCTATGTACTTGTAACATGTGCGGGTTGGGCGCCACGGCGCTTAGAACGCTTCCTGGCGTGTCTGACGGAAGAGTTCTGCCTCAAGAGAGGCTTCCTGTGGGACTCTTGACTTATGGACATACCGAAGCTCGCAACACTCAAAACAAGCCCTCCGGCAAGTCCCCCAACGAAGACGACGAAGCCCGCCAAGAAGCGCACTCGAACCCTCGGAGCCCTGCTCCCTAGTACCGGCGAGCCAACCGGATACCCCGACGGCAAAGGAAGCCGGTGATGGCGGACGAGAACTACCTTGGCGGCTCAGTTGTGCGATTTAATTGGTCTGGTTTTGGCGGCGGTTCTGTTCGGCACTAATGACCTGCATCCCTGTTTGTGCGTTGGCCAGCACAACATTTAGGGTCGCTATGTGATGGCTGGGCATTTTGTCGGCCTGCTCGATTAGTGCCTCCATAGTCACCGAGATGACATCGCTCAGGTGGTCGTAGTGGCTTTGCAACTCACCAATGTTCCATTGCATCGCCTGTGCGGGTGTCACCGGCGCACTCATGACAACAAGCCGCGGCTGGCGTCCATAGGCAAAAGTTACTCGCAAGCATCAATCGGGTAGCCATTCACTGTTGGGACCGTCGTTGTAGGGCCTAAGACGCTATTTGTCCCTTGGCTCGGTCACTAGTAGACGACCTGTGGCTTGGCGACCAAAACCCATTCCTCGTCCAACCGACGCTCTTCGATTCCACCGTCCTCCGTGAACCGCATCCATACATCCTGATTGACAAAAGGGAACGGTCCGAGCAAATCGAAGCGGATGAGCGTTGCTTCACCGCAAGGGAGAGCATGCTCGCGTACTATTTCCACGGCTCGCGAACACAGCATTCCGTCCATCTTGAACAGTTTCATCACACACCTGCTTTCGGTTCGTGAGACATTGAGCCAGCCTCAATAGTATTGCTCGCCACTTGACCACAACCCGTTACCAGAACAAAAGGCCGGAACAACCAACGAAACTACATACGGCAAAACACCACGGTCGGGGCGGGTTGATTGAGACGTCAGTGAGGTACGCACCAGTCGAGTTCGTCGTCGTACGGCTTAGGAGCGTCATATCTTCTGCCGTCAGGCGTTGTTGCGCGACGCAATTGCGCGCCAGTTAAGTTCGCCGCATGCAAGTCCGCGTTAGTCAAGTCCGCGCCCGGTTCAATCTTGTACCCGTTTACTTCCATACAAATACACTACTGATTGGGGGCGCAACGTTGCTTGGCCTTATGTCGCGGGGCCAACGGCGGACGACGAACTCCACGGCTCGACGCCGCAACTCCGATGTGTACTGCGACGGACGTGCCACGACGACAGTCTCCCTCCCAGTCGCTCAAGTTCGGCCAGGGTTTTGAGGTGTAGGGGGGTGATTTGGTGGAGTGGTGGAGTACTCCACCAAGGAGGGAGCTCTTTCTCGGTTTTTCTCTTTTTTGCCACTCCGATGAAACCCTTATATAATATAGATAAAATATATATTTACTACTAAGGTGTCTGAACTCAGACCCAGAGGGCGACACCCCCTGGTGGAGTACTCCACCACTCCACCACTCCACCAAGTATCCGCCTTGGTGGGTCATGTTGGGGTCGATTCGCCCGGCATGTAGGTGTCGTCCACCTTCATTATCCAACCCTTTTCGATGGCCAGGTCGATGGCATCTTCCAACGAGGCGTGGCCCCTATCTGCCGATGAGGTCGCGTGTCGTAGGTCGCGTTTCGTGAGTCCAGTATTTTCTTTGTGAACCTTGTGGGTGATTGCTCGGGCCATGTTGTCGACTGCTCGGGCCATCTTGTCGAGAGCGTTGTTTTCGCTTGCATCCTCAGTTTTTAACATTCGGTTGATGGCGCGGGTGTCGGCTGCATTGTTTTTAGCTCGATGTTTTGCAGTGATGTGCGCTTGGCAAGATTCCCAAACGGCGCGGGAGGTTTCGAGGAGCATGTTGGCGAGGTCCCAATCGTCGCGTGTGATGTTGAGGCGGTTGTCGAGTATTGCGAGCAGTGCGGCCGTTTTCATATGTTGTAAGTCGCGGTGCGAGTCCATCGCTACGGTGATGAGTCCGCCACGCGCCTTTGCGAGACTGCGCGCTTCCAGTTCGGTGATGATGGACGCATCGATTTTGAGTATTTGTGTTGTATAGCCGTCGCGGATTCCGTAGGTTTGTGGCGGTTTCCAGTCGAGTGGTGTGATTTTGTTTGTTTTGTTTTTGTCGGGGATATTCGGGTCGGTTGCGGAGAGCCAAATAAATCGTTGCGGTGTACCTGCGTCGGATTCCGATAGAAGGTGCTCCGTGTAGGCGGGTTGGAAACTCATCACTAGGCACATGCGGTAGTGGTGCGCGGGCAGACATCGGCGCGTTTCTTGTGAGGCGTTTGTTTGTCCTAGGGTTTCGCCGTTCCATGCTTGTCGAAGTGTCGGTTTAAGTGTGGTTCCCTTTCGGTCGCCGAGCTGCTCGAACGCTGCGCCTTCGTCTAGGTGAAAAAGTACGCCGTCTCTTGTCTGCGTTTTGGTTGTTGTTTTTCGCCTAGTTTCGGGGTCGGTTGTGGTGTTGGCGGTGAGGAACGCCTCGATGATTCCTTCACCTGACCCGAGCGGTGCCCCGAGCAAAATGCGTTCGGTGGCGGTGGCGCGGATTAGGACGTCGGCGATTTGGTAGGCCGATGATTTCGATGTACCCGATTCGCCTACGGGGGCGATGAAAATGTTTAGTGAGCCGGGTGCTCGTGTTCCTATGTTCGGGATTCTGATTGACCAGTGGGTTCGTGCGGCGATGCGGGCAAGTACGCAGCCGAGTACTACGTCGGCAGATACGTAAGCCGAGTGTGCTGCGTCGCGGATTTGTTTGAGGGTTGGGCGGGATTCCCAAAATTCTGTGGGCAGGTTCTTAGCATGTTGCGGCGGTGGTGGTGTGTCGTCGTGTCGGACTCGTGGTGTGGGCGCGTTTCTGTGGGCGCTGCTGATTGCGTCGTCGAGTTCCTTGTTTGCTTCGGCTGGGGTGCGGGTGTTGTCGGCGGTAACTGCGGCGGTGAATTCTCTGCCGATTTTGTCACGGATTTCGTCGCACTTCTCTTTTCTGGTTGGGTTGAGTGCGGCGATGTTGGCGAGAGATTGTGTGGCAGAGCAGAGTGCGGCGTGACGTCCATCAGTTTTGTTGGCCATGAACCGTTTGTAGATTTCGTTGAGGGGGTCGGCGAGGATGTCGTTGCCGTGAGGCTGTAGGGCTCGTACCAAGCTCTCTGCGGTGCTCTGTAAGACTGCTGGCAGTGCCAGAGGGTTCAGGCGTGGCTTGCCCATGTTGTTGACCGTCTGGTATGGAAAACCCTCACGGTGGTTTGGAATGAAATAGCAGCGAGATGACTCTTTGCATGATTCGTCGAGCTCGACGTCAATCCAGTTTCGAAGTTTGCGCCAAACTGTCGGCCAGTCGGCGGCGGCGATAGGTGTGTCGAACGGGATGATGACGCGCCAGTGCGGTGAGGCGTCCGTGTGACTCCACGTCGTGTGTGCGATGAATTCAACCTCGGCGAGACGCTCGCGTAGCACATCTGTGAATGGCACACCATCGAGGTCAACAACGAACGCAGTCACCACGTTCACGTTGTGATTTTTGCGCGTCGCACCAGGCGACAAGAGCGCTGGACTTAATAGTGTGCCGTCTTTTTTCGCTCTGACGGGGTGACTCAAAAGTATTTCGGTTGCTGCCGACCAGTCGATGACGTCTGTCGGCAAAGTGTTGGTGAGGCTGGAATAAATCGTGAACATTGGAGGCTGTCGCCCTATCCCGCCGGGTATGACGCGAACGCCAGCCGAGGCGTAAACCTGGGCCATTTCTTGTGTGCGGGTAGGGGTACTCGACCCACCACTGCGCGGTGATATTATCGACATTGGAAATCGCCGTTACCAACACTTACTGACAGGCTGCGGGTATGGTCAGCATGTGCTGGGCATCGCGCTGTCCATTGGTTCTCGTTATTCTGTTTGACCTGTTCGAGTAGACAGAGGATTTCGGTGACGTTCATGTTTTTTTCTTCTTGGAGTTCGATTTACTCCTCGTTTTGTTGGTTTTGATGTGTCCTTTTTCGCGGGCCAGACGAATTCGACGAGCAGCAGTAGGTATCGAAATCTTGAAGTATGCTGCGATGTGGTTTTGGGTGGAATTTCCAGAATTTGTTGCCTCGACATACAACATCCCAACTTTTTCGAGTTCTAAGTCAGTGACGTCTACGCGACGATGAGCACCATGGCGGAATGACTCTTTGTCGATGGTATAGCTTTGTGATGCTCGGAAGTCACGTTCCAAGCTGCCGATTTCACCGAGGGGCAGCTGACGAAG
>Ga0335396_10003900_pt1 | contig 16627 bp, 14 predicted proteins | sample FRY02_FD_205743 | JGI IMG/M metagenome (GOLD analysis project Ga0335396, IMG submission 205743) | Freshwater microbial communities from Lake Fryxell liftoff mats and glacier meltwater in Antarctica - FRY-02 (spades assembly) (version 2) | ecosystem: Environmental > Aquatic > Freshwater > Ice >... | reverse complement strand
GTGCCGCGCATTGTTAATGAGTCGATCGGCAACTTCGGTTGGCTAGAGACGCCAACTCCGCAGCCGATCGCACTGGCGATTTTGCTAATGACTGCCGCCCTCATCGCCGCTGGTTGGCGAAGCATCACGGAGTCGGCGAAGCTAGCGCTGTTACTGCTCGCGGTTGCGTGCGTCCTATTGGTCGTCGCTCAAAACCTGAATTACTACAACATCTTGCGCAACTATGGGTCGCAGGGTAGACACATCACGCCGTTGCTCAGCGGGTTACTGATTCTCGGCGCTAGATATTTGAAACTTTCGCGACGAGCAACCCGATCCGTCGTCGGCGTGTGGAGCATATCGATTGTGGTATGCGGTCTTTCGGCACTGCGGCGTTACGCGGTCGGAGTCAACGGCGACAACTATTTCGAGATGTTTTCGAACCCGGCATGGCAACCACCGCTCGGGATCAATGGCACGATCGTCCTGCTGGTAATCGCAGCCGCCGCGGTTGCTTCGGCAACGTTATTCATCGAGAAGCAAGTTTGGCGTGATGAGCAATTAACCGAGTAGGTTGCACACCTATGACCCCAGTTTCTGAAGTGCTAATAAATTCGGCCCTGTTCATAACGGCAATGATGCTTGGCCTGTGGCTTCTCAGTCTGGCGATCAAGAACGCATCGATCGTTGACATCGCATGGGGTAGCGGGTTCGTAATGGTCGCGTGGGTTAGTGCAGTTGTCGTGAATGGCCAATCAGCAAGGGGCAATTTGCTGTTAGTGCTGTCAACTTTGTGGGGTTTACGGCTGGCCGGTTATCTCGCCTGGCGCAACATTGGACACGGCGAAGACTTTCGCTACAAGGCAATGCGCAAGCACTACGGCGCGAAATTTCCGTTAATCAGTTTGGTGACCGTGTTCGCCGTGCAGGGGATGTTGATGTGGGTCGTATCGCTGCCGCTGCAGCTCGGCCAGATCGATTCTGAAACTGATATCGGGGCGATCGCGATTGCCGGAACAATCATCTGGGCCATCGGTTTCGCTTTCGAAGCGATCGGCGATATTCAGTTGGCACGTTTCAAGGCCAAGCCAGACAGCACGGGCAAGGTGATGCGCACGGGTTTGTGGAAGTACACCCGTCACCCCAACTATTTCGGCGACAGCATTGCGTGGTGGGGTATGGCGATCGTCGCGGCCGAATCGAGCAAGGGTCGCCCAGGAATAATCGGCGCGATCGTTATGACCTATTTGCTGATGAAGTTTTCGGGCGTTCCGTTTTTAGAAAAGACGATCACCAAGAGGCGACCCGAGTACGCCGAGTATCAAGCCGTTACGAGCGCTTTCTTCCCGCGTAGGCCAAAGAATTAGAAGTCGCGCAGGCGCGGCCACGAGCCGAGTTTGTCGAGCGCGGCGACAGTCGCTGCCATTTGCTCTGGCGCGACCGGGTGGCTAATGAGGTAGCCCTGCGCCTTGGCGCAGTGCAACTCTGACAACACCTGTAATTGCTGCGCGCTCTCGACACCCTCTGCAACCATATCGAGGCCTAGCGATTCGCCCAGCGCGATAATCGTGCGTACTAGCGAACGCGCGCCAGCATCGTCGGCGACACCGCTAACGAAGGACTGATCTATTTTCAGCCGGGCGATCGGGAAGCGCTGCAACAGCGACAGCGATGAATAGCCCGTTCCGAAGTCGTCGATCGCGACGCGCACGCCGAGAGCGCAGAGTTTCTGCAGCGCCGCGAGCGCCTGCTCAGGCTGCGAGATCATCACGCCCTCGGTGACCTCAAGCCATAATTGATCGGCGGGTACATGTGCGCGCAACAGCGCTTCGCTGACCACGGCAACAAAGTTCGGATCATGCAACTGTCGCGGCGAGACATTGACAGACATCGTGGCGTCGCGCCGACAGATGCCCTCGTTGATCCAGCCGCGCAAATGCGTGAGGGCCTCGAGCAAGGCCCACGCGCCGATCGGCACGATCGTGCCGGTCTCTTCGGCGATCGGGATGAACTCAGCGGGCGAAATCGTCGAGCCGTCGTCGCGTTGCCAACGCATCAGCGCCTCGAACCCGACTACGTCGCCGAGATCAATGTCGATAATCGGTTGATGCACGAGACGCAATTCGCGACGCTCGAGCGCGCGGTACAGCGCCGTCTCGACAGAGAGACGTTGCCTGACCCGCTCGAGCATCGACTCGTCGAAGACCGCCACACAATTACGCCCTGCGTCTTTGGCGCGGTACATCGCCGTATCGGCATGACGCAAGAGGTCGTCTGCGCCGTTCGTGACATCTGGTTGATAGGTGGCGACGCCGATGCTCGCCGAGACGAAGACGTCGCCCTGTCGTAGCGAAAGAGGTTCATGGAAAGCCTCAAGAATGCGGTCGGCGAGCACAATCGCGTCGGTCAATTGGCGCGACGACGGGTCGAGGATGACGAATTCGTCGCCAGAGATACGGCCGACGATGCACTGTTCGGGCAACGCGTGCTTGAGGCGTTGCGCCACGGCAACCAACACGTTGTCACCGGCCTGATGGCCAAGGCTGTCGTTGATATTCTTGAAGCGGTCGACGTCGATGAAGAGCACGCAAGGTGAGCGCCCCTCAGCGACAGCGGTGGCGATCGTGTGAGTGACGTGCGAGAGCATCAGAGTGCGATTCGGCAGACCCGTAAGCGAGTCCGTTTGCGACGACGAAGTCAGCTCTCGTTGGCTGGCAGCGTTGACTCGAACGGTATAAACGACACGCAATATGACAGCAAGGCTCAAAATAAATATCGAGATCGAGCGCACCACTCGGTCGCGTTGATCGGCCGGGTTGCTCAGCGACAAGACGACGACAGGTATTAATAACGCCATAGTCGTCGTTATCAGGCGACCCATCATCGGTCGCTTTGGCAGGAGTGGTCCTTGCAGGAGGAGGCTAGAGATGCTCGGGTGCAGAAACGCGCCGGAAGCTGCGAACAGCGCGGCGATGTACGCCGCATTCGAAAAGTGATCGGCAACGTCGAATCGGCCCGAACTCGTCGCCGCGTACAGCAGGTCGCCAACCAGAGTAAGGCTGATTGCGGCAGCGATGAGCCACACGGCAGGGGTGCGCTTAGTGTCGCCGAAAATCAGAGTGACCAAGGTGAATACGACGATCGAACTTGTCGCCAAGGTGATGCCGCGAAGAGCAGAATCCAAGATGGTGTACTGACCGGTGCCGATGGAAGGTTGTAGAAAGACGACCCATAACAAGAACCAAGCACCGAGGGCGACAATGATGCCATCGACCAGAACACTCGTGGGGTCGCTACCGAGACGACGAGCGACTATGAGCAGCAATCCCGCGACTAACACGATCTGCACGATCAAAAAGAGCGCGTCAGGGATTGCCTGATACTCGGGTCGTTTCGTGAACGAGCCGTCTAGTAGTTGCGCGGTGATTGAGCAGGCGACGATGAATAGCAGGCTTAGCCAGACGGCGCGCTGGGGTCGGTTCAGGCGCGCCGAGACCATGACGGCGGCGGCCAACTGTACTGTCGCAAACAGGTACAAAGCGCCGCTTAGTGGGCCATTGCCGACAGCAGCGGTAGTCACCGCGGCGAGTATTCCGACGCCAACCATCAGCCACGCCGCTCTATTGATTGGCGTTGATTTCACTGGAGAAACGGTACTACATCCCAAAATTATGGCTACGGATGGGGTAATCTTTTCGCAGGCGGAGGTACAAGACCTCTACGAGTGCGCGTGCACTGAAAGACAGTTTCTAGCTGATGTTCATAACTAGACATAGTCCAGTCACCGACGTGACCTTGCGCGACCGATTGTGGGCGTTGTATCAGGCCGCGTACGCCAATGTCGCTGAGGTTACGGTCACCCACGAGATGTTGGATCGCTTTGAGTTTGACGATCAATTGTTAGATGCGACGAATCGTGCTTGGGTTGTGTGGGCTGATATCACGCCGATAGCGATGACGCTTGTCTCAACCGATGTGCGCCGAACCCGTTGGTTAAGCGAGCACTACTTTCGCGCTCACTTCCCCGAGCAATTTGCCGCCGGTCGGGTGCATTATGTCGTGTGGGCCGTCGTTGACCCCGAGTACGTGGCGAGGGGCGCAAGCATTTTCATGGCTCGACAAGCAATGGCTGTCGAGGCCCGCGAAGGCTCGCTGCTGGTATTCGATCTACCCGAAATCAACCAGCCCAATTCTGAGGGCGGCGCGGCCGAACTGATGCTACGAATGGCCAAGATGGTCGGCGAGGCGCAGTTATTGACTCTCACGACACAGCGCTATTACGCGTTGGACTTCGCCAAAGTCCCAAGTTTAGTAGAGGCGGTTCCACGCTAGATTTATAGGCGTCATGAGCGTCTCTCGCAGTACCACTGCGTAATCACAAAATGTCTGTTACATCTAGGCCTGTCTCTGGCGTCACCGTCGTGGTACCTGGTGCGCATTTGATGTCTGCATTGTTGGGCGAGCGCGATGACCACTTGCGGGCGATCGAATCCGAGTTTCCAACCACGGTGATCCACGTGCGCGGCAACGAGATCGCTGTCTCCGGCGGCGAGGCAGATGTCGTTGGTCGGTTGTTCGAAGAACTTACGCAACTGCTGCAGCGCGGCGAGAATATCGATGATGCAGTATTGATTCGATCGATTTTGATGGTGCGGGCCCATGAGCGACCGAGCGTTATCTTGACCGAAGAGATTGTGCGTGGCAATCAGGGCCGCGCCGTTCGAGCCAAGACATCCGGTCAGCGCAAATACGTCGAGGCGATTCTTAACAATGTGATCACCTTCGGTCTGGGGCCCGCGGGCACTGGCAAAAGCTGGCTGGCCGTGGCCATGGCCGTGCAGGCACTGCAGACCAAACGCGTGCAACGGATCATTTTGACTCGTCCGGCAGTTGAGGCTGGCGAGCGACTCGGGTTCTTGCCCGGCGACCTGGCTGCCAAGATCGACCCGTACCTGCGACCGCTGTACGACGCGTTGCACGACATGGTCGGCCCAGAGCAGAGCAAGTCGATGCTCGAGCGACAAATTGTCGAGGTCGCGCCGTTGGCCTTCATGCGTGGGCGAACGTTGAATAACAGCTTCATAATTTTGGACGAGGCGCAGAACACCACTCCAGAGCAGATGAAAATGTTTTTGACGCGAATTGGGTTTGGATCGCGCATCGTTGTTACCGGAGACACGACGCAGGTAGATGTACCTGATGGGCGCAGCGGGCTCAGCGGCCTTGAAGCGATCTTGACAGGCGTTAAGGATCTCGAGTTCGTGCACCTAAGCGCGGCCGATGTTGTGCGCCATCGAATCGTGGCCGACATCGTCGCCGCGTACGAAAGTAACCCGGCACCGGTGGCCCGACGCTTTGGCTGAGAGCAGACCAGGATTATCGAAGTCGCGCAAGATCGGTGGCGACGGTGAGCCAGAGATTTTCTGCGCCGACGAACAGAGCGATGTATCAATCGACCTGCCCCGTTGGCAGACGCTTGCGTTGGCAGTTCTCGCCGCGGAGGGGGTTCGCGGCGCGGTTGAGATGACGATTGTGTTCGTGGACGAGCAATCAATTCGAGAACTCAATCAGCAGTACATGGACCAAGATAAACCGACAGACGTGCTCGCGTTCCCGATCGACGCTATTGACGCCACCCAAACTCCCGGGCCCGGCGCATTGACGAGGAGCCCCGATCGCGACGCGCCAGATATTGCCGAGTTGCCGCTGCTACTTGGCGATGTGGTTATTTGTCCGAGCGTCGCCCAAGCGCAATGCGCGACGCACGCCGGAACGATCGACGACGAAGTCGCCCTGCTCGTGGTGCACGGCATGCTGCACATTCTGGGCCTCGACCATGACAGCGCAGAGGCGACCACGAAGATGCGCCAGCGTGAATTAGCGTTGCTCGAAGCGCACCACTGGCGCGGACCAGCACCCGTTGGTTTTCGCCAAGAACACCCCGCAGAAGATTCAGGAGAAAAGATTTGATTGCCAATCAACCCGCCATGATCGATTACTGGATGATGGTGGCTATTTTTGTGCTGCTGTGCGCATTGACGTATTTTTCGTTGGCCGAGATGGCCCTTTCGCGCATGACCAAGCCGCGAGCCGCCGCTCTCGCCGAGAATGGGGCAAAGTCGGGCAGGGCGTTGGTCCATCTGGCTGGTGAGCCGACGCGCTGGATCAACCCGTTGCTTCTGAGCATCAACATTTGTCAGACGATTCAGGCCACCCTTACCGGTGTAGTCGCAGGACGGCTGTTTGGGCCGGCCGGTATCGCGATCGGCGTCTTTGCCAACGTTGTTGTGTTCTTTGTATTGGCCGAGGCCGTACCCAAGACTTATGCACTGTTGCACCCGGTGAGGGCGGCGACGATGACGGCGAGACCGCTGCTGGTGTTGGCTCGTTTCTGGCCGCTGCGCATGGCGTCGGACCTTTTGATCAAGCTGACCAACGTGATTGTTAAGGGCAAGGGGTTAGCGCAAGGGCCGTTCATCGCCGAGCAAGAATTTTTGGGCGTGATCGAGGCCGCGGTACAAGACAGCGTGATCGAGCACGAAGAGCGCGAGTTGATCGAGTCTGTAATTTCGTTCGGCGACACAGAGGTTAAAGAGATCATGGTGCCTAGGCCAGACGTTGTTTCGATTGACGACTATGTAACTGTCACGGAGGCATTGAACATTGCGGTCGCCGAGGGCTTCAGCCGCTTTCCTGTGTTTCGTACGGTTGACGACCAGGAAGATGTGATCGGTGTCGTCTATGTGAAAGATTTGGTCAGGGCCGAGCACGCCGATCGCGGCGCTGAGCCCGTTTCCGGCATGCTTCGCGGCGTGCGGGTTGTGCCCGAAAATAAATTGGTGGCCGACTTGATGCGCGACATGCAGTCGGCAAAGATCCACCTCGCGATGGTCGCCGACGAGTACGCGACCATCACGGGTCTCGTGACTCTCGAAGATTGTCTAGAAGAGTTGGTTGGCGAGATTGTCGACGAGCACGACGACGAAGACACTTCGGTCGTGAAAGTTGCCAACGGCGACTACCTGGTCGTTGGCGGCACCACGCTTTCCAAACTTAACGACATTCTTAAAACAAAAATTCTGGAGGACGACTTTGACACGATCGGGGGCCTGATCTTCGGGCGGCTCGGGCGCGTACCGGTGGTCGGCGACTTCGTCGAATATGAGGGCTGGCGTTTCAGCACGGAAGAGATGGACGGTCGACGCATCCAGACCGTGCGGGTGAGCACGCTCGGTTAGGGTTGCGCGAATGGAGATTTCGTTAAAGGGCAAGGTTGCTCTAGTCACTGGGGCCTCGCGCGGTATCGGTAAAGCGATCGCCGACTCTTACGTCAAGGCTGGCGCCAAGGTGATGCTGACGTCTAGAAAAGAAGATGCGTTGCGCGCGGCCGCTAACGAAATAGGCGGCGATACTGAAATTTTTGCGGCCAACACGGGCGACCTTGACGCAGCTGCGGCATGCGTGAGTGCGACCATCGAGCGATTTGGCGCAATTGATATTTTCGTCAACAATGCGGCAACCAACCCGTATGCCGGCCCGACGCTCGGTGTCGACCCAGCGCGTTACGACAAAACATTTCAGGTCAACCTGCGTGGTCCGTTGTTTTGGACGCAGGCAGTGTGGGAAGCGAGTATGAAGGCTAAGCCCGGCGTAATTTTGAACATTGCGTCTGTCGGGGGGTTGCGAGCAGAGGGCAGCCTCGGCGTCTACAACCTGACGAAGGCCGCTTTGATTCATCTCACGCGCCAACTTGCTGGCGAACTCGGGCCGACGCGCGTCGTTGGTATCGCTCCTGGCCTCGTCAAGACCGATTTTGCAAAGATGCTCGTTGATAATTTTGGCGAGCGCCTAGCGGCCTCGAGCCCACTCGGGCGCCTCGGCGAACCGCAGGACATCGCCAACCTGGCGACCTTTTTGGTTTCGGACTTGGCTAGTTGGATTACGGGCGACACGTTCGTAATCGACGGCGGTGCCGGGGTCCGCGCTAGCGCAATGTAGCGAGGGCGCGATTCAGCGCAAAATAGATGCGTCGATCTTGCCGATAGTTGTTCGCGGCAATTTCTCGAGTAGGCGAATCTCGTGCGGCGCGCAGAATGCTGGCAACGTCTGTTTAACCCACGCGCGAGTCTCTTCAAGGGTGATCGACGTATCTCGTTTCGTGACGATCCACGCCACGACGCGATGGCCCCAGGTCTCGTCGGCAACGCCGCGCACGCAGACTTCGCTGACTGACGGGTGGGCGGCGATCGTGGCCTCGACCTGCACGGGCCAGACGTTCTCGCCGCCGGTAATAATTAGGTCGCCGCGCCGGCCGTCGACCCGTAAGACCCCATTTTCGTAAGATCCGAGGTCGTTCGTGGCAAGCCATCCGTCGGCTGACTTCGGATCGGTGCCGTCGCGGTAGCAGCGCAACAACATCGCCCCGCGCACGAATATCTCACCGCTTTCGTCGACACGAAGTTCGACGCCGTCTAGTGCCACGCCGTCGTAGGCGACCCCGCTACCGGTCTCGGTCATCCCGTATGTCTTAACGACATTGGGCGGCAGATTTTGCGGTGCCGGGCCGGCGCCGAGCAGGATTTTGCGAAAAAGACTCGCATCGACTCGCGCTAGCGCGGTGCTCACGAGCGAAGTCATGGTTGCGCCGCTTCTCGCTGCGTGTTCGACTGCGTCGTTATCAAAGGAGTCGTGGATCGAAAGTTGGCAGCCTGCAGCGCGCGCGCGGGTGATCACCGAAAAGCCGCCGATGTGCGAAACTGGCAAGCACGCCAGCCAATGATCCCGCGTTGTTGTGCCAAGTCGCTTGTTGGTCGCTTGGGCCGACGACGCGATTGACGTGTGCGTGTGCACTACGCCCTTCGGCTCGCCAGTTGAACCGCTTGTGGCGATTATCAGAGCGTCGCCCGATTCGACGGGCAATTGATTGCTGAGATTTACGACATCGCCCGTCGAGTCGACAACTCGGGCGCTTCCCATCGCCGCGACGATCGACTTGCGCGAATGGCCGGGCAGCCGCTGATCGACGGGGAAGACCGCATCGCCGCTATCCCACGTCGCCAATACTGTTTCCACGAAGGCCTCGTTGGCCGGCATGTCGAGCGCGATTAATCGATTCAAGCGTCTTTAGCGTAAGGCAGAACCAATCTCGCGGCTCGGTTCGTGCGAAACTTGAACAAATGGGTGCATCGTCCAGACGTGATATTTGGGTGCAAGGCGCGCGACCGCGAACGTTACCCGCTGCAATCGCCCCAGTGCTGGTCGGGGCGGGCGCTTCGGTCGGGGTCGGCGCCACCGACGTTGTTTGGGCAAACGCGCTTTTCGCGCTTGTCGTAAGCCTGGCGTTGCAGGTCGGTGTCAACTATGCCAATGATTACTCAGATGGGATTCGCGGCACTGATGCCCAGCGCGTGGGACCGATGCGGTTGGTTGGCTCTGGGGTCGTACCCGCTCGTCAAGTGAAGATGGCGGCGTTCATTTCGTTTGGAGTGGCGTGCATCGCTGGGTTGCTGATCGCGGCGACTACATCCTGGTGGCTGTTGCTTGTCGGCGCGGTTTGCATCGCCGCGGCCTGGGGTTACACGGGTGGCCCGAAACCATACGGCTACCTCGGCCTCGGCGAATTGTTCGTGTTTTTATTTTTTGGTGTAATCGCCACAACCGGTACTACATACGCGATCACGCAGCAGCTCACTCGGCTAAGCCTGATCTGCTCCGTCGCGGTTGGCGCGTTGGCCTGTGCGTTGTTGGTCGTTAATAATCTGCGCGACATCCCCGGCGATACGCAGGCCGGCAAGATTACTCTCGCAGTCAAACTTGGTGACCGCACGACGCGCGGTGTTTACGTTGCTTTAATCGGCCTCGCCGCACTGGCAATTGCGGTCGTGGCGTTCGATAGGCCCCCGGCTATTACTGGATTGGTCGGGTTAATCGCCGCGCTACCTGCGATTCGCGAGATTCGCCGCGGCGCTTCGGGCAAGCATTTAATCCCGGTGCTCGGGGCAACCGGCCGCGCGCAACTAATTGTGGCGATTTTGTTGACCGCCGGATTGATTATCGGCTAGTAAGCCAATCGCGAAGGATCGCATGAAATTCGTGGGGCTGTTCTAGGTGCACGGTGTGGCCAGAGTCGGCGACTATTTTCAATTCAGAGTCAGCAATGCGCTCGTGCATTCGGGTGGCGATGCCGGCAAACTTGGTGTCTAACGCGCCGGCGATTATCAGCACGGGCATTCGGAGGTCGCTGAGGCGCGGCCACAGATCGTCTTGCGTGCCGACCCCGCAGAGTTCGAGGCTTGTCGCCAAGCCGTCGGCGCTGTTGGTTTTGCGGTTGGCGATATCGCGCTCGTCGAACGGCAGGGCGGCGAACATCGGCCGAGCCAACCATTCGTCGATGAACTTGTCGGTGCCAACTGCCCGAATGTGCTGCGCCATCTGATCGTCAGCAAATCGTCTCTCTAATCGTTCGGCCTCGTCACCGATCCCGGGCGTGCCACTGACGAGAATCAAGCCGCCGACGTAGTTGGGGTGGGCCAGTGCGCAGTGCAGTGCCATGCGCGCGCCCATGCTGTAGCCGCAATAGACGCCGCGGCCACAAGTCGCCACGATCTGGTCTGCCGACTGCCACGGATTCGTGTTGGTTTGAGCAGATGAACCGTGACCTGGTGCGTCAACGGCGAGACAGTAAAAGTCACTAGAGAGTTGTGACGTTATGCCGGCCCAAGATGAACTCGTTTGCGTAAAGCCATGCAGCAGCGCGATCTTCGGCAACTCGGTGCTACCGATGCCCACCGAACCGAGCATCGATTAGGACTTCTCGCTGAGTTTCATTAGCACGCGCTCGAACACCGCGACGTCCTGCGCGCCGGGCACGGACCACTTGTCATCGAAGATAAATGTCGGCACAGCGGTGATGGCATTTTGCGCGGCGAACAATAATTCGTCGGCCAATTCAGATACTCCGGCGTCAGATTCAAGATACGCGGCGACTTGAGCGCCGGCGATGTCCACATCTTGGGCGCACGACGCCAGGACATCGATGCTGCCGATGTCGAGCCCGTCTTCAAAGTAGGCCCGTAGCAAGCGCTCTTTGAGCCGAGACTGAACATCTGCACCGTATTCGCTGAGCGCGTAACCGAGCAGGCGGTGTGCCAGCGCGGTGTTCGCGCGCAGTGCTTTGTGCATGTTGAACTTGATTCCGTCTGCTGCGGCGACCGAAGTTACGTGGGTGATGATCTCGGTAGCGCGCTCGTGGCCGCCGAATTTCTTGGCGTAGGCATCGATAACTGGCGTCGCCTCGTGACTCGGTGCCGTCGGGTCTAATTGATACGGGCGGTAGGTGATCTCGAGGTCTATTGTCACGCCCTTGGCAGCCAGGTTGGCGACCGCCGTTTCGAGGCGCCGCTTGCCTATAAAGCACCAGGGGCAGACCACATCGGAGAAGACTTCTACGCGCATAGATGCCACGATAGAGGGGTGACGTCATCGCCTGCTACAACCGCGACCTTTTGCGCGACCCTTGTTGATGAATGGGCTCGTCTTGGGGTTCGCCACGCGGTCCTCTCGCCTGGATCGCGCAGCACTCCGATGGCGCTGGCGATCGGCTCGTGTTCGAGTATCGCGTTGCATATCTTTCACGACGAACGCTCGGCCTCGTTCGCGGCGTTAGGAATTGCAATTGAGACTCAGATGCCGGCGATATTGCTGTGCACTTCGGGTACCGCTGCCGTCGAGTTTCACGCTGCGGCCGTCGAGGCCCATCACGCCGAGGTACCGATGCTGTTGTGCACCGCCGATCGGCCACCAGAGCTGCAGGGGGTCGGTGCGTCGCAGACAATCGATCAACAAAATCTCTACGGCGTGGCAAGTCGGTTGTTCGTCGACGTGGGAATCGCCGATGATTTGAAATCAGCTAACTGGCGCGCTCTCGCTCGGGAATGTCTCGAGAAAGCCTGCGGTTTGTCTCCAGGACCGGTGCAAATAAATTTGCCGTTTCGCGAGCCGCTGATCGGTGATGCGAAAGTGTTGCCGATAGTTGTGGACGAGCGACCGATTGTGCGCACAGTTGCGTCGATGCCGAGCGAATTAGAGATCCAAGTGGTGATCAACGAACTCAGAAATATTCGGGGCGTGATTATGGCCGGTGCTGGTAGCCCGTCGTTCGATTGCGTGGCAAGACTTGCCTTGGCGCTCGGTTGGCCGATAATTGCCGACCCGCGCAGCGGTTGTCGCGTTGAGGGGCGCCTAGACGGCCATGACGACGTCGTGATCGTCGGCGCGGCCGATTCGATCTTGCGCTGTGACGGGTTCGCCGCCAACAACGCGCCAGATGTCGTGTTGCGTCTCGGCGAGCCGCCCGTTTCCAAAGTTGTTAACGCTTGGCTGCGCGAGAGCGCTGCGCTTTACATCGCTGTCTCGGCGACGCCACGTGTGATCGACCCCGACCGAATCGTGACGCGCCACGTCGTGGCTCCGATAGGCAAGTGGTGCGAGGCGGTCGCAGATTCTGTCAAGAATTCGCTCAAGAAGTCGCGCGAGAATTCATTAGCGACGCCCTCAGACCAGAGCGACTCGTGGCTCGCTTCGTGGCGCCAGGCCGAGGAGTCGGCCCAGTCGGCTATTGCCGGCGTGCTCTCGAACAGTGAGATCCTCAGCGAGCCGAGCGTCGCGCGGCTGCTAAGCCAATGCGCGCAGCAGGGGTCGCGCGTGGTGCTGTCGTCGAGTATGCCGGTGCGCGACTACGAGTGGTTCGCCTCGCCGAATAGCGGTATCTGCGTCTATTGCAACCGCGGTGTCAGCGGTATCGACGGGGTCGTGTCAACGGCCGTCGGCGTGGCGTTGGCTAGCGGTGCGACAACGTATCTTTTGATCGGCGACGTGGCGATGTTGCACGACGCCAATGGTTTGATCGCGTTATCGCGCCGAGATGTCGATCTGCGAATTATTTGCGTCGATAACAACGGCGGGGGAATCTTCTCGTTCTTGCCGCAGGCGACGAGCCTCGATCCAAGTCGCTTTGAACAATTGTTCGGCACGCCGCACGACTCTGATCTAAAAGCGCTTGCCGAGGCCCACGGAATCGCCAGCACGACCGCGGACACGGCGGCTGAGTTGCGCATTGCGATCTCGCTGCGCGGTCCCCAATTTGTGCGTGTCGCGACCGACCGTCTTGCCAACGTGCTGGCGCACGATCAGATCAATGATGCAGTGGCAACAGCGCTAAAGAATAGTTGATTACGGACGAATAATCGCCGCGAGCATCGCCTGCAGTTTGGCCTGCGTCTCTGCTAGTTCGCTGTGAGGATCACTGTCACTAACGATGCCACCGCCCGCGAACAAACGAGCGGTGCGGCGATCGGGCGAGAGTTCGGCGCAGCGAATCGCGACAGCCCATGTACCGTTGCCGCGCGAGTCCAGCCACCCGACCGCGCCGCCGTACCTGCCCCGATCGAAGCCCTCGTGCTCTGAGATAAGTTTTAGCGCTGCGTCTTGCGGGTGGCCTCCGAGCGCGGGAGTCGGCGATAGCGCGTAAACCAGATCGAGAATGTTCGGCCCGGGTTGCGAGAGCGCCCCGCTCATGTGGGTGCCGAGGTGTTGGACATTGGCGACGGCAACGATCGATGCCTCTGGCTCTTCATCGAGGTACGAGCACCACGGCAGCAAAGTGTCGTGCACCATGTCGACGACGACGCGATGTTCGATTTGATTTTTCGCGCTGGCAAGCAGTTCGGCGGCCAACGCAGCGTCAGTTCGCGGATCGCCGGTTCGTCGCGTCGTTCCGGCCAGCGGGTGGCTCGAGATATTGCCGTCGTTTACGGCGACGAGCAGTTCAGGTGAAGCACCGACGAAACCCTCAAAGGAGTAGCGGTAACTAGAACCGAAAGAAGATCGCAGTCTTGTCAGCAATGCGTGTATGTCGATGGGATTCGACGATTCGACGATGATATTTCGGGCGATCACAACCTTGGTCATTTCGCCTCGACGCACAGCGTCTCGTGCCGTAGTCACTGCGGCAAGATAGTGCTCGACATCAGTCCCGGGCCGCACCGTGTACGAACTTGCGCTTTCGGGGGTTCTCGGCCGCGCCTCAAGATCGACTTTCGCATCGTCGATTGTCGTCAGCCAGGCGTGGCCGTCGGAATCTTTGCTGATTGTCACTGCCGGCAGGACGAAATGGTGCGGATCGCTCGACTTGAAGGGAACGCAGCCGATCAGGATCGCACCGCTGCCGACGCTCTCGGTATTGGTGTCGTGCTGTATGTCGGCTAAAAAATCGCCAGCATCAGAACTCGCGATCCGCGCCGCGCAACCCTGGCCAGCGACGCCAACCCCATCGCGCACAAATAGGTATCCGTCACTATGAGCGAAGTCATTGAGGTCGATGGTGCGATCGGTGAATTCGCTCAGAATTCGCGTTCTAGCTCGCATCGCAATTACCTCGTCGCGGTCAGCAACTGTGTGAGCCCGCCAGAAAGCTGGCGATGTTCGACATTCTTGAAACCTGATTGCGTGAGCATTTCGCGCAGTTTGTCCGGCTCGGGGAGGTAGGCGACGCTGCGCGGCAGGTATTTATACGCCGCACGATTCGATAAGAGACCGCCGATAAGCGGCACAATTTTGCCGAAGTAGATGCTGTTGCCGAATCGAATGATGCTGTTGCTGGGCACGCCGACGTCCAGCAGGGCGACGCGCCCCGTTGGCTTTGTCACGCGCGCCAGTTCGTCGAAGAAGATTTGCAGGTCGACCAAATTGCGTAACGCGAAACCGCAGGTCACACCGTCGACCGCGGCGTCTGGCATGGGCAGACGCAAGATGTTGGCCTGGGTGCGCGGCGAGTTGCTGTGGTCCTTGAGCAGCATCCCGAACGAGAGGTCGATCGAAAATGGTCGGTAGCCGTTGTCTCTAAGCTCGGCGCAAAAGTCGCCCGTACCGCTGGCGAGGTCAATGACCCGACTGCCCCTGGCCAAGCCGAGTGACCTAACAGTTATTTTGCGCCAGCGCACATCGAGCCGGAAAGTCATGATTCGGTTGACCATGTCGTAGCGTGGGGCAATGGCGTCGAACATCTCGCGTACGGCTGTCTGCTTGGCGGCGCCCTGGGGCAGTGTCTCATTGTCCCAACTGGCCTTGCTCGTGTGGCGATTTGTCACGGTTAAAGGTTACGCTCTGGTTGGTTGCATAAACTTGGTGAAGATTGGGCCTGAATTAAGAGGATGTTGTAATGCCCAATCCGCGAGCATTGGGTTCAGGTATTCCTTGCAGGTTAAGGAGTTAACCCCCAGAAATGGGTATTCTGAAGTCGTGAATTTCAGCCATTACCACGGTTTTTACCGCCGTGCACCGGTAACGCTTTAGGAGCGGCGATGATGCGGCGGTTTAGATACGCGATCTCCACTCTTTTACTTGCAACTTCTTCACAAGCTATTCCTGTTTTAACAACTAGCGCGAACGCTGCAACTGTTACTGCGACGGGAACTAATGCAAGCGTTTGCAATCAAGAAGTGGGAACCGAGGCAAATGTGACTGCAGTTAGAGATGGCAATGATTGCATAATCACTTTCAATGGAAATTCAACATGGACTGTTCCAACCGGTATTTCTTCAGTTCAGGTACTCGTTGTTGGTGGCGGCGGTGGTGGCGGTACTGACGGCGGATCAGGCGGTGGTGGCGGCGAGACACGCTATTCAACTCACTCCGCAGTCACTAGCGCTTCTACCGTCACCGCGACAGTTGGGACCGGAGGAGCTGGCGGTTTGTGGGGTGGCCCTGATTCTTCTAGTGGTAACCAAACAACATTGACCGGTGCCTTAAGTTTTACTGCTAATGGTGGCGCAGGCGGCGCCGGATGGACCAGCAGTATCGGTGGTTCTGGAGGCAGTGCCGGTTCTGGCGAAACTGGAACTAATGGTCAACAAGGCGGTGGTGGTCCCGCGGGAAAGTGCACTCCGATTGGCTATGGAACTTCACCGTCAGGATCTCCAGTTTCATACTCCATAACTGGTTCGAGTGCAAGTTATGGCGGTGGTGGTGGTGGTGGCTTTGGCGCGCAAACTAATAATGCCGACCCTTCATTCCTGGGCGCGGCAGGCGGTGGAACAAACAGTGGTGGCCGTGGCGCAAACTACAAAAAAGAAATCGATGACACCACTGGAATAGATGGTGCCTCACCCGGGCATCCAGGTGTTGCCCGTTCAGGCGGCGGCGGCGGCGCGGGCTCCGCTTGTGATGCTCGAGGCGCGTTTAGCCTAGGTTATAACGGAGTTTCTCAACGAACCGCTGGTGGCAATGGAGGATCCGGTGTCGTCGTCATTCGCTATGTGGCGTTGTATGTAGTTACTTTTAACTCCAATTTTGGGACACCTACTACCTCGACTCAGTCAATCTCATCAGATGTTGCAACAGCTCTAACCGCAAATGCGTTTACTCGCACCGGTTACACATTCGCTGGTTGGGCCACTGTCGCACTCGGCGGTGGGACTGCTTACACCAACTCACAATCTGTCACGATCACCTCTGGCTTAACTCTCTATGCACAGTGGAGTGCAACATCTCAGACTGTCACATACGCCTTGGGTGGCGGCAGTGGGTTTCTGCCAACACAAACCAATGTTGCTACTGCTGCAAGCTTTACTTTGGCATCTAGTTCTGGTCT
>Ga0335396_10003898_pt1 | contig 16636 bp, 22 predicted proteins | sample FRY02_FD_205743 | JGI IMG/M metagenome (GOLD analysis project Ga0335396, IMG submission 205743) | Freshwater microbial communities from Lake Fryxell liftoff mats and glacier meltwater in Antarctica - FRY-02 (spades assembly) (version 2) | ecosystem: Environmental > Aquatic > Freshwater > Ice >... | reverse complement strand
ATTGCTATTATTATTGAGGTAGTAACGGATAATAAGAATCGTAGTGCTTCTGAAATACGTTCAGCTTTTACTAAATTTGGTGGTCATCTGGCTGAAACAGGTAGCGTAAGTTTTATGTTTCAACATTTAGGAATAATCACCTATCAGGCTAATATAGGATCGATTGATACAATTTTAGAAAGTTCTATAGAGGCTGGCGCAAGTGATGTTGTATCAGATGAAATGGATCATTATATTTACACAGAGATAGCTAATTTTACTCAATGCTTAGCATTTTTAACTGATAAATATGGCAGTCCAGAGGAATCTTATATTGGTTGGAAGGCTATAAATACTATTATAATCGAAGATCTGAAAGCAGCAGAGAAATTACTAAAATTCATTGATATATTAGAAGAAAACGATGATGTAGAAAGGGTTTTTGGTAATTATGAACTACACCATGGTATAAAATTAACTGAATAATTTTATATTCTAGAATTTAAATATTTAATATCTCTACTTGAAACTATATAATAAAATCACTATACTATAAAGTATTATAATAATTAATTGGCACGAGGTAGCTTATGATTGATTACACAAAAGGGTTTACAGCCACCCAAAGCACAATTGACCAAGGTTTGCGTGATTATATGTTAAAAACTTATAATTATATGGCTGTGGCTTTGGCTTTAACTGGTATAATGGCATTTGGAACTTTATCTTTCCCCCCATTAACACATTTGATGTTTAACATCAGTCCAAGCGGTCAATTTATGGGTAGCAGCACTTTGGGTTATATTATTACTTTTGCCCCGCTTGCTATCGCATTTTATTTCTTTTCCGGTGCAGGCAGAATGAGTGTAGATACAGCAAAGATATTGCTTTGGGTCTATGCTGGGCTTACTGGCCTATCCTTAGGATCATTAGGGCTCATTTATACAGGTGAATCAATTGCGCAGACTTTTTTCATTTGTGCATCTCTTTTTGGCGCTATGAGTTTATATGGCTATACCACTAAAAAAGATTTGACTTCAATTGGATCCTTTCTAGTTATGGGACTTGTAGGTTTAGTAATTATATCTTTGGTTAATATGTTCTTGCAAAGCTCTGCGATATATTTTGCTACATCTATTATAGGTGTGGGAGTATTTATAGGATTAATCGCTTGGGATACTCAAAAGATTAAATCCATGTATTTCATGTATGGTGGCCGAGAACTTGGTCAAAAAATGTCTGTTATGGCAGCCTTTACGCTATATTTGGATTTTCTTAATCTATTTCTTTATATGTTAAGATTTCTAGGTAACAGAAGAAACTAAGATTCATAAACAGCAGATTAATTTACAAAAAAACCAGCTAAATGCTGGTTTTTTTGTTACACCATTTTCTCTCGCCAATTATGCTATATAGATTCTATGAATGATCATATAACAATAAGATTTTTTAATAGTCTTGATATACCAGTTATAGTTAAGGCTTTTGCTTTAGCTAATTGGACAAAATCTGTCGATATTTTTGAAAAATACTTATATGAACAAAATAATTTAGACAGAATTGTTTGGGTTGCATATAATAAAGAACAATTTGCTGGTTATGTTACACTGAAATGGGAGTCTCTATATAAACCATTTTTAAAAGAACAAATTCCTGAAATTATGGATCTAAATGTATTACCGCATTTTCGTACTCAAGGTATTGCGTCAAATTTGCTTGAAACAGCAGAAAATATAGCAAGTACAAGGAATAATATTGTAGGTTTAGGAGTTGGACTATATAAAGATTATGGATTAGCCCAAAAACTCTATATAAAACGCGGTTATGTTCCTGATGGACTAGGTATAACATATAATTATGAGCATGTTATCGCTGGAAATACTTACCAAATTGACGACGATCTCATTCTATGGATGACAAAGAAATTTAATTTATACTATTTTTCAACTAATGGTATTGATGTTTTATAGTAACCTATGCTATAATAAATAGAAAAGTTAAAATATTCTTCAGCATAAAATCTGAAGTAAATTATATTATTCTAACAATACATGTTTATACTTTGTGCATTTCAAAAGTTGTAGACAAAGTTTAACTTGCAGAAGAGCTAGGAGCTTTGAAGCCCTATAACTTAAACGCACTTGAAAACATGATGCGCCGAACTTCAGAAGCGACAATGCCAATTCTTCAAGTTAAACGAGTATAATTAGCTGGTAGTGTTATCAAGCCTTTTGCATTAACAAAAATAGAGTAACAAAATGATAAAAACTGAAATTCTGCCATATCCTGAAATAGAAGCTTTAAATAACCCACCGAAGAAGCTCATAGTTTTTATACATGGACTCGGTTCAGATGGTAATGATCTAATCAGTTTGGCAGAACTTATGAAAAGAGACTTACCAGATTATCACTTTATCTCTCCTCATGGCGTTGAGCAGTTTGACATGGCACCTTATGGCAGACAATGGTTTAGTTTAAAAGACCAAAGTGAATCGGTTATAAAGAATTTAACATTGAAAAATGCTGAATTACTTTCTAATATAATTACAGCAAAGCAACTTGAACTTAATCTTAGCAATAAAGATACTATAATTATTGGGTTTTCCCAAGGAACGATGATTGGGCTTTATTTGAATCTTATACAAACAGAACCTTTTGCCTGTGTAATAGGTTTTTCAGGAAAGTTAATTGAACCAAATAAATGTGTCAATAAAACAACGAATATCTGTTTAATACATGGTGAAGTGGATGATGTTATTAATATAGAAGAAATGTATAATATAGAACAATATTTATCTTTACAGACAATTAAATATAAAAGTTATAAAGTTCCAAACCTTACTCATTCCATTAATAGCTTTGGTATTGAAACAGCAATCAATTTTATAAAAAATAATTAGAGGAGAGATATAGAAATGAATTCTATTTTAAGTAGTCTGTCAGAATCTGACAAAGAAATTTATGAAATCATAAAACTAGAAACTAAACGTCAAGAGAATTGCATTGAATTAATAGCATCAGAAAATTTTACAAGCTTAGCCGTAATGGAGGCTCAATCTTCATCTCTTACCAATAAATATGCCGAAGGTTACCCAGGAAAAAGATTTTATAATGGATGTCATGAGGTAGATAAAATTGAAACATTAGCAATAGAAAGAGCTAAGAAATTATTTAATTGTAATTATGTAAATGTTCAACCTCATTCAGGTTCTCAAGCAAATCAAGCAGTATTCTTAGCTCTTTTGCAGCCAGGAGACACAATACTTGGCATGTCTCTTGATTCTGGCGGTCATTTAACTCATGGAGCAAATCCCAATTTATCAGGTAAATGGTTCAAGCCTGTATTTTATGGAGTAAATAAAGATACAAACCTTATTGATTATGATCAGATACTCGCTCTTGCAATAAAGCATAAACCTAAACTTATTATTGCAGGATATTCTGCTTATTCACGCGAATTAGATTTTGCAAGATTCAGAGAAATTGCGGATAAAGTGGGCGCATATTTAATGGCAGATATTGCACACATTGCCGGTATTATAGCAGCAGGTCAGCATCAATCTCCATTGCCATATGCACATTGTGTCACAGCAACTACACATAAAACACTTCGAGGCCCCCGTGGAGGCCTTATATTATCAAATGATGAAGAGTTATGCAAAAAACTGAATCTAGCTGTATTTCCTGGGCTGCAAGGCGGGCCTCTAATGCATATCATAGCAGCAAAAGCAGTAGCATTTGGTGAAGCATTAAGTGATGAATATAAAACTTATATAAAACAAGTTATTATAAATGCAAAGACTCTAAGTAAAACTTTAGAATCTAGAGGATATAATATTGTTACCAATGGCACCGATAACCATATGTTACTTGTAGATCTGCGTAATAACAACATATCTGGCAAGACGGCAGCAGATTCGTTAGATCGATCAGGTCTTACATGTAATAAAAATGCGGTGCCTTTTGATCCAACTTCGCCATTCATTACATCAGGCATCAGGCTAGGTAGCCTAGCTTGTACAACGCGTGGATTTAGAGAAGATGAATTCATCATAATAGGGAACTTAATTGCCAATGTTCTAGATGGGCTTCAAATAAGTTTGGATAATAATGAAATTGAACAAAGAGTCCTTAATCAAGTGTATGAATTAACCCAAAAATTCCCTATTTATACCAAAAAAAGATAACTAAAACAGTTTAGGGTTGTTCATGCCATTTATTGAGAATGGAGTTATGATCGAATTTTACGAAAAACGATAATAACTAACATCAATGTAAGTGGCTTTTAAACAAACTAAATATAATTGAATCATTAATAGTAGGATTCACTAAATGCACATGCTCCGTATTGTTTTCAAGAGCATAAAAAGCTGATTTTAAAAGACTAGAAGATTTGTTAATATCCATAATTTGTTTTAATATATATACATCATTAATCACAATATCTTTTTCATAAGAAACACTATCATCTTTAGGTAAGATTAAATGATCCGCTCCTAGAGAAGAAGCAATCACTGAAGTAGTTAAATTAACATCCAATAAATGGGTCTGATCATTCTCATCAGTAGCAATTGGAGATATGACGGGAATTATATTACTATCTTCAAAACTTAATAAAATCTCGTTATTAATAATAGGCGCATTAATAATAAGATTTGAGTCTTTTTTCCAAGATAATTTGGATCCTTTTGCTTGAATTAAATTTCCGTCCTTTCCAGAAATGCCAATAGCGCAGCAGCCTTGATTAGAAAGTTTTGAAGCAATTAATTTATTAATATGTCCAGATAATACCATCTCTATTACCTGATTTCTTTTGTCGTTTGATATTTGTGGGATATTTATTAAACCGTCAAAACCGAATAATTTTAAAGTTTCTTCTACTAAAGTAGTGTAATCATGAATAATCACAATTTTACTGCCGCATATACTGAGTAGTTTAATATTCTCAACAAAATTCGTTAATAATGCATCATTTTCAATAATTACTGAGGATAATTTGATAACTATAACATTATCTCGAATTTCACTAGCTCTAGTTATTATATCCTTAATAAAACTAGATTTAGATAAATCTTGCATATTGCTAGTTTTTTTTTCCTTACAATTTGAGGCATTTTGCCAAACTAAACCGAAGTTCCTTTGTGCCATCCTTACTCCTGCTGCTTGTGCCAATTACATTACATGAGTAACATAAACTTGCAAGAAAATTTTTAACATTGGAAATTAATTCTTCTTGAGAATTAATTTTATCTACCTTAGTAAAGACAATTTGAAAATTCCTATTATAAGAAATCAAAAGCTTAATAATTTCTGAATCATGCTCTTTTATACCTCGCCTAGCATCAATTAATAAATTAACTAATTTCAGATTAATGCTGTTTTTTAAATAATAAGTTATAAGTAATTCCCAATCTTGCTTAATTCGCGCTGGCACCTTTGCATAACCATAACCTGGAAGATCAACTAAAAGAAGTTTCTCAGCTAGAGAAAAAAAGTTAATTTGCCTAGTGCGGCCAGGGCTATGAGACACCCTAGCTAGACCTTGAAAATTACATAGAGTATTTATCAAACTTGATTTACCAACATTAGATTTGCCGATAAAAGCTATTTCAGGCAAACCAGTTTTTGGAAGCTGATTAACTGATCCAGCGCCAGCAATGAACTTGGCTTCTTGACGAAATAATTTAGTAACATTATCTACAGACATTTTTGTTAATTTATTTACCTTCTTGCTTGTTTATATAATATTGCTGAATTATAGATAGGATGTTATTCCATGACCAATAAATGAGTAACCCAGCTGGGAAACTACTAAACATTACAAGAAACATTAAGGGCATAAATTTCATTACTTGTGCCTGAACCGGATCAGCTGGCTCTGGGCTCATTTTCTGCTGTAAAAACATGGTAAGCGCCATGATAATCGGCCATACACCTATCATAAGAAAACTAGGCAATGAAATAGGCACTAATCCAAACAAATTGAAAATAGACGTTGGATCAGGGGCAGATAGATCTTTAATCCACCCAAAAAATGGAGCGTGTCTCATTTCAATAGTTACATAGAGAACTTTATATATTGAAAAAAATACTGGAATTTGAACAAATATAGGTAAGCATCCTGAAATAGGATTAACTTTTTCCCTTTTATATAAGGTCATAATTTCTTGATTAAGCCTAACCTTATCTTCAGCATATAATGTTTTGATTCTATCTATTTGTGGCTGTAATTTCTTTATATTTTTCATTGAACGATAAGATTTATTCGCTAAAGTAAACATAAGGAGTTTGATTATTATAGTAACAATTAATATACTAACCCCAAAATTACCAACATAATAATAGAAGAAATTCATAGCATTAAAGACAGGTTTTGTAATTATATAAAACCATCCAAAGTCAATAGCACGATCAAAAAGCTTGATATTATATTCTTTTTCATATTTATCAAGCAGGTCAACTTTCTTAGGACCAGCAAAAAGTCTATGTGTAATAACAAATTCCTTATTTGTTTCTATAATTTCAGCTGGAGAAATGAAGTCTACTTGGAACTTATCAAATCCCCCTTTAATTGCATAATTAAAATTTGAGCTATAAATACTTGCTTTATCAGGAACAAAAGAAGTTAGCCAATATTTGTCTGTAATGCCTATCCAGTCGACAGGGCTCTGAGCAAACTTTTCAATTTTCTTATCTTTAATATTATCATATGAGGATTCTTTAAGTTCACCATTAATAACCGAAATTGCACCTTGGTGAAGAATATTCACCAACTTTTCTTTGGAATTATAATTTCTCAAAATAAGACCGTAATATTGCGCTGAAATAGGTCTTGAGCTATTATTTATAGTGTTTTGTTTAATAGTAAATAGATAGTTATTATCTAAACTAATAGTGACTAAAAATTTCACTCCATCTGAATTTACCCAGCTTAAATTTACTGGCGTTGATGATGTGAGTTCGGTCTGATCACAATTCCAAATAGTATTTTCATTAGGAAAATTATTAGTGCCTGCATTATCAAACCAGCCTATTTCTGCAAAATATGCATTTTCTGCTTTGGACTCTGAAAATAATGCGACCGGTTTACTATTGGGAGATAAATCTTCTTTATATTTAAGAAGAGTCAGATCGTCAAATCTCAATCCTTGCAAAGATATTGACCCTGATAATAATTCAGATTTTATACTAATGCGCCTAGTTGTATTCTGATTGTTATTCTCAGGAACTACTGTAGAATGAGTTTTTATGTCCTCTATTTTTATATCATTAATTTGCTTTGAATATTCTTTATGTTCCTGAGCTAACTTTTCTAGTTTAGGTTTTTCATAAAAATGTTGCCAACCAAAAATAATAGCAATTGATAAGACGATTGCTATGACTAAATTTAATATATTATGACTCATTGAAAAAACTTTTATATGTAAAGAGTTATGTGTACAGAACTTTTATAAGATTTTAGTAAGATAATCAAGAAGTTTGAAGTAAATGTAAAAAATTAGATGATATCAGTACTGCTTATAGTAATCAATTTAAGGGACAAAAAATAGCCCAACAGGCCTCAGTCATTGCTAGCTAAAGCATGGCTCCAAAAAATATAGAAAAATTACAAATATTTAGCATTCTCACTTTGTACGAATTTGATTAAATCCTCTATAGTCATATTTTCTTGTTTATCTGAATCAAGCCTTCGGAGTGTCACTGTGCCATTTGCCATTTCTTGCTTACCCACAACTGCTATTATTGGGATTTTACGATTTGAGAAATTCCGTATTTTATAGTTCATTTTTTCTGATGAAAGATCAAGTTCTGACCGTATTCCAGCATCAATTAATAGTTTATTTAGTTTAATTGCATATTCATCAAGGTCATTTGTAATTGTAACTATTGCAACTTGGATGGGCGCAAGCCAAATAGGGAATTTTCCAACATATTCTTCAATTAAAATACCAATAAATCTCTCAAATGTACCAATTATCGCTCTATGAAGCATTACTGGTCGCTTTTTTTCACCACCAGCCGCAATATAACTAGCGTCAAGTCTGTCTGGCATAACAAAATCTACTTGCAATGTACCGCATTGCCAATCCCTACCAACTGCATCTTTCAATACAAATTCTAGTTTAGGACCGTAGAACGCTCCCTCACCTGGATTTAATGTATAAGTAAGCCCAGCACTTTCCACTGCTTCCTTTAAGGCATTCTCTGCTTTATCCCAAGTTTCATCAGAACCAGCTCTAATAGACGGTCGATCAGAAAATTTGATTTTCACATCAGTAAAACCAAAATCTTTATATACTTCTATTAAAAGACGACAAAAATCTATCGTTTCACTGGTAATTTGATCTTCACTACAGAAAATATGAGCATCATCTTGGACAAAACTTCTTACTCTCATTAGACCATGGAGTGCGCCAGAAGCTTCATTCCTGTGACAAGCTCCAAACTCTGCCATACGGAGTGGTAAGTCTCTATAGGATTTGAGCCCCTGTTTAAATATTTGTACGTGACATGGGCAGTTCATAGGTTTTAGGGCTTGAGTTTTATCATCTACTTCTAAAGCAAACATATCTTCTCTAAATTTTTCCCAATGACCAGATAATTCCCACAGGCTTTTGTCAACAAGCATGGGGGTTTTTACTTCTGTATAAGCAAATTTCTTGAGTTTATTTCTTATATATTGTTCAATGACGCGATATATATTCCAGCCATTATTATGCCAAAACACCATACCTTGTGCTTCTTCTTGAAAATGGAATAAATCAAGCTCACGCCCAATTTTTCTATGATCGCGGATTATAGCTTGCTCTAGCATATAAAGATGAGAGTCTAATTGCTCTTTGGTTGCAAAGGCAGTGCCATAAATTCTCTGTAACATTGGGTTTTTACTATCACCACGCCAGTATGCTCCAGCTAATTTTAGTAATTTAAAATGTTTTACAAAACCAGTTGAAGGTGAGTGCGGACCTCTGCATAAATCAATGAAATTGCCTTGTCTATAAAGGCTTATCTCTTGGTCGCTTGGTATTGACTCAATAATTTCAGCTTTATAATGTTCTCCCATTGATTTAAAGAACTTTACAGCCTCGTCTCTAGCCCATAATTCTCGGGTAATTTTTTCATTTCTATTAACAATCTCGTGCATTTTTGCTTCAATCTTTACTAGATCTTCTTCTGCAAATGGTTTTTTAGTAGCAAAATCATAATAAAAACCATTTTCAATAGTGGGTCCAATAGTAACCTGAATATCTGGAAATAATTCTTTTGCCGCCTCTGCCACAATATGGGCTGCATCATGGCGTAATATTTCCAGACATTCTTGGTCTTTTTTAGTTATGATTCTAATGTTACAATCATCATATATAGGTAAGCTTAAATCATAAAGCTTACCGTCTATCTCTATCACCACAGCTTCTTTAAGCAATGACATTGAAATTGATGCTGCAATCTCAGCCCCTGTTATAGCTTTATTGAATTGTCTCGATAATCCATCTTTGAAAGTAACATTAATCATTTATATCCTTATAGTATTTTGATTCCTTATATTTAAAATTTTTTGACTATTTTGTCAATTCTAATCGGTTAAAATCAATATATTGATTATACTTCACCAAGGATTATAATATCTTTTCTTGGGAATCATCTCACTAAAAATGCGAGTTTAGGATATATGGCACTGTTAACAAAATAATTTATACGCCTTAGAAAGAGCAAGAGTAATAAAGCTAAGAAAAGTAGAATCAAGTTTATCAAAGCGCATAGCAATTCTCTTATTTTCTTTAAGTCTACCAAAAAGTCTTTCAATAATATGCCGTTTTCGGTAAAGCTTGGTATCATAAAAATCTTCTGGGGTTAAGGTAGAGTCATTAGGCAAATAAACCCCTTTGTACGGTATTACAGGAACGGCATTTTTTGACTTAATAAAATTCCTAATATTTCCATTATCATACCCCTTGTCAGCTACAACAAAGCCTATTTTTTCCCAAGGCCAATCTTGCCATAATTGTTCCACCGTTTTACAATCTTGTCTTTGAGCTGGAAATAACTGGTAAATAATAAAGCTATTTGTGGTAATAGATAAATGCATAGTGGTTCCTAACCTTTTCCTACCTCTGCCTATTGATTGTAACCCCTTCTTTTTTTTTAAAGCGCCGCCTCCATGCCTATGCAATGGGATAATTGACCCATCAACAAAAACTATATCCATTAACAGTTGCTTGAAGCTTTGTAATTGGTACAGTAAATGCCAGAAAAATCCATTCTCGCTCCATCTCTTATATCTTGTATATATTGTGTGCCAATTACCATATTCCGTTGGAAGATCGCGCTATGACACTCCTGTTCGTAGTATATATAACACTCCGCAGAAAAACTTGTAGTGACTTACTTTTGTTGTTCGTCCAGGTTTCTTCTGAGCCTTCTTTATTATTGGCTCTATCAATTCTTTAAACTTTATCTCACTAATTGGATATTTTCTTTCTTCTCCCATAACTGAACCTTATTATTTGCTCAATTATTTTTTACCTTCTTTTCTCTTCTTTTGCAATTATTTTGTTAACAGTGCCATAGTAATTTGAGTTGGATTAACATAATTGGAAGAACTGAATTATGGTTCTGTCGCATCTGTTGCCGGTAATCATTAAACCTGTTATAACGGCTTAGAAAATATCCGAATGCCATTTCATATTTCTCAGAAATCACTCAAGTACTTCAACGGATTTTGTTCATCACCCGAGATAATAACGCTCTTTGTCTGTATGAAATGTAGATTTTCTCTAAGCTACCGGGATTTAGAGGAAATGGCTAGCATGAGAGGAGCTAAAATAGATCACGCTACTCTGTAAAGATGGGTGATAAAGTTTATTCCTCTGATAGATACGGCGGTAAGAAAAAGCAAGAAGCCTGTGGTAATAGCTGGAGAATGGACTAAGCATACATCAAGGTAAGCGGCTCATGGGTTTATTTATATCGAGCCGTTGATTCTCTTGGCAACACTATAGAATTTTTACTTAGAAAGCATAGGTATGCTGTAGCCGCTAAAGCATTCTTCTGTAAGGCTTTTAAACATAACGGTTATCCGGAAAAGGTGACTATCGATAAAAGCGGTAGTAATAACTCTGCTCTCAAAACCGCAAATAAAGAACTAGCCGAAGATAAGCAAATTGAGGTGGGTCAAATCAAATATCTCAATAATATTGTTGAGCAGGATCATAGGTTTATTAAGAAACGAACGAAGTCGATGCTCGGCTTCAAAAGTTTTCGTTCAGCAAAAATTACTATTACTGGCATTGAAAATATTCGCATAATTCAAAAAGGACAAATAATCGGGTCTAATAACAATCTTTCTACTTTCGAGAATTTTAAAATGCTAATGGCAGCATAATGTCCAAAACCTTAATTTCCATGGTTAAACTTAACCAGCAAAAATAGATGCGAGAGAACTTTCTTAATTATCTATCTTATTTCTTGCAGGGATTTTCCATTTCGTTTTCATAATGTTGTTTATTTATTCTTTTTAGCTTCTTGCTCTAGTTTTTTCCCGCCTTTTTGTATATCTTGGCCGGCTCCTTCTATAGTATTACAAGAAGAAAGGATAGATAAAGTAGAAATTAATAAAAATGCTGAAATAAGTTGTTTCATAATTTTTTCCTTGTTGTGTTAAAAGTTGAACGGTTATGGTTAAATGGTTTGGATTAATAAGATTTTAATTTATACTCTTTATTTTATTTTTAAGCATTTTCTTAATTAGAATGTTTACTACATACCATATTATTCCTATTGGAACAAAACGAATCACTAATGGTAGGTAAGTAGTTATATTCCTTATTGTTATTAATCCCCTAATTAGACTATTTATAATATTTGATATTCCATTTCTCCCTGATTGTATTTTAGCTAAAGTTTTATACTGTGTTTTGTTATTAAAAAAATAAGCATAGCTTTCTATAATTAAAGCACATGCTAAAGATACAGTGCTAAAAGTAATTAAGTTCTCTATTTCTTTACAATCAAGGTAAAAATAGACATAGTCTGCAAGCATTAAAAGGATTAATCCTATAATAGCAAAAGCAAAAGTAAAATACTTGCTGTAAACTTTCTTCTTTTATTCAGTCTCCATTACATAGCTCTTGAGCCATTCAATCAACAGCGCTTTAAACATTGAATTATCTCTTTATAAAAAATGCAAGTGTAAAGCCAATTCCAAAGACATAAGCCAAATTCCTAAGTGGATGTTTACGAGTTGAGATATACAATTCTGACAGGTTGCCTCTACCGGCACTGACAGTCTTATCTTTTATATCTGTTATTGCGCTTGATAAATTATTCAATTGTTCTGACATAATATCACCAGCATTATCTTTTATATTTCCTAAGCGGTGCACTAAGCTTTCAATGTCTTTTTTTATTCCTTCTATATCTTCTTTAGCATTTTGAGTATTGCTATTGCTTGATAAAATATCTTTCATAATTTGTATCCCATGTTTTTAAAAAAAAGCTTTTAGTTATTAGGCGTCAAAACTTTTGATTGCACTTCTTATCTTTTTGTATTATTAGACTCTGCGATCCCTCTACGTTTAGCATAATCTTTATCTGAAAGCACAATTATATTGTCTATAACCTCTTTAACACCAGGAGTGCTCCGAGCGCTTAAAATTGCTAGATCCGCCTCTTGATTAGTACGAACAAAACCACTAAGTTGGACAATATTACGATCTATAGATAAATGGATTAAATTCTCAGGGATCGAAGGGTTATTACGAAAACTAGTTCTAATACTATCGACTATTTTTCTATCCTCCAGCTGCTCTCCATGTGTTTTATAACTTTCATAGCCGGTACCTTGTGGAGTAGCACAGCCTGCTACAGTAAAGCCTAATACCATTAAAGGTAATAAAGTTAAATGTTTTATGTTTTTCATATTATACCTTTTCATTTTTTATAAATATTATTAAATTTTCAGTAAGCATTATAGTAAGTATTATTGGTAATTATTAAAGTCCTAGCCTTATGCCAGCGTTAATAATATGAGCTCGGTAATGGGTTTTTCCTATTTGCTTGTTTAAAACATCCATTCCCGTTTTAGTTTTGCCGTAATCGTGGTAATTGTAAGAGAAATCAAACTTTATCCTATCATTTAAATCAAAAGCACTGCCTAGAGTAAACTTATAAGCAAAGTTATTTTTCCTGTTAATTGAATAAGAACCGGTATGCATACCGTTCCTGTTAATAGCTACATATGAAAGCTTATCTTTTACAACCGCAACTCCAGCGCCTGCCCCTATATAAGGATTAAAGATGCTCATGCTAATACCTGTTTCATAGTAAAGATTAAAAAAGTAAGCATCTATTAAGGGTTTGCGCTCTACTTTTGCAGTAGAATTCTCTGAATGAAGCCCTGGTTGCAAATGGCGAGACCAAGTAATGTCTGAACGTATCTTATCCCCGAAATTAATTCCTATACCAAGTCCTGCTCCTACTATATTATTTGTTTTCGATTTTAATTTACTATTACCGTTTATATCACTTAAACCGTTAACACGTTGAAACTGAGCCCAGCCTGAATCTAAACGAACATATGGTAAAACTTCACTATTCACAAACCGGTTTTCAGCTAGAGCTTGAGAAGTCATAAGTAAGCTTGCAGACAATACTAAAGTTACTTTTTTCATAGCATTATTCTCCTTTTTTAGTAAACTATGTTATTAAATAAATTTATCTCCAAAATTATAATATGCTTGGCTCTAATAATAGAACCAAGCATAAATGAGGTAATTAGTTTATTTTAACTCCTCTAGATGGGAGATACAAATAGTGGCTCCTGTTTTTGCCCCTGTAAAGGTAATTTTATAGTTTTTATCTATTAGCAAAGGACCACACTTATTATGTAGCGAAGGCATTTTAACTGTGCCGGTAACACTAAATGTTTCCTTGTTCAATTGGTTTTTATTAACTTCTACCATTCTTTCTTCTCCTTCTTTAAGAGTAAGTTTTATTGCTTCTTTGGCAGGGCTTAAAATATTTCCGTCTCCAGCTTCTATAACAATATCTACCTCTGCTGTGTCATCATTTTTTATATTGAGCACAGAAGCATATGCACTTCCACATAAAAAGATTACACTAAGAGCGGTTAAGGAAGCCTTTGCTAAATCAGCGTTATATATTTTTCTCATAAAATCCTCTTTTTTCTATTATAAATTAATTCATATATTATTTGGCTATTAGTTTATTGAAATATCCTTCAAACACATTTTGCAGTTTGCTAAAATCTGGCTTTTCATCTGAGCCTTCTTTTTCTTTATTAGCATATTCTTCTAAAGTCTTGGTTATGCTATTAAGAAAACTTTTTATAGTTTCTAATAGGTCTGATACCCCGGGCACTTCTCCCATCTGGTCAGATACTAATCGCTCAACTTCCTTAAGCTTAGATACTATTTTGTGGTAATTTTTATCCGCCAAGTCCTTTGCTAAATCATCCATGCTATGTTCAAATTCTTCTAACTTTTTACTTACAGGAGTAATATCATCTAAACCCATTTTAGCTAAGTATTTCTTTGCTTCTCTAGTAATAATCTCTGGAATTTTTTGATATTCCTCATGAATAAGGTGCTCTACTAGCCTTTTAGCAAGCTCTTTTGGAGATTTAGGTATACCAATTATTTGTTCAGTAGTATCTACTAGGCTATTGCTAGCTTTTCTTGCAGTATCCTTGATACTTTCTACTATTTCCATAAAAACCTCCATTTGATAAATTAATATTAAAGTCACTCTAATTAAGTTACACTAAACTTAGAGAGGAGAGCGTTGGAATGTTGATTTCATTACGCTTACAGTTACTAATGTAAAATTGAATTCTCCGCTTGTCAACTAAAAAACTATTTATTAAAATGCCTGTTGTTTACTTTATTATTTGTTGATTAAAGAGATCCCATCCATTCTGCCTCAGCTGAGTAAAGAAATTATAGCAACTGAAGTAGTATGAGGATAAGTGATAAAAATACATCAATGGACCTCCTGCATCAGGGATTTGATATCCTAAGCCAGAACATCACCGCTTAGTAAAGCACCAATTTCATAGGCCATCTGAGACATATGTTCCGGTTCCTCGCCTCCATTAACAAAGGTCATTACTTTACCTGTGAGAGCGAGAGTTGCATCAAGCATATCCCCCTTAAAAGTTTCCCTTAAATAATGCCTCATATTATGGTCGTCTTCTAATTGTTCTGATAATTTCTCTTTCAGCGCTAATTTTGTTGTAGTTGGGAGTCAAGTATAAGATCCAGGGTTCTACCGCATCTATTTTTGTTGGTTAAGTTTGTCCCTGGAAATTAAGGTTTTGGACATTATGCTGTCATTAGCATTTTAAAATTCTCGAAAGTAGAAAGATTGTTATTAGACCCGATTATTGGTTCTGTCGCATATGTTGTCAGTGAGGCCTAAATTGTCTATAATGGTCTAAAAATATACAAATGCCATTCCATATTTCACCGAGATTACTTAAATATTGCAAAGGATTTTGCTCTTCTCCAGAGATAATCATGTTATTTGTTTATATGAAGTGTAGGTTTTCTTTAAGCTATAGAGATTTAGAAGAGCTGGCTAGCATCAGAGGTGCTAAAACAGACCACGCTACCTTGCAAAGATGGGTGATAAAGTTTGTTCCACTGATAGATTCAGCAGTACGGAAAAGTAAAAAACCAGTCGGTAATAGTTGGAGAATGGATGAAACTTATATCGAGGAACTTTTATGAATAAAGCTGAATATGTTGACTATATTGCTACCCAAAATAAGATTACTAAAGTAGAAGCGGATAAGATTATAAATATATTCACTTCTTCTGTAACCTCAGTTCTTGGAAAAGGTAAGGTTATATCACTTACTGGCTTTGGTAAATTCTACTCAAGCCAAGTTGGCGCAAGAGATGGCCGCAACCCTAAAACAGGACAACCACTTCGAATAGAAGCTTATGTCCAGCCTAAATTTAGTGCAGGGCAATCTTTAAAGGATTCTTGTAATTCTAAAAAAACATAACATAACCACCCCCCTAACTTTAAGGTTATTAAAAAAGTAGATTACTTAAATATTAAATAGAAGAATTTAAAGAATTGACTGTAGAGCTAGCTAAATTAGCAGATGGTCTTAGCGCTAAAAACTTTCAAGATACTAAGGATGAAATACGCCTAATATTCGACCATATGGGAGAATTATACGATGAAATTGAAACAGAGTTAGAAGATGATGAGGAAGTGGATGAATAGGAGGTTTTTCCACTAAATCCAGTATACCGGATAAGCTTCTACAACTTATAAAACTTTGGAAGTGAATCAGAAATATTTAAAAATTATCGTTATTTCTTAAGGATAAATGATAATATTACACAACATTGTTGTATATACAAAGTATACAAACATAGAGTAGTAACTAATATATCGAAGGCATGACTTCTGGTAGACACTGAAAGCAGACCATTTATTATAAAATTTATCGAAAAAAACTTCTTCCTTGTAATGGTTATAGGCATTGCAATATTTTTATATATAGGAGTGCTGGATTGTAAACATCTTACCCAAGAAGTTATAAAATCTTATAATACAAAGACCTGTACCACAATTGGAAATGTTAATTTGAACGGTAAATTGAAGGGTAAAGAAGAGGTGC
>Ga0335396_10003894_pt1 | contig 16641 bp, 20 predicted proteins | sample FRY02_FD_205743 | JGI IMG/M metagenome (GOLD analysis project Ga0335396, IMG submission 205743) | Freshwater microbial communities from Lake Fryxell liftoff mats and glacier meltwater in Antarctica - FRY-02 (spades assembly) (version 2) | ecosystem: Environmental > Aquatic > Freshwater > Ice >... | reverse complement strand
ATTCCGCACTCCGCATTCCTCACACCCCCCCATCCGCCGGCGGCATCTCCTCCAAGATCCCCAACTCCCCCTCGCTCTTCCCGATCACCACCGCCGCGCAGGAATCCCCAAACACATTCACCGCCGTCCGCAACATGTCCAGCGGCCGATCAATCGCCAGCAACAAAAACGCCGCCTCCGTCGCATGCGGGATCCCCGAATTCCGCATGATCAACAAAATCGCCACCAAACTCGCCGACGGGATCCCCGCCACCCCGATGCTCGTCAGCAAAGCCGCCACCACCACCATCACCTGCGCCCCCAGCCCCAGCTCAAACCCCACCACCTGCGAGACAAAAATCACCGCCACACATTCATAGAGCGCCGTCCCATCCATGTTCACCGTCGCCCCCAGCGGCAGCGTGAAACTCGCCGTCTTCTTCGACACCCCCGCATTGTCCTGCACACAACGCATCGTCACCGGCAGTGTCGCCGAAGACGAGGACGTCGAAAACGCCGTCAACAACGCCGTCCGCATCGCCTTCATGTGCGCCAGCGGACTCACCTTCGCCATCAACAACAGAATCAACGGCAGCGTGACAAAAAAATGCACCCCCAGCGCCAGCAAGACCGTCACAAAGTAGAGCCCCAGCTTCTGGAACAACTCCAATCCCGTCTCGTAAATGATCGGCACGATCAACGCATACACCCCGATCGGTGCCACCAGCATCACCCACCGCGTCATCACGATCATCACATCGTTCAGCGATTGAAACACCTCCCGCAGCGTCGAGATCTCCCCGATCGGCAACCGCGTCATCGCCAGAGCAAAAATTAGGCTGAAGACAATCAGCCCCAGCATTTGCCCGTTTTCGGTGGCCGCCTTGAAGATGTTCGGCGGAAACATCCGCTTGAAAATATCCCACACATCCGACGCCTTCCGCTCCCCCGCCGCCGCGATCTTCGCCTTGTCCGCCTCCGTGGCATTCGCCGCCTGGTCATCGATCGCCATCCGGATCACCTCGTTCGGCCGCCCGTTCTCCAATCCCGGCTTCAGCACATTCACCAACAGCAACCCCACCACAATCGCCAGAAAACTCGTCATCGCATAAAATCCCACCGTCTTCCCACCCAGCCGCCCGAATCCCTCCATCCCGTGCAGACTGGCGATCCCCGCGATCACCGAAGTCACGATCAACGGCACAATCAGCATCTGCAGCGCCTGCATGAAGATCGTCCCCACAAACCCGCATCCCGCCACCGCCGCCGTAATGAACGCCAACCCCTCGCTCCCCTCCGGCAAACGCCCACTCAGATTCTTAAACACCCACCCCGTCAACGCCGCCAACACCAAGCCCGTCAAAATCTGCCAATGCGCCTTCCCTTTCATCAGTCTCAGACCCTAAACAGGCTCCCTACCCCCACGCGAGACCAATAACGTCCGACTCCAATTCGTCCTCCGGCAAGGAGCGGCGTCCTTCCAAGGCGCCGTCCAAACCGCTCCGAGCAAAGCGAGCACTTCCCGTTCTCCACCACGAATCCCGCACCAACCGCATCTTCCTCATGGAAGCGCTGCCCGCCGAAGGTGACACGGAAGCCGATGCAGAATTCGCCAAACTCCTCACCGGCACATGGGAACGCACCGAAGGCCACGACCTCAAATCCCGCATCTACCTCACCGGCTACTCCATGGGCGGCTTCGGCACCTTCCACCTCCTCGCCCAAGAGCCCCAACTCTTCGCCGCCGGCATCCCCATCGCCGGTGGCGGCAATCCCTCCTCTGCCGGATCCTTCAAGAAGGTCCCCGTCTGGGTCTTCCACGGCGCCACGGACCCCATCGTCCCCGTCGATCTCAGCCGTTCCATGGTCGAGGCCCTCAAAAAGGAGCGCGCCGACCCCAAATACACCGAATTCCCCGACGGCAACCACGGCATCGCCAACCAGGTCTATGCCGACCAAGCCGTCCACGAATGGCTCTTCGAGCAAACCCGGTAACCGTGGCGGCGGTTTCCCACCTGTCCCGGCATAGCTCCCAGCGAAGACGGAACCGCCTCGCTGCCTCCCCCCACCGTGGCGTGACTGTCCCGGTCGCAAGCCTCCCCAAACGTGCCTCCCCCCCATGCCCGCCTTCACCCTCCTCCCCGAAACGCCCTCCATCAACTACCCCAACACCAGCGGCATCTGCCTCCTCGTCACCCTCTACACCATCGCCCACGATCAATACATCGTCCGCATCGCCCTCCAGCAAAGGGGAAACGTGGGGGTTGCTTGTGGACACGGATCGCACCAAGATGCTCGGCACTTAGCCCGAGATGCCTGAGCGCACACCCCAGCCCAAACACCGCCGACGCAGCCCCTCCTCGACCTCCCCTTCCGCCAGCCCCGACAATCGGGACAAGGTCAAGGCCGGCCTCAGGCCGGTGGCTCCCACCAAAGCAGAGACGGCACTCTTGCCCGCCTTCCCCGGACTCTCCCCGGACCACATTCATGTGCCCAAGACAGAGGCCGAGTGCAAAGCCGCCACAGACGAAATTTGCGCGGCTGGGATTGCCGGATTTGACACCGAAGCCAAACCGACCTTCAGGGTTGGCGAGAAAAGCGGCGGCCCACATGTCGTTCAGCTGGCCCTCACCGACAAAGCCTTCATCCTCCAACTACACCGGGGACCATGCCAGAAAATGGCCGCCGAGGTCATCGCTTCCAAACAGGTCTTGAAAGTGGGCTTCGGGTTGAAAAATGATCGTGGACAAATCCGGAGTCGACTGGGCATCCCGCTCAACCATGAACTCGATCTCGATCAGATTTTTCGCAAACTCGGCTACCGGGGGCAGATCGGCGTCCGTGGCGCCATGGGTGCCTTGCTCAAGCTCAGCTTTCCGAAATCCAAGGCCATCACCACCAGCAATTGGGCGGCCCCCGATCTCAGCCTGCGGCAACTCCTCTATTCCGCCAACGACGCCTTCGCGGCCCTGAAAATCATGGAGGCCCTCCAACAGGAAGGACATCTCCAGCTCGAACCCTCGGCCTGGAAATGAATCCACCGGGATCAGGCATCCCGTCTCCTGGAATGAGTTGGACGATACTTTGAGATTCCCGGTCGAAATCCTTATAGTAGCGTCGCAACCAAACTCAGCCTGCCACGCAAGCCACCGAACCGCTCCTCCTCCCACCCCCCTGCCTTCTCCACCTCCTCGGCCTCGACCACGAGCGCCTCACCTTCAACTCCGCCGCCCGCGACTTCTGCCCGACCGAGGTCGGCGGCAATGTCGAACACGCCCTCTTCGGTTAGGGGCGCGGACAGCGCATCTACCGCGCCCGCAACGCATACGCCCCCGCCCCAAGCGCAAGGGTAATGACCGTGCCATGCGCCTGCCACGGATCGCGAAGGACGAGGAGGACCGCAGAAAGCAGCGTCGCCGTCACGAAGACCGCAGGCGCAAGGATGGCCCAGCCTCGAACGCGGACATCCCGTTTCCCCCACAGCAGACAAGCCACCGACGCCGCGGCACACAGCGAGAGGGTCAGCCCCAGATAACCGAGAAGTGATTGCACCGTGCCAATCAGGATTAGCAATATGGCGAGGGCGGCTTGCAGGACCACCGGAGGCCAGGTGCGGCCGGGCCGGATCACCAAGACCCCGGGGAGGAGTCCGTCCTCCGCCATGCGACTATAGACGCGGGGTCCGGCCATCATCATGCTCAAGACGGAGGTGAACAAGGCCAGGGCAATGACGAGGCGCACCAACCGCGCAAAGGCTTCCCCGCCCACCCACTCCGCGGCGACCGCGGCGATGTCCGCCTGTCCGGTCACCAGCTCCGCCGGCGGGGCCAGCACGAACACCGCATTCAGGAGCAGGTAGATCCCCGTGACCACCGCAGTACCGACCACCATCGCCCGGGCCACCGTGCGGGCCGAGGTCGCTTCCCCGGCCACATAGACCCCGGCGTTGAAACCCGAGTAGCTGAGCGAGATCCAGACGAGGGACTGCCCGAAGAGCAGGGGCAGGGACCCCGTTGCCGCATCGGTCGCCGACGTCGCGCCCTCCCACTTCCCAGAGAGGAATGCCCAGGCACTCACTCCAACGAACGCGAGGAGTAGCACCAGTTTCAGCAGCACGGCGGAATTCTGCGCAATGGTTCCAGCCTTCCGATTCAGTCCATGCGCCAGAACGCCCAGCAAAACGACTAATAGCGCGAGGGACTTCGGCGGAAGCGGGCTCGGAAGATAGGTTTCCAGCGTGACCGCGGCAAAGGCGATCGCTCCGCTGAACCCGGCCAACAACGACACCCAGCCCGCCACGAATCCGGCGAAGGGATGGGCGGCCTGCGAAAGGAAGGCATATTCGCCGCCCGAGACCGGGATGCGACGAACCAACTGGCCATAGCTGATCGCTCCGCTCAATGCAATCACCCCACCGATGAGCCAGGCGAGGAGGACCAGATGGGTATCACCCAGCGCCGCGAGGGTGAATCCGGAAGTGGTGAACACCCCCGCTCCGATCATGTTGGCGATGACCAGAAAAGTCAGCGTCCAGAATCCGAAGACCCGCCCCTCGGTTCGCGTCATCGGCTTACTCTTTGCGGAAGCGCAGGAAATAATTCTCCTCAAACCCCTCGACCGTGACCTCGTCGACCAAGCTCAGGCCCGCCTCCTCGATCTCCTTGCGAAACACTTCCTTGCCGGCCCGCACGTGGCCGACCACCCACTCACGCGACTGGCCTTCGATACGTTCAAAATCAATCACCACCACCGTGCCCCCTTTCTTGAGCGCCCTCACCAGCGAGGCCAGGGTCCCCCTGGGATACTCAAAATGGTGATAGGTGTCGCAGATGAAGGCCAGATCAATGGAGTTCGGCGGCAGGGCCACGGAGTCCTCCGGGCTGAGCACCGCGGAAATGTTCTCCTGCTTCTCCTGCCGGGCGCGGGCCACGATGTGTTTCAGAAACGGGCCCGAAATATCCACCGCATAGACCCAGCCCTCCGGACCGGTGGCCTCGGAAAACAGCCGCGTGTAAAGCCCGGTGCCCGCCCCGATGTCGGCAATGGTCATGCCCTTGCGGATCCGACAGGCCGCCACCACGCTGTCCCGCGCCTGGAACACCTCCCGACTCTCCACCTCGAAGCGCTTGAGCCAATCCTCCACCTTGAGCGCGGGGTCGAGGAACCCTTCGTTGATCCCCGACTTGACGCTCTCTTCGGCAAGGGGAGCGGTCGCCTCCTGCGAGAAGAGCAGCGAAGTGCCGGAAAGAAACAACAGAACGGGGGTGAGGAGGCGAAGGTGGGGAGGCATGGCGTCGGTTCGATTCGACCCATCATCGTCGCCACGAGACGACTTGCAAGAGAGAAGCGCAATCCCACCGCTCCCGAAGGCCTCTGCGCAAGTTCCTTGGAATCTCCTCGAAATTGCGGTGAAGTGGTCAACCGCCGTGAGGACCAATACTTTTCAATTCGTCGCACCATGGGTGACCTTGGCATTGGCCATTCTGCCCCGTAGTCTCGCTCAGGAATTGTTGCCGACGATCGATCCTCCCGAGGGAATCAAGGTGCTCACGCGACACACCAGCGACTTCCGGAAGGACTACTTGAGACAGGCCCCGGAACTCTCCCATGCGCCTGCGGAACAGGCCTGGAAGTTGGTGCATGCCTGCGTCCAAAAGGACCCGGGAAAAATCAAGGCCCTCAAGCTCTCCTTCTCGCGGGAGTTCCAAAATGCGGAACGCGACCCTTGGCGGGCCTACGCCTTGGCCATCCAGGCCTTCCACCTCCACCATGCCGGGGAGTTTCCCAATCACCTGCGGGACAGCTTGTCCAGATACGTGCAGGCATGGGATCGCGATCTGTTTGACGAACTTGATTCGGACCGTCCCTTTGCCACGGGCCCCCTCGCGCTCCCCACGGCATCCTGTGCGGCAGCGTTTCTGTCGGCGAAGGAAATCCAGACCACCCATGACTTTGTCCGTCTATCACTTGATCGCCTCCGCACCACCCCCCCCGTGGAGCTGATCAACATCAATGCCACCCTGCAGAGCGCCCTCCTCACCGGCCGTGCCGGGGAGTTCAAGAATGAAACGTGGAAAGTGGTCTTCGATGACTTGCGCGATCTTGTGCCTCCCAACGGCTGCTTGCCACTTGTCGGGATGGCGCACGAGCATGAGATTCTCTTCAGCGACGTCGGCGCGGCCCTTCGGATCGGAGCGGTTCTCTTTGGCGACCCCACCTACCTTTACGCCGCCAACAAATACCAGGCCGCCACGATGACCGATGACGCTCGCCCCTCCCGCTCCCTCAGCCCAATCCAATGGGCCTATCTCAACTACGACCAACTCGATCAGATGCCCTCGGCGGTCCCACCGTCGCGCAGCTTGCTGCGACGCCGCGTCGGCACCGACGGAAAGCCCGGGTCGACCCTCTCCCTGCGCACGGGAAACCACCCTCGCGCGGCCGCCCTTCTCGCCACGCCGGGAGCGAACGACAACACATGCTCAGCTCCGAGGGAAGTCTGGGTGGGAGGCAGTCGGTTCACCCCCCGCGCAGGCCAGCCCGCCTCCGCAAACAACATCTTTTTGATCACTCCCTCGGCGCACGATTTCCTCGCACGGAACGAGGCTCCCACAGCCTACCTCAAGCACAGCGGCCTCGAGATCGCCGAAGACGCGGAGCAGACAACAATGGAAGATCGGAGCGGCGATACATCAGGTCGCTTCGTCTTTTCAAATTACATCGTCCCCGATGCCAGATTGAGCCGCCGTCTCGTTCTTACTCGGGAGGGCATTATGGTCATCGCGGACCATGTTGAGGCTCCCGCCTCCTTCTCCGGGCAGACTCTCGGGCCGATTTGGAATCTGAACAAGGGCTCGCAGGCCAGCGGCCCGAATTGGTTTGCCTACAATGCCTATGAGCACTTCCTCCCACCCGGCTACCGGGGCGAACCCCGGGCGGCCCTCGTCTGGTTCGCCCCGCAGGAGGGCATGACGATCGAAGAGATGGATCGCACCGCTTGTCAGAAGGCGTCCGGCAAGCCAGGCCCCTCCAACTTTCTCACGGTGATTGTGCCCTATCAGGCCGGCCTGAGCCCGACGGCTATCGCCAAGGCCATCTCCGCGGGCGACCTCAAGACGGTCACGGTGGGGAAAGTCACGGTGGACCTCACTGGCGACACTTGGAAGGTCACCCGACGGTAGGCCAGCTCTTGAAATGCCCCCCCCGGGCTTCACTCCCCGCCCCCCCGCAATGCCAGGAGATCCGCTCCCTAGCTCCATTGCCTTTAGGCAAACCAGAGCGCCGATCATTTCCCGGACAAACAACGATCCGCCACTGCTCCGGAACGCCTCTGCGATTCACTCGCCGTCCACACGTCGGCGCCGCACACAGACACCACTCAGAGCGAGTCCTCCCAACAAGATTACCGAGGGCTCGGGCACCGGGCGGGACTGCACATGTATGGCATTCAGTAAAGCTCCAGTGGGATTGAAAAGGGCATCGGTCGTATGGATCACAAAGTCCTGAGTGTTGCCATCGGCAATGAAGGTCCCGATGGCAAGAATGCCGTCCGTTCCGCCCACCTAGCCTTGTGCGCCAAAAGAGGTGAGGTAGTCCCCGTCAAAATAGACGTCTGTGGTGAAGGTGTTGTCATCCATCAACAGACTCTGGATGATGTAGGTCCGACCAGTGATGAGGCTGCTGAGGCGAAAACTCACCGGTCCGGTCTCTCCCGCCCCGACATTTGAATGCGCGGCCGAACCGGAGATGTTGTTGTTTCCTCCGAGATCCGCGTGGAAGGCCCCCGCTGGCGAGAGGAGCGACATGTCGTTCGCGGGAAGGGCACCGGGGAGAATGGCAAATTTCGGATCCGAGGCGGAGAAAAGAATATCTGGATCAACGGACTGCACCAGGGTCTGCGCTCCCGCCGCACCAAGATTGACCGCGAGGAATTGGTCGCCCGACTGGTCGAACTGATCGATCCCCATCTCACTCTTGTTGACTCCCCCGTTCACATACGGAACGGAAGACCAGCTGATGGTGGCGGCAGAAGCGGAAGCAACAAGTGCCAGCAGGACAATGGGAAATAAATTCATCCGAGTGGTTCAGAAACGGGACCCAGACTAGACTCGGCCCGGAAATGAACAACTACCAATATGACCAGCGCCGCCGAACCCCAAACGTGCCCCACCCACCCCGTCTCCCTTTGCCGCCAGCCCTGGAACAACCACCTCCTCGTCCTCCCGGTGATCACCAGTTCCGGCTTCCTCGACGCAAACAGATTCCCCGATCTCCCCTCCGCCGGACTAAACTTCAACCGCGTTCACGCTTGTCAGGGCGAGCTCCAATGAGTGAGCTGACCATCACCATGACGATCACATCCCGCCCCACCCTCGGCCTGTTGCTTGCCGCCGGACTCTGCACCATCGCCGCTGCTCAGGAGACCGCTCCGCAGGTCGGCCCCGAAAAAGGGGCGCTGGTCATCATGGGCGGCGGCGGAAAGGACCACACCTTCGAGCAGGTCTTCGCGAAATTCGTCGAACTGGCCGGCGGAAAGGAAGCGCGGATCGTCGTCGTGACCACCGCGGAATCGAGCGATCCGGACTACGACTACTCCCGCTCCGGCGCGGTCCGCTACGCCAAGGAACACCTCGGCGTCACCTCCGCCACCGTCCTGCATACCCACGATCGGAAGATCGCCGATTCCGCGGAGTTCGTCCAACCGATCACCGCGGCCACCGGCGTCTGGTTCGGCGGCGGACGCCAGTGGCGCTTCACCAAGGCCTACGGCGGGACGCGCACCGAACAGGAGTTCGCAAAGGTCCTCCAACGAGGCGGCGCGATCGGCGGCTCCTCGGCCGGCGCGACGATCCAGGGATCCTTCCTCGCCCGGGGCGACACCAGCGGCAACACCATCATGGTCGGCAACGTGCAGCGAGGCTTCGGCTACCTGCGAAACACCGCCATCGACCAGCACGTCGTCGCGAGGGGTCGCGAAAAGGACCTCCTCGAGGTGCTCAGGGATCCCGCGAAAAAAATGCGAAAGGAATTCGACCGCGACGCCATGCTCGGGATCGGCATCGACGAGGATGTCGCCATCGTCGTGCAGGGCGATCGCTTCAAGGTCATCGGGAAGGAGAACGGCGCGGTGCTCGTCTATGACCCGAAGAAGTGGACGGACGACACTCCTGATTCCGACAGGTGGGAAACCCTGCGCACCGGAGGCTCCTACGATTTGAAGGAGCGCAAGGTGCTCGGGAAGGGCGGCGCCCCGGCGCAGAAGAGCCCGTGAGCGGACACTCCCCCTACCTAGGATCCAACGCCGCCACAATCGCCGCCACCGACGCCGCATCCTCCTTGGCACAGTTGAGCCGCAGGTTCTTCACACGGCTCTTGATCCACAGCCAGTCATGGGCATGACTGACCATTCCCACGACGCCCTCATGGAGGAAAACCGCCTCGGCTGGGACCGCGTGGCCCCCATCCACGCCCGGGGCAGCGGCGCACCGTTCTACCGGATGGAACAGTTCCTTGCCGGCGAAACCAAACTCGCCCCCTGGGTCTGGAAATTCCGCGGGGGGCCAGGTCCGCTTCCCGGTCAGCTACACCCTGAAAATGCGCCGAACGGGGTAGATGCCCCTCCCCCACCCAATCACCCGCAAAACCGGGCAACTTTGCGTCCCGCTCAGGGTTGAATCGCTGGTCGCTGGTCGCTGGTCGCTGGTCGCTGGTCGCTGGTCGCTGGTCGCTGGTCGCTGGTCGCTGGTCGCTGGTCGCTGGTCGCTGGTCGGCGGCGGGCGCATCGCGGCCGCCCTTGGCGGACCCCCGCCCACCCCGAGCCATGGCCACCGGATCCGACCCCCCAGACCATTTTATCGCTCCCTCCCTCGAGGAGCTCCAACCGCTGTTCCCCGCGTACGCCCTGGAGAAATTCATCGCCCAAGGCGGCATGGGCGCTGTCTACAAGGCCACCCAGCGCTCCCTCGACCGCTCCGTGGCCATCAAGATCCTGCCCCGCGAGTTCGGTGCGGACGAGGCCTTCCGCGCAGCCTTCACCGCCGAAGCGAAGGCCATGGCCCGCCTCAACCACCCTTCCCTGATCGGCGTCTATGACTTCGGCGATGTCGATGGAATGCTCTTCATCGTCATGGAATTCGTCGGCGGCGGTTCGCTCCACGACGCCTGCCTCGGCCTGGAGGTCATTCCGGCCCGCGCCGCCGAACTGGTCGCCGCGCTCTGCCGGGGTCTGGCCCATGCCCATGAAGCCGGTGTCCTGCACCGCGACATCAAACCCGGCAACATCCTCCTCACCGAAGACGCCGCCCCGAAGATCGGTGACTTCGGCCTCGCCCGCCGCGTCGGGGATCATGTCGATGCCGGCGAACCGGTTTACGGCACCCCGGGCTACGCAGCACCGGAAACTTGCCTCGGCGGAACGGTCGATCAACGCGCCGACCTCTTCTCGGTGGGCGTTCTCCTGCACCGCCTTCTAACCGGCCTCGAACCCGACGGCGGACTCCTCCCCCCGGCCTCCTCCCGCTGCGACTGCCCCCCCGTCCTCGACGAAATCATCCGCCACGCCACCCAGGCCGACCCGGCCCTCCGCTACGCCACCGCAGCAGACATGGCGCAGGATCTTGAGAAGGCCACAAATGCCAGGCACCGCAAGGGAGCCGCCCTCCTCCAGGTCGGGTCCGGCCCATCCGAGACCGCTGCCCACCGCCGTCCCTCTGTCGCGCCGCGTAAATCATCGGGTGCCTTCGCGGCTGCCGCCCTCCTCATCCTCGCCGCCATCGGGGGCGGAGCCTTCTTCATGGACCGGACCGGTGGCGCGGCCGATCCGATCACCCCTCCCGCCGCAGCTCCGGCCGTCGTCCTCCTCCCTGACAAACAAACGACCCCCAATCCCATTCCACTCCCCCGGGAAGAGTCTCCCCTCCCCCCCCCAGCGCCTGAAGCCGCTCCCGCGGAGTCCGCCTCCGCCGCCCTAGCCCGACTGCAAACGCAACTCGCCGCCGGCACCCGCAGCGAGTTCCCGATAGGAACGATGGCCCGGGACGGAAATCACTATCTGATCCTGGAAGACCCCATCAGCTGGCCGGAGGCCCAGGCATTCGCGACCTCCCACGGCGCCCACCTCGCCGTCTTCCCCTCTCCCGAGGACCAAAGCTGGATCCGTGCGCAGCTCCAACCCGGTCAGTCCCCCTGGATCGGAGCCGGCAGGACCGCCAACAATTCCTGGCAATGGATCGACGGTTCCTCCTGGGCCGCCCCCGCTTCATTTTCCGCCAACACCGGCACCCATCAATGCCTCGCCCTTTCCGCCTCCGGCGAACTCCAGGCGGCCCTCGCTTCGCAGCCCCGCAGTCTGATCCTCCAGTGGCACGACAACGGCACCAATCCCGGCACCCTCGAAGCCCAACTCAAACGCACTGCAGCTGCCCTCACCACCGATCCCTCCGCCCCTCTCCCCTACCCTGTCGGAACGTGCACCCTCGACGACTCGCACTTCCTCGCCGTGCAAAAGCAAATGACCTGGGACGAGGCCCGACGACTGGCAGAATCCGTCGGCGCCCACCTCTCGGTGCCCTCCAGCGCCCAAGAACACGACTGGATCCGCTCCACCTTTTCCGAAGATCTCCAGAACGGCCACGCCCTCTGGCTCGGCGGATCCCGCCCAAATCCCGGCGACCGCTGGCAATGGATCAACGGCGAAGCCTGGAGCAACGTCGGCTGGGCCTCGGACCAACCCGGCCCCGACCAAACGCACAACCGCATCGCCCTCCGCGGTGGTGCCGGAAGCGAACCGCCCGCCTGGGTCGCCGTCGACGGCAACGAGCGAAAGGTGGAGGGCCTCCTGCTCGAATGGAGCCCCCCTCGGGAAGTGGTCGAAGTCCCCTCCTTCGTCCTCACAACGTGGCTGGACGAAGTGAACCGCAAAATCGCCACCCGCGTCGGCCCCGACCTCGATGAGTTCGACCGGAACCGCCGCAAACTCGTCCAGGACTACAACCGCAGCATGGGCCGTCTGGTCCGCAAGGAGCTGGGCGAGGCCGAAGCGAATCCCTTCGAACGGTCCAGAGGCGGACGCGGGGGCGGGGGTGGCTTCGACTGGCGCGGCAACCGCACCGAAACCCTGGAAGCGCTCGAGGAGTCTCTCAAGGAGGCCGCCAAAACCAATCAACTCCTCGCTTCCCTCCCGGAGCGCACTTCCAGCGCCATGCGCGACGAACACGCCGAGGCCTCGGCCAGCCTCAAGCTGCTCGAGGAGGCTTGCGAACTCAAACTCCGCGCCCACCTCACCTTCTATCTAGATGGTGTCTCCGGAAAAACCGCCGACCTCATCGGGATCGGATACCTCGACTCTGCCCGTGAATTGAACGACACCGTCGCACCCCTCCGTGACAATCCCGCCGCCTTCGTCAAGGCACTCTACCCAGACTCCCCCCGCGGCACCCTCCCCTGGACCGCCCCCGATCGGGGGTGAGACTACCGCCTCCCCGCCGCTCTCACGAACTCCTTGAACAAGCGCTTCTGCCGCCCGTCCTCCGGCACCATGCGCTCCGGATGCCATTGCACCCCGATGAGAAATCGATCCGCATCGGTCGTCTCAATGGCCTCCACCACCCCGTCCGCACTCCGCGCCACAATGCGCAAATTCTCCCCCAACTCCCCCACCGCCTGATGATGGTTCGAGTTCACCTCGAACTCCCTCTCCCCAAAAATCAGCGCCAACCGCGAATCCGCCTCCAGTGTCACCCGATGGTTCGTCCCCCGATGGTTCCCTCCCAACTCCGACGGGATGTCCTGCACCAGCGAGCCACCCTGCAACACGTTGATCCATTGGCTCCCCAGACAAATCCCCAGCAACGGCTTCTCACTCTGCTCGATCCACGCCTTCCCCAACGCCTTCTCAAATCGATACCGGTCCTCCTCCAACGGCTCCACCGTCTCGTGCACCTCCTCCCCATATTCCGCCGGCGGGATGTCCAACCCTCCCGGCATCAGCAGCCCGTCAAGGCGCTCCAAATACCCATCTATCACCTCCCCATCGCTGCTCGTCGGCAGGATCACCGGAATCCCCCCCGCCTCCCGCACCGCCCGGACGTAGGCCTCCCCATCCACACTGGCAATGCCGATCAAGGGCCGCTCCGCGGACAACGGCAGGAGTCGCTCGGCCTCCTGGTTGCCCACCTGAAACCCGATTAAGCCCGCCAAAACGATGGCGGTGGTGATGATCCAATGACGACGATTCATGGCAAAACTTTCCCTACCTCCCCACTATGCATCACCCCGCCCCCCACGTCCAGCAATGCCCTTCCCGCCCCCTCCTCTTCGAACGCTGCTGGCAGAAAAGCCCCACCGACTTCGACCAGCCCCGCACTGGACTCGGCCTTGCCATCGCCCAGGCCGTCCTCAAACTCCCCGGCATCCGCATCGAAGCGGAACTGCGCGATGGAGAGGTCTTCACCGTGATCCTCACCGTCCCGCCGCCGATCTAGGCCGATCACCACCAGCCAAAAACCGGCCCGAATCCCGGCCCCCCCCCTGGGAGCGACCTTAAGACTCCCCCCCGCAGCTCCGGGAATTCCCTTCATCTAACAGCCGGCACTTTTCTCCCGCGGTTAAGGGCCCGTTAAGAAGCCCCGTGCGCCATCACCAAGGTGACGCTGACCGGAACAACTCCGGTCCCACGAACCCTGAACCAAACCAACGAAAACCATGAAATCGACCTACCTCCTCACCACCTCGCTCCTCGCCGCCGCCCTCCTGATGGGGGGCACCCTCGCCGTCCAAGCCGGCAATCACGGCGCAAACTGCCTGCAAGCGAACCGCCCAACTGGCCCGCTCCTCCGGCATGCACGAGGCCATCGAGGACTTCTACATCGGCATCGCCAATTCTTATTCCTACAACGACCGCCGCGACCGCCGCGAAACCCTCCTCGAGGCCTGGGACGAATACCGCGAGGCCCTCAGCCTCAATCGCGAGATCTACCACGCCCGCCTCGATAACGACGTGCTCCCGGTTCGCCGGGAGCACGTTCATTTCCCCTCCCCCACCTTCTTCACGAAACATGCCTTCAAGGCAATCGCCATCCCATCCATCTTGCAATCAATCTCGTGATCCCCCTCCACCAAGCGGATCGGCTTCGACTTCGTCCCCGACTTCAACACCTGCGACGATCCCTTCAACTTCAAATCCTTCACCATCGCCACCACATCCCCGTCCGCGAGAACATTTCCATAGGCATCCTTAACCACCCGCTCCTCCGCCGCCTTCTCCCACTCATGCCCACAAGTCAGACACTCGTGCTTGTGCTCATGCTCCAACAACTCCGTCATCTCACACAGCGGACACTTCAACTCACTCATGCGGGAGAGAAAAGAGATGACCCATCACGTTGACAAGCGTGCAATCCCACCCTCCACCAACAAATTCGCAAGGAGAGGTCGTTTTTCAGGCGTGAAGGCCCCGAAACTTTTCCCCATTTGCATGCTTCTTCTCGCCTGCATGCTCATCGGCATCGTTCTCCTCGTTTCGACCAGCACCTGCTGCGTGGACGGTCATCGTGACCAAGCTGCCCAAGCCAAAATGCACGAGTTCGCCGCAAAACTTGAAACCTATCGCATAATCACCGGCCGCTACCCGACAGAGGGGCAGGGACTCGCCGCCCTGGTGGAAAAACCCACCATCGAACCCATTCCCGAACGCTGGAAAGCCCAATTCAGTGAACTCCCAAAAGACCCCTGGCTGAACTCCTACATCTACCGCCTCCACCAAGGCCCCACCCCGGACGAAGACACCTACGAACTCATCTCCCCCGGCCCCGACCTCGAACTCAACACCGACGACGACATCAGCAACCTCGACGAATAGCCCCTCTCCCTTCCTCCCTTTTGTGTCTCTTGTGCCTTTTCGCGGCTAAAAAAACTACTCCCCCACCTTGATCCGAATCCGCCGATACTCCATCTGCCCCCGGTCCCCTTCCAGGCCGATCGGCCCCTTCGCTGGCACCTTGAACGCCGCCTCCAACACCTCACCATTGCAGGTGCAATGCGCCACTCCGTCCTTCGCCACCACCACCAACTCATTCCACTCCTGCGGCTTGTAGTCCTTCAATTCCGTCCACGGCCCCGCCAACGAATAATCCCGGCACTGCAACTGCGGCCCCCTCAAAAACACCCCGCTGTCCGCATTCGGCGTGGCCCGAAACTCCAACTTCAGCGTGAAGTCCCCCTCGAACTCTTTCGTCGTCCACAACTGCTGAATCCGCCGTCCCTCCGACGGCGTGGTCACCACCAATCGCCCGTTCACCGCCACATAACGCCCGTCCTCACTGGAAATTTTCCCATTAAGAATCGATTCTTCTTGCAGCGTCTTCTTCGCCCGAAACCCCCAGCCCGTCAGATCCTTCCCGTTAAACAAACTCACAAACCCCTCCTCCAACGCAAACGCCTCCGCCTCCGTCTCCACAAATCCCAGCGTCGCCAGCACCGGCCGGATCGCCGCCGCCCACTTCGCGTAGCCGACCTTGTTCGGATGCAACAAATCCGGAAACTCCGCCTTCTTCGCATCCCCCTGCTCATCCGCAAACGGCAGCCATGTCTCCACCAAGGTCACCTGCGGCTGGTCCTTCACCAATCCCTCGTAAAGCGCATTCACCCTCTTGATCTGCTCCGCCGACCGTGACTTGCTCGCCGAACTCGGCATCACCTTGCACAACACCACCGGCAGCTTCGCGTCATGCTTCGCAAGCTCCGCCAAAATCATCCCCACATTCCCCGCGATCACCTCCGGCTCGACCTTGTCTTCCAAATCGTTGGTCCCGATCAACAATACCACCCCCTTCGGATTCAACGCCAGCACATCCCCCGACAGGCGCACCAACACCCCCCGCGTGGTGTCCCCGCTGATCCCCCGGTTCGCCACCTTCACTCCCGCGAAATTCCCACCCATCTGATCACCCCAACCCTGCGTGATCGAATCACCCAGAAACACCAGCGCCCCCTGATCCGCCTGCACCCGTCCCGCCCACGCGGTCCGCCTCGACAGCCACAGCTTCGTGAACCAATTCGCCCGGCGCAACGGCCCCGCCCCCGGCAACCCCTCATCCGTCGCCGGAACCGCCAATTCCACCAACGCCTGTTCCGCAACAAGCGAGGTGGGCGAAATGGCAACAAGGAGGGCCGCAAAAACAAAATGTCTCATGGCCTCCCTATACGACCATCCCCACCCCTCTTTCGACGAAATTCGCCCCTCAGGCTCCTCAACCCATCCCGCATCCCGGCGCAAACACCCCAGTTCAAGGGCCCCGGCCCTCAAGACTGGCGCCGCCGACGCATCAACAGGAGCGCAGAACTCACCCCGAATAAAAACGTGGTGCTCGGCTCGGGTACCAGACCCCGTTCCGGGGAGAGGTGCAACTCGATCCCGTTCTGGGCAAGCAAAACGAGCACCTCCGCGTCAGCGCTGCCATTCTGGTTGAGCGCAAACTGAAACCAAACCAAAGAAACCAAAACCTACACCTTCAGAGAAAGTCATCAGCCACTTTTACAGAAAAATATTTGCGCGGCCTGGGGGGCATGAGGCACTACTCCACATACGGGAGAAGATTGCCAGAGACCAGCAGCACGCGTGACAGGCCGCCAGTGGTGGGACGCGGCGCGGAGCATATTCAATCG
>Ga0335396_10003888_pt1 | contig 16660 bp, 20 predicted proteins | sample FRY02_FD_205743 | JGI IMG/M metagenome (GOLD analysis project Ga0335396, IMG submission 205743) | Freshwater microbial communities from Lake Fryxell liftoff mats and glacier meltwater in Antarctica - FRY-02 (spades assembly) (version 2) | ecosystem: Environmental > Aquatic > Freshwater > Ice >... | reverse complement strand
AGCGCCGGGCCGCCCCAAGCAAGTTCAGCCCCCTCGGGGGGCAGCGCATTACACGAAGTGAAAAGCGTGGGGGCCAGCGAACGCAGCGCCGGGCCGCCCCAAGCAAGTTCAGCCCCCTCGGGGGGCAGCGCATTACACGAAGTGAAAAGCGTGGGGGCCATATTATTAGGCTGCATCGCCGACGACTTCACCGGCGCGACGGATCTCGCCAACAACCTGGTGCGTGCAGGCATGCGCGTGGTGCAGGCGATTGGCGTACCGGCGCAGGCGCTGGGCACCGAGGTTGATGCGGTGGTGGTGGCGCTCAAGTCGCGCACCCTCCCTAAAGAGGAAGCGATTGCGCAAGCGCTGGATGCTCTGCGCTGGCTGCAGGCGCAAGGTGCGCAGCAAATCTATTTCAAGTATTGCTCGACCTTCGACAGCACGGCGCAAGGCAATATCGGCCCGGTGGGGGAGGCCCTGATGGATGCGCTAGCGACCGACTTCACCATCGCCACGCCTGCGTTCCCCGACAACCAGCGCACTGTATTTAAGGGTTATTTGTTTGTGGGTGACGTGCTGCTCAATCAAAGCGGCATGCAGAACCATCCGCTCACGCCCATGACGGACGCCAATCTGGTGCGCGTGCTACAGGCGCAATGCAGCCGCCAGGTGGGCCTGATCGACTACAAGGTGGTGGCGCAGGGCGAGGCCGCGATTCGTACGCGCATAGCCCAGTTGCGTGCGCAAGGCGTCGGTCTGGCCATCGTGGACGCGATCTCCAACGACGACTTGCTGCGACTGGGTCCGGCGCTCAAGGGCATGCCGCTGGTGACGGGTGGCTCGGGCGTTGCGATTGGACTGCCGGCCAATTTCGGGATTGCGCCTTCAGAGACTGCCAGCGCACTGCCCGCAGCCACTGGCTTGCAGGCGGTGCTGTCGGGTAGTTGCTCGCTGGCGACCAACCGGCAGGTGCTGGCTTTTATCCAGGCGGGGCGTCCGGCCTTGGGTATCGATGCCTTGCAGATCGCCGCCGGGATCGATGTGGCGACGCAGGCGCTGGCTTGGGCCGAGCCCCTGCTCAGTCAGGGGCCGGTGCTGATTTATTCGACGGCTGATTCCAGTGCGGTCAAGGCGGTGCAGGGGCAACTCGGCGTGGCAGAGGCCGGCGCCATCTTGGAGCGCACACTGGCCGCCATCGCACGCGGTCTGGTGACGCTTGGCGTGCGCCAGCTGGTGGTGGCCGGCGGGGAAACCTCGGGCGCCTGCGTGCAGGCCTTGAACATCATGCAAATGAAGATCGGCCCGCAAATCGATCCCGGCGTGCCCTGGTGCCATGCCCAAACCAATGCCGCGCCTGGCGCGGGCCTGCACCTGGCGCTGAAGTCTGGCAACTTTGGCGCTGACGACTTCTTCAGCAAAGCCTTCACGGGGTTGGTATGACCGAGTCGCAAGCCCGCGAAGAAATTTGCCGTGTCGGGCGCAGTCTGTTCGAGCGCGGCTATGTGCACGCCACTGCCGGCAACATCAGCGTACGGCTGGATGAGTCGCAGGGTGGTGGCTACCTGATCACACCCACCGACGCCTGCCTGGGTTTTCTCGATCCCGCCCGGCTGGCCCGGCTGGACGTCAATGCGCAGCAAGTCAGTGGCGACCGTGCCAGTAAAACCATGGCGCTGCACGCTCATATCTACAAGGCTGCAAGCCAGTTCGATCAAAAAACACGCTGCGTGATCCACACCCACAGCACGCACTGCGTGGCACTAACACTGAAACCTGGCAGCGAGGAACTGCTGCCCGCCGTGACGCCGTACTTTGTGATGAAGGTAGGGCATGTGCCCTTGATTGCCTACCACCGACCCGGCGCACCCGAGGCGGCGCAGCTGGTGGCGCAGGCGATTCGCCGTTATGGCGAAGCCGGCACGCCGATCCGTGCCGTCATGCTGGTGCGGCTGGGCCCCAACGTCTGGCATGACTCGCCTGCCGCTGCCATGGCTACACTCGAAGAACTCGAAGAAACCGCCCGCCTGGTCAGTCTCAGTTCCTCTGCGCCCGAGCCGCTAACCGAAACCCAAATCAACGAACTGCGCCAGACCTTCGGCGCCCACTGGTGAACCCCATGCCTCAATTTGCTGCCAATTTGTCCATGCTCTACCCTGAGCTTGATTTTCTTGATCGTTTTGAGGCTGCCGCAAAAGACGGCTTCAAAGCCGTCGAGTACCTGTTTCCCTTTGCCTGCGAGAGCGGTGAAATTGCAGCCCGTCTGAAGGCTCATGGCCTTCAGCAGGTCCTGTTCAATGCACCGCCCGGCGATTGGGACGGCGGTGAGCGCGGCTTGGCATGCTTGCCCGGGCGCGAAGCGGAGTTCCGTGCCGGTATTGGCAAAGCACTCGATTACGCCGCAGCACTGGATTGCCCGCGCATTCATGTCATGGCTGGGCTGCTGCCCGTGGGCAGCGAGCGTGAGACGCTGTATTCAACCTACATCAACCAGTTGCGCTGGGCCGCTCTAGAAGCCGCCAGGCAGGGCGTTGATGTGTTGATCGAGCCGATCAATACGCGTGATATTCCGCGCTTTTTCCTGAACCGCCAGGACCACGCGCATCAGGTCGTCGAAGACGTGGGTGCGCCCAACCTCAAGGTGCAGATGGACCTGTACCACTGCCAGGTTGTGGAGGGCGACCTGGCGATGAAGCTGCGCCACTACCTGCCAACCGGAAATGTCGGCCATCTCCAGATTGCGGGTGTGCCCGATCGAAATGAGCCCGATCTGGGCGAACTGAACTACCCTTATCTGTTCTCCGTGCTGGACGAGTTGGGCTACGCTGGTTGGGTAGGTTGCGAGTACCGGCCCCGAGCCGGGATGCGGCCTGGCGGCACTTCAGCCGGGCTGGGCTGGCTGCGGCCCTACCTGTGACGCGCGTGCTCAGTGCGCACCTACCCTACGCCCGCGCATCCCACGCACACCGGATCCCACCGTCGTGGCCGAATTCGATTGCATCACAGGTTTCTAGAAAATCTGGGATTAAATTAGTAGCGTGACATCTTCAGCACAAACAAACTCAAGGCGCCAATCGCTCCCGCAACCAGCTCCCATCGCCCAGCAGCGTGTACCGCAAGCGATCATGCAAGCGGCTCCTGCGGCCTTGCCAGAACTGCCAGTTGTCGGGTTTTAAACGGTAGCCACCCCAGTGCGGCGGACGCGGTGGTTGCAGTAAAAATTTGGCAGCGTACTTGGCGGCATTGGCCACCAGCACGCCGCGCCCGGTAATTACCTGGCTTTGCGGGCTGGCCCATGCGCCTATGCGTGAGTCGAGTGGGCGGCTGTGGAAGTAGGTCTCGCTTTCTTCTGCGGAGACTTTTTCAACCACGCCTTCAATGCGCACGGTACGCTCTAGCTCAACCCAGTGAAACTGCAATGCCGCATAGGGGTTGCCCGCCAGTTCAAGGCCTTTGCGGCTGTCGTAATTGGTGTACCAATCGATGCCGCGTTCGTCATAGCCTTTGACCAGCACCACGCGCGTTGAGGGGCGCAGGTTGTTGGCTACGGTGGCCAACGTCATGGCGTTGGGCTCGGGTACCTCGCCTGCAATCGCTTCGTTTAACCACTGCTGAAATTGTTTCAGCGGGTCGGCATGGGATGCGTCTTCATTGAGCTCGGCGCGCTCGTAGCTTTTACGCAGATCGGCAATGGCTTGGTTGGAGTGTGTAGTGCGTGACATCGTTAAAGTGTAGCCATGCAGCGTAATCCCAGCCTTCCCGTCGTAATTGTTTTAGCCGCAGGCCGTGGCGAACGCTTTGCTGCGTCTGGCGCAACGCTTCACAAGCTGCAAGCCTTGCTGGCTGGCAAGCCTGTGCTTGAGCATGTGCTGGATGCCGTGCGCGCCAGTGGTTTGCCGTTTCATGTGGTGGGCCCTAGCGCATCAAGGCTTGGCATGGGCGACTCGATTGCTGCGGGTGTACGTGCCACCGCTGATGCTACAGGCTGGTTGATACTGCCCGGCGATTTGCCGCTTATACGCAGCGAAACCCTGCGCGCCATCGCACTCGCGCCAGCATCTGCCGTGACTGTGCCGATGTACCAGGGGCAGCGTGGGCACCCGGTGCGTTTTGCAGCTGCATGTGGCCCTGAACTCTTGCGGCTACAGGGAAATAACGGTGCTGCGCCGATTTTTCGGGCGCAAGCAGCTATAAATTCAGTAGCATTCATTGATGTTGATGATGTCGGTAGCGTCACTGACATTGACACACTGGATGACCTGCGGCGCGCTGAACACCTGCTAAGGGCACTTCTATAAATTCATTTTTCGGGCGAATTGCCGCGTTGCGCGGTGCTCGAAATCCTCACGTACCTGAAGTACGTTCCGGTTCCTGCGCTCCGTGCGCCTTGCACTTCATCCCGAAAATCTGAATTTCTAGAAGTACCCTTTACGTCGCCACCAGGCCCAGCAGTTTGCCTAGCGCGTGGTCATCAATGCCCAGCGTGCGCAGTTTGTCGTAGGTTAGCTGTGCGTACTCGCGTGTGGTGCCGTAGCGCCCGCATGAGTCAGAAAAAATCTGCCGGTAGCTGTCAACACTCAGCACACCCGTGTGATTCGGGCTGCGTTTTGAGAGCGTGAAAGCCAGCGCCAGCACCTCGCCTTGTTCCGTGTGGCAACGCAGCCATTTCGGGTCATATACGCCGTTCGGCATTTCGCGTTCCCACAGGCCGGGCAGGGCTGTCATTACCTGGGCGCGCGGTATGCGAAACGCCACGCCCTTGCAACTGCCACCGTGCAGCAGTCCAAATACCAAGCCAGGGCGCTCGGGCGTGCCACGGTTCAGACGGCTCCACATTTTTAACGCACGGTGATAGCCGTAAATGGTGGCAAAGCGTTCTTCGGCAAACTCAAACTCAGGCCGCCAGATGAGGGACGCATAGCCAAAAATCCAAAGGTCTGTCTTGCCACCCCATTCACGGGTGACCGCTTCCAGCATGTGCACCGGATTGCGGACGTTTGCTAGGGTACTTGGGGATGAGCTTGCTGAAATTGCCACAGCCACACTTTACAATCTGGCGGAGTGTTTATTGAATTTTTGTAGCAGTTTTTTTAAGGAGCGTTGTCATGGATCTAACGCTCGATGTAAATATCGCTTCGGCAGGCAAGCTCACAGCCTTGCAGGTCATGCAGGACGCACCTGTCATACCGGTGATTGTGCTGAACGACGTGAGCCACGCCGTGCCGCTCGCCAGAGCATTGATAGCCGGTGGCATTCGCATGTTGGAGGTCACGCTGCGCACGCCCGAAGCGCTAGCCTGTATTGAAGCGATTGCGCGTAACGTGTCCGAAGCCATCGTTGGCGCAGGCACGGTACGCAGTGCGGCCGACGCGCAGGCCTGCGCCATGGCTGGCGCGCGCTTTGTGGTCAGCCCAGGCTACACCCATGCCGTAGGTCAAGCCTGCCGTGATGCCGGTTTGCCGTTGCTGCCAGGGGTGGCTACTGGCAGCGAAGTCATGGCCGCGTGTGAAGACGGCTTGAGCGAGCTCAAGTTTTTTCCCGCTATGCAGGCAGGCGGCCTCGCGATGCTCAAGGCATGGACCGGCCCGTTTGGCGATGTACGGTTTTGCCCCACGGGCGGCGTGACGGTTGCCAACGCGCCAGAGTTTCTGGCGTTGCCCAATGTGGTGTGTGTGGGCGGCTCCTGGCTGACCCCGCCTGAGACGATTGCACGTAGCAACTGGTCGCATGTGACGGCGCTGGCGTTTCAGGCTTGCCAGTTGCTGCGGCACCCCGCATAAAACTACCGCAGACCAGCACCCGCAGCACCTTCAGTGCGCTGGATCAGTTCAATCTTGTAGCCATCCGGGTCGGTCACAAACGCAATCACCGTCGAGCCGCCTTTGACAGGCCCGGCTGCACGCGTCACGTTACCTCCTGCGGCTTTGATTTTTTCACACGCTGCATAGGCGTCGGGCACACCGAGCGCGATGTGGCCATAGGCCGTGCCCATGTCGTAGCTGCTGGTGCCGTGGTTGTAGGTCAGTTCTAGTTCTGCATGGTCTGGATTTTTGCCGTAGCCGACGAACGCTAGGGTGTATTTGTATTCAGCGTTTTCAGATGTGCGCAGCAGCGTCATGCCAAGTACGTTGGTGTAAAAATCAATCGAGCGCTGGAGATCGCCAACGCGAAGCATGGTGTGTAGGAGTCGCATAAAGGGGGTTCGTGAGGGTTATCGTAAAAAGTGATTGTCGCCAATCTTGACTGCGAAAAGTGAAAGCAGTCGCGAGCTGTTTATCGTCCGCCGTATGAACCACCGCCACCGCCGCCGCCGCGACGTGGGCCACCGCCGCCTCCACCACCACCGGAGCGGCGTGGGCCACCACCACCGCCACCGCCAGAGCGCGGCCCGCTAAAGTTGCCCCGGCCACGATTGCCGCCCGATGGCTGACCAGACGATGGGAAACCTGATGACACATGACTGGCGGGTTGCCGCTCGTCGAAGTCGCTGCGCTCACTGAAGCCATGAAAGCCGTCCGGGCTAGGTGCGCCGGCTGCATATTGCATAGGCGGCTGTGAGTCATCGCGAAAACGTTGTTGCTGGGGCTGCCGTGGTTGGCCGCCCGTGTTTTGTCGAGGCTGACCGGGGTTAGGAGTGCGTGGGCCACGGCCAAAGTTGCCGCCGCCTTCGTTGCGACTGCCTTCATTGCGAGCAGCACCGGCTGGGCCACGGCCTCTTGCATTGCCACCGCCACCACCACGTGCAGGCTGCGCGGCCTTGCTGTCGCGGATACGGGTCATCATTTCACTGCGTGCGGCCTTTGCTGCGGCCTGCATCACGTCGCGGCTTGGCGGTTTGCCCAGGCCGCCCCAGATGGTCTGGCGACCCATGGCCAGCGGCTCGGCACGCTCGCCCGGTTCGGCTTCAAAACCGGGGACTATGACTTTTTCGATGTTCTGTTTGGTGAAGCGCTCGATGTCCTGCATGAAGCCTTCTTCATCTAGGCACACCAGGCTGACGGCCTCGCCACTGTTGCCAGCGCGGCCAGTACGGCCAATGCGGTGAACGTAGTCTTCGCTGACGTTGGGGATCTCGTAATTGACGACGTGCGGCAGCTCGTCAATGTCGATGCCGCGTGCGGCGATGTCGGTTGCCACCAGCGCGCGAACCGTGCCACTCTTGAAATCGGCCAGTGCCTGGGTGCGTGCCGTCTGGCTCTTGTTGCCGTGCAGCGCCAAGGCAGGAATGCCGTTTTTGCTCAGATACTCGGCCACATTGTTGGCACCAAACTTGGTGCGCGTGAAGACCAGTACCTGGCTCCAATTGTGCTCGTTGATGATGTGTGTCAGCAGGGCTTTTTTCTTGGCCCGGCCGACCGGGTGGATGGTCTGCGTGATGCGCTGCACCGTGGTGTTGCGCGGCGTAACTTGTATGTGCAGTGGGTCGCGCAGCAGGCCGTTGGCCAGGTCGCGGATTTCATCGCTGAAGGTGGCAGAAAACAGCAGCGACTGCTTTTGTTTAGGCACCAGTGCCAGCACTTTTTTGATGTCATGGATAAAGCCCATGTCCAGCATACGGTCGGCTTCATCGAGCACCAGAATCTGCACCTGGCTCAGGTCCAGCGTGCCCTGGCCTGCGTGGTCAAGCAGGCGGCCCGGCGTGGCTACCAGGATGTCTACACCACGGCGCAGTTTTTCAACTTGCACACCCATGCCGACACCGCCAAACATCACCATGGATGTCAGCTCAAGGTATTTTCCATAGACGCGAACGCTTTCTTCAACCTGCGCAGCCAGCTCGCGCGTGGGCGTCATGATGAGGCAGCGCACGGCGTTGACACCGCGCCGGTTGGCGAGGCGCGGCTCGGTAGACAGGCGCTGCAACATCGGCAGCACAAAGGCCGCCGTTTTGCCAGTGCCGGTTTGGGCACCACCCAACAGGTCACTGCCTGCCAGCACAGCGGGAATCGCCTGTGCCTGAATCGGGGTTGGGGTTTCGTAGCCTTGCTCAAGCACGGCTTTAAGTATGGCCGGAGCCAAATTCAATTCTTCAAAGGTCATTGTGTTGCGCCAGTAGGCGCTTTTTAATCGGCCTGTTGGGTGCTTTGTGTTGGAAGCAACCCGCCAGTGATAGGCAGATGGGGTCAAAAGGTTGGGCCGTAAACATCTTCAGTAGCTACCTGGTAAGTAGACCGGGGATGTGCCCAAATGTCGCGGGTAACTGGAGCCAGCAACCACAGTATTGTCTCACGGAACGATAATAGAAGGATAAGAACCCTCTGCATAACTCCCTGCGGCCTGTGATTGCGCGGGCTCGAGCGGTCCGCTGCGTTGTTTTTCTTGCCAATAGCTGGGCTATTGACTGCAAAAAAACGCCTTGCGGCCCATCTCGATCCGCACACCACAGCCTCGCCAGAGTTATGCAGAGGGTCCTTAATGGTAAAAATTGCAGCTTAAATTCTTCTGCTGCTCTGCCATGTCGCGCATGTCCTGCCTATCCATTTTTTAGAAATTATTCCTGATGGCTCAATACGTCTTCACTATGAACAAGGTCGGCAAAATAGTGCCGCCCAAACGCCAGATTCTCAAAGAGGTTTCACTGAGTTTTTTCCCGGGCGCCAAGATCGGTGTGCTCGGCACCAACGGCTCAGGCAAGTCCACCTTGCTGAAAATCATGGCCGGGCTTGACACCGAAATCGAGGGCGAAGCCACCCCAATGCCGGGGCTCAATATCGGTTACCTGCCGCAAGAGCCCAAGCTCAACCCCGAGCACACGGTGCGCGAAAGTGTTGAGTCTGGCATGGGCGCGGTGTTTGCCGCCAAGGAGCAACTGGAAGCCGTTTATGTGGCCTACGGTGAGCCTGATGCCGACTTTGATGCCCTGGCCACCGAGCAGGCGCGTCTTGAAGCCATCATTTCCACGTCGGGCACTGACACCGAGCACCAGCTCGAGATCGCCGCCGACGCGCTGCGCCTGCCGCCCTGGGATGCCAAAGTCGGCGTGTTGTCGGGCGGCGAAAAACGCCGCGTGGCACTGTGCAGCCTGCTACTGTCCAAGCCCGACATGCTGCTGCTGGACGAACCCACCAACCACCTGGACGCTGAATCGGTCGATTGGCTTGAGCAGTTCTTGCAGCGCTACCCGGGTACCGTGGTGGCGATCACCCATGACCGCTATTTTCTGGACAACGCGGCTGAATGGATTTTGGAATTGGACCGCGGCCATGGCATTCCGTGGAAGGGCAACTACAGCACCTGGCTGGAGCAAAAAGGCGAGCGCTTGGCGCAGGAACAAAAGGGCGAAGAATCCCGCGCCAAGGCGCTGAAGAAAGAGCTTGAATGGTCGCGCCAGAACCCGAAAGCGCGCCAGGCCAAGAGCAAGTCACGTCTCGCGCGGTTTGAAGAGCTGTCTGATTTTGAATATCAGAAGCGCGTCGAGACCAACGAAATTTTCATTCCCGTGGCCGAGCGATTGGGCAATGAAGTGATTGAATTCAAGGGCGTGAGCAAATCGTTTGGCGACCGCTTGCTGATTGACAACCTGAGTTTCCAAGTCCCCGCCGGTGCCATCGTCGGCATCATCGGCCCCAACGGTGCCGGTAAATCGACGCTGTTCAAGCTGATTGCCGGCAAGGAGCTGCCCGACAGCGGCGAAGTGGTGATCGGCAAAACCGCGCGCATGGCTTTTGTCGATCAGCACCGCGATGACCTCGCCAACGAAAAAACCGTCTGGGAAGACATCTCGGGTGGTCTGGACATGCTGACCGTCGGCAGGTTCACCATGCCGAGCCGCGCCTATGCGGGGCGCTTCAACTTCAACGGCGCTGACCAGCAAAAGCGTGTCGGCACGCTGTCAGGCGGCGAGCGCGGGCGCTTGCACTTGGCCAAAACCCTGATTGCTGGCGGGAACGTGCTGATGCTCGATGAGCCGTCAAACGACCTTGATGTTGAAACCCTGCGCGCGCTTGAAGACGCGCTGCTTGAGTTTGCCGGCTCTGTGATGGTGATTAGCCATGACCGCTGGTTTCTGGACCGCATCGCAACGCACATTTTGGCCGCCGAGGGCGATAGCCAATGGACTTTTTTCAACGGCAACTATCAGGAATACGAAGCCGACAAGAAAAAGCGTTTGGGTGAAGAGGGTGCGAAACCCAAACGAGTTCGTTTCAAAGCATTGCATTAAATTTCGAGCTGCTTGTGAGCGACGAGGAAGTTCTAAAGCAAACCCGGCACTGGCTTGAAAAAGCCGTGATCGGGCTTAACCTCTGCCCGTTCGCCAAGGCGGTGTACGTCAAAAATCAGGTGCGTCTGGTCGTCAGTCACGCTCGTCATGCGGACGATTTACTGGAAGAACTTGATCGTGAGCTCGACCTGCTGGTCGCCACGCCCGCAGAGCAGTTAGAGACCACGCTGCTGATCCACCCCACGCTATTCGACGACTTTCTGGACTTTAATGATTTTCTGGAGGTCGCCGAAGGGGTGGTCGATGAGCACGGACTTGAAGGCATCATCCAGCTCGCCAGCTTTCATCCGCAGTTCCAGTTTGAGGGTACTGAAGTGGGTGACATCAGCAACTACACCAACCGCGCGCCGTTTGCCATATTGCATCTGCTGCGCGAAGAAAGCGTTGAAAAATCGGTTGCGGCCTTTCCCCAAGCCGAAGCGATTTTTGAGCAAAACATCGCCACGCTTGAAAAATTGGGGGTTGCAGGCTGGAAGGCCTTGGGGCTGAGTTATTGGGGTCAGACACCAATTTCGCTGCGGTGCATCGCACCGCGCCCTCCGGGCGAGCCGTAGGCTCGGCGAATTTGGGCTCTGACCCCAAAAACTCACAAACTCGCAGTCAGCCTGAGGGGCGTTATCTCCAGCGACCCGTTGGCGGTGCTCATCCACACCGTGCCGTCCTGTACCGTGACCTGCAATTGCATACTGCGCTCGGCGAGCTTTGCCAGTGCCTGGCTTTGCGCGGCTTCGATCTGCCACACCACCAGGTTGGCTGCGCGGGTGAGTTTGGTTTCAATGCCCTTCCACCAGACGTTGGTGCTGCTGGCAAAGCTGTAGACGCTGACTTTTTTTGCCCGACCCGCCGCTTTCATCAGGCGCTTGTCGTCGGGCTGGCCGACGTCTATCCAGTGCAAAATTTGGTTTGTGTAGTCTTGGTGCCAAAGCGCTGCTTCGTCCACGTCCCACAGGTCTTTTGCAAAGTCAAGCTTGCCATTTTTGTCGTCAGCAGGCACATTGAGCGCGAAGCTCAGCAGACGGATCATCATGCGTTCATCGGACTCCGACGGGTGGCGGGCGATGATGACGCTGTGGTCAGCATAGACGTTGCGATCCATGTCTGTTAATTGCAACTGCGCTTTGTAGATAGTGGCTTTAAGTGCCATAGTTTCGGGGTTTCCATAAATCCGATTTCCGGGTGCATGGCTGCGTTGCGCGGTGCTCGGAGGGTTTTTGGGGTCAGAGTCCAAATTCATCGTGCCCTTGGCACGCCCTTCGGGTGCGATGCTTTGCATCGTAATGAAATTGGCGTCTGACCCCAATAACCCTCCTCCGTGCGCCTTGCCCTGCCTCCCGGAAATCGAATTTCTGGAAGCCCCGAGTGCTGTTGGTGATACCCCCATTGGAACAGACGGCATCAAACGTAATATAGTTTGCCGATGATCCGTTTATCTGTCCTTGACCAATCCGTAGCCGTATCAGGCCGCACCGAAGATGTTTCCATTCGCCAGACGCTGGCACTTGCCAAGCATTGCGAAGCCTTGGGCTATCACCGCTTCTGGGTGAGTGAACACCACAGCCACCCGAGCATCGTCGGTTCGGCCCCCGAGGTGCTGATGGCGGCCATTGCTGCCAGCACCAGCCGCATACGCATTGGCAGTGCGGGCGTGATGCTGCCGCACTATGCGCCGCTGAAGGTGGCCGAGCAGTTCCGGGTGCTGGAGGCGCTGGCACCTGGGCGTATTGACCTGGGTGTTGGCCGCGCACCGGGCTCTGACATGCGCACGGCGCGGCTGTTGCGCACGGACCCGCAGCAGTCGGCAGACAATTTTCCGATACAGGTGCGCGAGCTGCAGGCCTGGATAGCCGGCATTGACTTGCCTGAAGGCCACCCCGGCAGAGGTGTGACTGCCAACCCCATGGGGCCGACTACGCCCGAGCTGTGGATGCTGGGCAGCTCTGATTACGGCGCGCAGCTGGCGGCGCATTACGGCCTGCCTTATGCGTTTGCTTATTTCATCACTGATGGGCAGGGCGCGGATCAGGCGCTGGATTTGTACCGCCAACTTTACAAGCCAACAGCCCTGCGCCCACAGCCGCAAGCCGTGCTGTGTGTCTGGGCGCTGGCGGCGGATACCGAAGAAGAAGCTTGGCACCATTTCTCCAGCCGCGCGCGCTGGAAGATTGATCGCAACAAGGGCGCGCTCGGTGCCTTGCCGTCGCCTGCCGAAGTCGCCAGCAGGCCCTACACTTCGGCCGAGCAATTTGAAGCCGACAAGCTCAGACGTACCGCATTGGTCGGCAGCGGGCCGCAGGTTGCTGTTAAGTTGCGCAGCTTGGCCGATACTCTCGGGGTTAAAGAGTTGGTCATCATTACCTGGACGCACGATGCAGCCGCGCAGCGCAGGTCGTATGAATTGCTGGCTAAAGAATTTGCTTGAAAATAAGGAACATGCCATGAGCCACGATCACAACCACGCCGAGCCTGCCTGGAAGCATGACGGTGTGCGTGTCATTTCAGGCAACCAGTTGGACGGCAACACCGCGCAAACACCGGGCATGGACCGCAAGGCGGCCATCAACTTTGCCCGCGTCGGCGCGCAAAAGCTCTGGGCTGGTACTGTCACCATCCATGCGGGTGCCAAAACCGGTGCGCATCACCACGGCCATCTGGAGAGCGTGATTTACGTCATTAAGGGCAGGGCGCGTATGCGCTGGGGTGAGCGGCTTGAGTTCACCGCCGAGGCCGGGCCAGGCGATTTTATTTATGTGCCGCCCTACGTACCGCATCAAGAAATAAACGCCAGCCCGACCGAGCTGCTTGAATGCGTGTTGTGCCGCAGCGACGGCGAGGCGGTAGCTGTCAACCTGGCGATTGAGCCGGTCGAAAAACCCGACACCGTGCTGTGGGTAGATCCGACGCATCCGCACGGTGGCGTGTAAGGCAATGATCGTGAACCTCAAAGAAAGCAAGCCATGAAAGCCATCTGGAACGGCGCAGTCATTGCGCAAAGCGACACCACCGTGGTGATTGAAGGAAACCACTACTTCCCCGAAAGCACTCTCAATCGCGACTACATCACCTTCAGCAACCACCACACCATGTGTTCATGGAAAGGACAGGCCAGCTATTACTCGTTGCTGGTCAATGGCGAGATGAACACCGATGCCGCCTGGTATTACCCCGACCCCAAACCTGAAGCCGACAATATCAAGGGTCATGTGGCATTCTGGAAGGGTGTGAAGATCGAAGCCTGAGTTGAAGGCCTGAGCATGTTCAAGCACCGCCCCTCGGGGGCTGTGCAGTACACGGAGTGACCAATCAATCCCGAACATCAGCCACCGGCTGACTGCCAAAGTCCGGACGGTCCAAAAAGGCCAACACGCGGGCGGCAGCTTCGTCCGGGGACGTGAGCTGGCCCTTATCCTTGAGGCTGATGAAATTGTGCTGGTCGGGAAAGGCCGACGCGTCCGCGCCACGTAGCTGGACTTGCATGTCGGTGTCGATCACGCCCGGCGCGAGCGAGCAGACGGCCGCGCCGTTCGGCTTGAGCGCTTCTTCGAGCGCCAGGCAGCGCGTGAAGTGGTCCATGCCGGCCTTGGCCGCGCAGTAGATGGCCTGCGAGGCCATGGCCTTGCGACCCAGCCCCGAAGAAATGTTGAGCACCTTGCGCCGGGCCGGCCAGTTTTTGGTGGCACGCAAAAACACCGCGGTGAGCTGCATGGGCGCTTCCAGGCCGACGCGCAGGGCCTGGCCCAGATCGTCGGCGTCGGCTTCGCTCAGCGGGCCGATGCGCGGGATCATGCCGGCATTGTTGATCAGCACGGCGCTGGCAAAGCCGGCGTGGGCTTGTTCGTGTAGCCATTGCTCCAGCCGCGCGCTGGCGTCCGCGCCTTGGGCGAGGTCTCGCGTCCATTGCAGCAGCGGCGTGCCGTCCAGCTTGGCCTGTGCGGCCAGTGTTTGATTGGTTTTACGCGAAATGCACAGCAGGGTGTTGCCCGGCTTGAGCAGCTTGCGGGCCATGGCTAGCCCCATGCCGCGCGATGCGCCGGTCAGGATAAAAAGGTGTTGGGTCATGGCTGCCGATATTACCGGCAAACCGCGACAGGCATTTTTCTCTTTTCCGTTCAGGTGTCGACCACGATGGAAAAGCCGGTCCGCAGGCCGTCGCTGCCTGGCGTAAACGGCACGCTCAGGGCCGCCTGGTCGGCCTCGTCCAGTCTGACGCGGCGAAGCCCTGGAAGCGGCGGATTTGCGCGGTGAAGTTCCACGGATCGGCGCCATTTGTCATCAGGGTCAGAAGGGTGCCGGGTTTTCAAACTGCATGCGCTCGCCGCTGACCGGGTGGACAAAACGCAGCGCACACGCATGCAGCAGCAGCCGGGCCGACCTGGCCTGCACGGCCTCCGGCGCATACAACCTGTCGCCCAGGATGGCGTGGCCCAGGGCCTGCAAATGCACGCGCAACTGGTGGGAGCGGCCGGTGACAGGCGCCAGTTCCAGCCGCGTGCTGTTCGTGGTCGGATCGAACGCCATAACCCGCCATCGTGTCTGGCTGGACTTGCCGCGCTCGGCATCGATGATGCGCAGCGGGCGGCGCGGCCAGTCGAGCGCAATGGGTAGGTCAATCAGCCCCCAGCCGTCCGGACCGGGCGGCAGTCCGGGGTGCCCGTCGATCACGGCCACGTAGCGTTTATGGACTGCGCGAGTTTCAAACAATTTTGACAGTGCGCGTTGCGCTTCAAGCCCGCGGGCCATCAGCATCAAACCCGACGTAGCCATGTCCAGCCGGTGCACCACCAGCGCGTCAGGGTAGTGCGTCTGCACCCGGCTGCTCAGGCAGTCCTGCTTGTCTGTGCCACGTCCGGGAACGGCCAGCAGGCCAGCGGGTTTGTCAAGTACCAGTAGGCTGTCATCAACATGAACAAGCGCAATGTTTGGGGATGCTTCAGCCACGCGGCGGCGGGAAATTATGAACCGTTGGGCTGCTGCGTTTTAGGTCGCGCAGCATGAAGAGATAAAGGCTTTCAACCTTCTCGCGCGCCCAGGGTGTTTTGCGCAAAAACTTCAGGCTGGATGCCACGCTGGGCTCGCTGGTAAAGCAGCGGATGTTGATGCGCTGCCCCAGCTCTTCCCAGCCGTAGTGGCTGGCCAGCGCGGTCACGATGGCTTCCAGCTTGATGCCATGCAGCGGGTTTGCTGGCTGTCCATTCCCCTGCTGAGGCGAGCCACTTTGGGTAACCATGCTGCTTATTCCATTTTCAGATCGATAGGAGATTAGGCGCGAAGCCGCAGACAGTGCTTTAGCACGGCAAGGCGAAGCAACAACATATCGTATTGATCTGGAAATGGAATTACTTATTCTTCAGCTTGCCCCGCAGCGGTATCGTAGTGACGATGCTTGGGCGCACCGCGTCTGGCGACACCGTCTTCGGTGGTGAGGTGTCTTTCTTTGGTTTTTTCACCATCTTGCCGCTGTTTTGTTGACCTTTTGCCATGCTTTTCTCCGGTTGTTTACGGTTGTTTGAAGGGTCAATTATCAGTTGAAATCATGCAATCAGTGCGCTTTGGTCAGAGTGTTGCAGATCAGCAGTGGGCGTAAGACAGAGCGCAAGGTTTGCAGCAGCAAGCAGCGGAGGGGCATGTCCCATCCTTGCATAGGCGCGTGACGGTTTGATGTCGAGGCTGAGGCTAGATTCGATTGGAGTCTGATGCCAGTTCTTATTATACGTCTTAGGCGTATAATAATAAGATGCTGTTTACCTTCATCGAACTGCCGCCTTTCGCACAATTGCGGGACGAACTGTTTAGTGACGATGAGTTTGCACTTTTTCAGCGCTACCTTTGCGACTGTCCAACTGCTGGTGATGTGATTCCGGGAACGCTGGGTTGCCGCAAAGTCAGGTGGAAAGCATCGGGGCGTGGCAAGCGCGGTGGCGCAAGAGTAGTTTACTTTTTGCAGGACGCAGCAGGGCAAGTCGTACTGGTTGCCGTCTACGCGAAAAATGAAAAGGACGATGTGCCGCGCGCCTGGCTAAGGCGCTTGAAACAGGAGTGGGAAGATGAGCAAAGCCAAGCAACTGATTGAGCAATACCTAGCCGCAAAGGCTGCATCCGCGCCTGTCGCCGTTAGACAATGGGCGCGTAAAACAACCTTCAGCGTCAAACGCGGCGGTACCGTTGAGCGCCGCATTGAGCGTGCCGACGGCAAGGTTGAACACAAATCAACCTACAGTGCGCAAGAGTGGGAGTTGATGGGTGCCAGAGCTAAAACAGGCTTGTCACAAGCCGAGTTCGCGCAGATGATTGGCGTGTCAACCCGAACGCTTCAAGGCTGGGAGCAAGGCCGCAAAAAACCATCAGGTGCGGCGCAGGCCTTGCTGCGTATTGCTGCCAGCAGGCCTGATGTAGTGCGTGAGGTTCTGTTGGCTGTGCACTAAACCAAAATCAACGCGATTATTTGAAGGATTCAATTGGAGT
>Ga0335396_10003868_pt1 | contig 16726 bp, 9 predicted proteins | sample FRY02_FD_205743 | JGI IMG/M metagenome (GOLD analysis project Ga0335396, IMG submission 205743) | Freshwater microbial communities from Lake Fryxell liftoff mats and glacier meltwater in Antarctica - FRY-02 (spades assembly) (version 2) | ecosystem: Environmental > Aquatic > Freshwater > Ice >... | reverse complement strand
GTGCGAGCGTGCCATCCAGCCCGAGCTGCTCGGCCATCATGCCGGTCAGATGAGCCACCTCGATCGAATGCTGGCGGACGTTCTGACTGTAGCTGACTCGAAAATGAAGTCGGCCCATGAGGTCGACAATTTTTGGATGCAGGCCGCGCACACTGGCTTCTTCGCACGCCTGCATGCCCAGTTTGCGAATATGGTCGTCCATTTCCTTCGTGGTCTCAGCCACAATTTCTTCGATTCGTGAAGGATGGATTCGTCCGTCCTGAATCAGCTTCGCCAGCGACAGTTTGCCAATTTCACGGCGAACATTATCGAAGGCAGAAACAATCACCACGCCTGGTGTGTCATCCACAATGACGTCCACTCCGGTGGCTTTTTCGAACGCACGAATGTTGCGGCCTTCGCGTCCAATGATGCGTCCCTTGACTTCATCACTGGGGATATCGACTGTCGAAACAGTAGTTTCTGAAGTGTGGGCCGATGCGTATCTCTGCACGGCCATGCCGATGATTTCGCGAGCTTGGCGTTCACTATCCAGCTTGATCTCTGCCTCATGCTTCAAAATCATTGCGCCTGTCTGATCGGAAAGTTCCCGATCCAGTCGCTTTAGCAGTTGTTCGGTAGCCTGCTCGCGAGTCAGTTCGCTGATCTTGTAGAGAACTTCCTGTTCTTCTTTCAGAAGGCGGTTGAGTTCATTCTCTTTGGCCTCCATAGACTTTGAGCGTTCCGCCAGCTTTTGCTGGGTGCCCTGGAGCATTTTTTCCTTCTTACGAAAGGAGTCCTGCTGTTCTTCCAGATTAGCCTGCTGCTTATCCAGCTCCCTTTCTCGCGATCGAAGCTGGCCTCGGGATTCTTCAAGCTTCGATTCGAGCTCTTCGCGTCGACGAAGCATGTCCTCTTTAATTTTTAGTTCTTCGTTCTTGCGTACATTCTCAGCATCACGCTGAGCCTGCTGAACAATTTCATCACGAGTTTTGTAGGCACCCCCTTTGATCACGCGATCAATCAGGTAACCGATACCAATCCCCACGACGCCGGCCAGTGTGCCGATAATCAGCGGATCTGCCATGGACACGCCCCTCAATCACAAACCGTTCCTGCATGCTTTTGTTAAAGCAGGTAAGACCTGACTGCGTGACCAAGCACAACTACCGAATGGTAATTGTGTCTGTCGGCCTGAGAGGTTGCCAAATCTGAGCAGCCGGAAGCAGGAATCTCCAGCACACATGCGAACACTTCAGGCAGTTAGGCAGTCGCCCAATTGATGCGACGCCGGGAGGGCCCGTTGCAGAAAGCAACGAATGGTCAGTCATGCGAAGCACGGCAGAACCATTTCGAAAGCTTTGCCGCTTTTCAAATGTTTGTCGGCGCACGCACTCACTCGATGGCTGCCACAGAGATTCTGCAGCAACAACCAAGCAGTAGACCAGAAGAAGTAGTCCGAGGAAAACCATGGTGTGTGAAGTCAGGGGTCCGTGAGTTCAGACGAGCTCAAAGACAAATTTCAGGCTGCTCAGCACTGGTAAACCAACGCAGAGCGATCATAAAGTCAGGTTTACAGCAGGTTCGGAAACCATATCTGTTAACACTCTTGATTCACCACGCCGATTTGTTCTGCATGGCTTTTCAAAGAGACCCCGGCATGCTACCAAAGCAGTTCCGCGAATCAACCGGCTGGGAACTGCGGAGTTAAGAAGTAGCGATCATTGTCGTTTGAAGATCCGATTGCGTGATGAATCCCCCGTGCCCTTTTCTAAATGTTTTGCATGAAGGGCTGACGCGCCTGACGGACGGTCGCCCCGGGGTGTTGCTGGCCGTTTCCGGTGGCGCTGACAGCATGGCTCTTCTGAATGGCGTACTCGCTCTGGCTCAGAAAACCGGAATTCAGCAGCTGGAAGTGGCCCATCTGAACCATGGGCTGCGCGGTGCTGAAAGCGATGAAGACGCCGAATTTGTCCGTGAGGCCTGTCGAACAGCCGGAGTTTCCTGTGTTGTGGAAGCTCTGTCCGCTCAAGCGTTGCGAGCCGATTCTCGTGGCAGTCTTGAAGAATCGGCTCGAACGGCCCGCTACGATTTTCTGCAGCGAACGGCGTTGGCAAGAAATCTTCCGCTGATTGCCACGGCCCACCACCAGCAGGACCAGGCAGAAACCCTGCTTTTTAGTCTGCTGCGCGGGACAGGCCTGCGCGGCCTGCGTGGCATCCCCGAGATTCGTCAGTGTTCGCAGGGCGTGCGGATCATCCGACCGATGCTGAGAATCGATCGTGTCACAGTTTTGCAGTATCTGACCACTTGTGGAGTCACGTGTCGCGAGGATTCTTCCAACAGCACTGCGGAGTTTGCAAGAAATCGCATTCGCCTGCTGCTGCGGTCGATGGAAGATGACCAGGCTCGCGTGTTCGAATCCAGCCTGCTTAGACTAAGTCATCAGGCGCGTCTCACCACCGAGATCATGGATCAGGTTGCGGAAACGATTCTGAAGGCCAGTCTGCTGGAAGTGACGGCGACAGAAGTGAAGCTGGACCGAACGCAGCTGACACACTGGCCAGAGCCACTGGTGCGACATTCGCTGATTCTGACGTGGATTCTTCAGGGCTGGCCCAGGCAACGAATGGACGCCGTTCAATGGCAGAGGCTGAGTGACGCCGCGATCACAGGCCGTCCGCCTCGCTGGTCATTTCCCGGCGGCGTGCGGCTGAGTATCCGCCGCACTGTTCTTCACCTGTATGCTTCTGAAGCCAGCATCCGGGAGAGCTGAAGCCGGCCGTTCGTTCAGGTCAGTGGGCCACAATGTGATCAGGACTCATGCATCAACGACTGATGACGATTGATTGTATAAGGTTCTGTCTGCACAATCTTCACAAGGCGCACTGCGTGGAAGCTGAGACTTGCGAGTTCTGTTCTGAACTTCGCTCACAATTCCGCGGTGCCGGCGAGCGGTCAACATGCAGTCTTACTTTCGCGGCTTCAGACTGGTCGATTCGAAGTACTTGGCCCTGCAGCGTCTTGCGGTGGCAGCGGTGCTGTTCGTGTCCCTGAGTTCGACGTCAGGCCGTGCAAGCTGCCACGCTCAGGTGCTGGAACGCTGGGTGTATGCGTCCGCCAATTTGCTGGTGCCGACGGAAGTCACTCGGATCGAAAATCTGCTCAAGGAGTGCCGTGTACTTGGGTATTCTCACGTTCTGATCACGGACTCAAAATTTTGTCGACTGCCTGAGCTTGATAAACGCTACTTCGACAACATTGCCCGCATCGGGAACACCGCCCGAGATCTGGATGTGAAACTCGTCCCGGCCGTCTTCCCCGTGGGATACTCGAACAGCCTGCTGTCGCAGAATGTGAATCTGGCGGACGGACTGCCGGTGAAGGATGCGTTGTTTGAGATTCAGGCGGGCGAAGCGAAGCTTGTTCCTGATCCTGACGTTTTGCTGCCAGAGCTTAAGGACAGAAAGCAATGGAACTTCGTGGATGAATCGCTGAAGGTTGAGAACAATGGCCTGAAAACAACCGATCCTCAGGGAGAAAACTGTCGGGCCATGAAGGTAGTGAAAGTGTCGCCGTATCGACACTACCGCGTTTCGGTGCGAGTGAAGACGGACAACTTCAGAGGGCAGCCGCAGATTGCCGTGCTGGATCCAAAGTCGGGGCGCCGGCTGACTCACACAAATCTGCAGGTCACGCGGACTCATGACTGGTCGACTCGTCACATCACGTTCAATTCTCTGCACAACACATCCGTAAATGTTTACATCGGAGCCTGGGGGCCGACTGGCGGATCCATGTGGCTGGCGGATGCGAAAATCGAAGAATGTGGGCTGACCAATGTGCTGCGGCGGGAGGGAACTCCGTTGAGTGTGGCCACGGAAGGGCTCGCCTCCCGGGAACTGAAAGAGGGCACGGACTTTGAGTACATAAAAGATGATCAGCTGGGCATGGTTCCGTATGCCGGCGAATACGACGTGTGGCATGAATCACCGCCGATTCGAATGAAAGGCAACTGGGCAGACGGAACGCGGCTTCGAGTATCATGGTACCACACGCATATTATTTATGATGGCCAGGTCTGTGCTTGTGTGACAGAGCCTGCGTTTCTCGACCTGCTCCGGCAGCAGGCTGACGGCGTTGAAAAGCTATTTCCGGGCACCGATCGAATGATGTCGCACGATGAATGGCGTCTGATGGGCTGGGACGAATCGTTTCGGAAGCTCGGGAAAACTCCCGGGCAGGTCGTTGCTGATAATGTTCGGTTCTGCACAAATCTCCTCCAGTCACAAAGTACGGATCGTCGCATCTTCGTATGGAACGACATGTTCGATCCGCACCATAACGCTGTGGACAATTACTACCTTGTCAACGGCGATCTGTCAGGCTCCTGGGAAGGGCTTGAGAAGGACGTGATCATCATGAACTGGAACTTCGGAGTGCGTGCTGAGAGTCTGGCTTTTTTCGCAGGTCGAGGTCATCAGCAGGTGCTTGCGGGATTTTATGATGCTGATGCCGAACAGATTGGCAAGTGGCTGGAGACGGTCGAAAAGAACAAGATCCCGGGAGTGATCGGAGTGATGTACACGACCTGGAATCAGGACTATTCACAGCTGAAAGAATTCAGAGATGTGGTGGATCGATTTGAAAAGCGATAAAGTGCTGTGGTTGAGGCTGATGAATTTCCCAATCAGGATCTGCTCACGTTTCCGTTTCGTTCCGGCCACTCGGTGAGATAGACTGGACGCTCCGACTTTCTCTTCAGGAGCCCACTTATCATGGAAATGCTGGCCATCGTTGTGTTTTCGGCCGTCATTCTGACGATCGCCTATTTCACCTACGGACGATTGTTAAGTCGTCTGTTTCAGCTGGACAATCAGACGCCCACTCCCGCGGTCACAATGCGGGATGATGTCGACTATGTTCCATGTGACACGGCTCCGTTGCTGAGCCAGCATTTCTCCGCTATCGCCGCCGCCGGTCCAATTGTCGGGCCGATTCTGGCCGGTGTTGCCTTTGGCTGGCTGCCAGCGCTCGTGTGGATTCTTGTTGGATCCATTTTTGTGGGCGGCGTACACGACTTTGCGGCACTGGTGGCTTCCATTCGCCATCGTGCAACGTCCATTATCGAAGTGGTAAGAATCTACATCAGCCCCCGCGCGTATATTCTGTTTCTGGCATTCGTCTGGCTGGCGCTGGTCTATATCGTCGTCGCATTCACGGACATCACCGCCACGATGTTTGTCGGCGCTCTTGATTTGCAATCGGGACAAACGTATGGATCGATTGCGGACGCGAAGGCAGATCCTGACGCTGGATCTCAGATCATTCAGGCGGGAGGAGTTGCCACTTCGTCGCTGCTTTATCTGGTGTTGCCCATCGTGATGGGTCTGCTTGTCCGGTCAGGAAAACTGTCCATGGAAAAAGCGACGTGGATCTTCCTTCCGCTCGTGGGGCTTGCGATCTGGATTGGGCCATTCATTCCGTTCAATCTGGATGTCATCCTGCAAAACATGTGGCCGGAAATGTCGTCAAAAGATGCGGCACTCTACGCCGTTCGAAGTTGGGATATTTTCCTTCTGCTCTATTGTGCAGTGGCATCGGTCGCTCCAATGTGGCTTTTGCTGCAGCCGCGCGGTCAGCTGGGTGGCTACTTTCTGTACGCTGCACTTGGGGCCGGCGCGCTCGGAATTATGATGGGCGGTCAGTCGATCCAGCAACCGGCCTTCACCGGCTGGACGCATCCCGTGCAGGGCGGTGTGTTTCCAATCCTGTTCATTACGATTGCGTGCGGAGCCTGTTCAGGATTTCATTCGCTGATCTGTTCAGGAACAACCTCCAAGCAGCTTCGAAACGAAGGCAGTGCTCGCGCGATTGGGTATGGAGCCATGTTGCTTGAAGCCATGGTTGCGATAGTTTCTCTGTGCTGTGTGATGCTGCTGCCTGCGGGATCATCACTGACAAAAGCCAGTCCCAACTTTATCTACGCAAATGGCATCGGCGAATTTCTACAAAGTATCGGAGTGTCCAGAACACTGGGAGTTGCCTTTGCGCTGATGGCGTTCAATACATTCGTTTACGATACGCTTGACGTCTGCACGAGACTGGGCCGGTTTATCATTCAGGAACTCACCGGCTGGAAGTCTGCAGCGGGTCGCTGGTTTGGCACCATTCTGACCGCCGGCGTTCCCATGTTCTTTGTCATGCGGCAAACTATTGACAGTAAAGGAAATGCGGTCCCGGTGTGGAAGACGTTCTGGAGTCTATTCGGTGCCAGCAATCAGCTGCTGGCGGCGCTCACACTTCTGGGAGTAACTGTGTGGCTGTGGAAGACGCGTCGCGCAATCTGGGTCTTCTTTGTCACAGGCCTTCCGGCCGTATTCATGTACGTCATGAGCTCGTGGGCACTGGCTTCGATTGTGAAAGTGAAATTTTCAGGCGGTCTCAGCAGCGATCCCGTCGCCTGGATTGCCCTTGTGCTGCTGGTGCTGGCGGCGCTCATGCTGCTTGAAGGTGTCTATGCATTGCTGCGACGCAGTGACCCGCCAGCGGCCGCTCTTCAGCCGGCCTGAGCTTTTCAACGGGTCTGATTACTGCCCGTCAGCGTGATTTCAGCCGCCTGGTTACCCCATAGTCCGTGGCAGCAATGTTGCCGTGGGTGAACAAAATTGTGGAAAGCAAATTTCACGCGCAGATTTTGCGCGTATTTCCGAAGCCGTTTTGGGTGCGACGGCAAAATCGGGACAATCAGCACGCGATGAAAACTCATTCAGACATACCCAGAGTCTCGCGACTTTAACGCCTTTGATGATTCTTCACTCCGCACCTTCGTGTGCAGTTTTCCCAGTCTCGTTGACTGTTACGACAGCCACGCAAAACCGCGAAATTAATTGCACGGCAATCATCTCTGGAAGCTCAAGCCAACCAAATACCATCGACGATAGACCTGTTCAGTCCCTCGAACTGCAAATGGCAAACGTTGAGATCATGGAGATCTCAATGATCCGATAAACAGATGCGAAATCATCGACTGTGACGCATGTTTGAATGTCCGTGATTCTGAGTAGCAGCGACGTGGTGTGAAGGTTCAAACCAGTCCCGCCGCAGGTCGAGGGAATCGGCAATGGTTTTGCCGAGTTAGTTGTTTGCCACGGACAAGAATGGTGGTCAGGGCGGTCGAAGGAACGATTTCCGAGAGAAGGAGACTCTGTAAGATGAAATGGACTCAGGTATTCAGTGCAGCACTTGCGGTTGCCGGAATGATGGCTTCGGCTCAGGCCGGGCTGTTTGGTTCTGGCGGATGCAAGAGCTGTGGCTGTGCTGAAGATTGTCAGCCAGCATGTTGTAAGCCAACGATTGCTCGTCCGTGTCACACGAATGTGTACACGTACCAGCGCAAGTGTTCAGACATTAAGCCACCATGTTGCGATACATGTGGCGATCCAGGTGCAGGTTGTTGCCCAGTAAGCTGCTGTGCTCCAGCAGACGCCTGTGGAAACGGCAATGGCTGTGGCAACGGCCTTGGCTGTGGAAACGGCAACGGTTGTGGTAACGGTTGCAATGCTGACCCAAGCTGCTGTGCTCCAGCAGCCTGTGGTAACGGTTGCAATGCTGACCCAAGCTGCTGTGCTCCAGCAGCCTGTGGTAACGGTTGCAATGCTGACCCAAGCTGCTGTGCTCCAGCAGGTTGTGGTAACGGTTGCAATGCTGACCCAAGCTGCTGTGCTCCAGCAGGTTGTGGTAACGGTTGCAATGCTGACCCAAGCTGCTGTGCTCCAGCAGCCTGTGGCGACGCATGTGGCGACACCTGCGGCGAAGTTTGCAACGACGATGCATGCGAAATTGCTAAGCTGATCTACACTTCAATGACAGCTTGCCATGCTTCCGATCGTCGCAAAGCTCTGGACAAGCTCGGTCGTAAGTACGACTGCTGCTGCAATCCAGAAATCATGAACGCTTTCGTCTACGGTCTGAATGACACGGACGAACGAGTTCGCCGCGAAGCTGCTGACGAAATTGGTGACCAGATCCGTCACAACAAGTGCTGCTGCAGCCCATGCGTTGTATCAGCTTTGACATGTGCTCTGGCTGACTGTGACCGAAGTGTTCGCCGCGAAGCTGAGCAGGCTCTGCGAAATTGTGGTTACGAGATTGTTGATGGTTGCTGCGACGGATGTGCTGACGGCGGCTGCTGCTCAACGGGTTGTGCTACAGGTGCTTGTGGATCAACAGCAACACCAGTTGCTGCTCCAGCTGCACAGAGCTCAACGCCAGAAGCTGCTCCAGCTCCAGCTCCTCCAGCTGAACCTCAGGCCTTCTTCCCTTCCAAGCTGCACAAGCAGTCGAAGAGCAAGAGCAGCCTGGCTGGTTTGTTCGGAATGGTCCGCTAATCGGCTCGACCTGAGGTGGGAAAGAACTGCTTCCTGTTCTGACTCTTCCTCGCTGTAACTCAGAACCCCGCGGCTTCCGAGAGCTCCCTCTCTCGGAAGCCGTTTTTTGTTTTGAGATTTGATTTGTCACATTTCCTGTGTCCGCCGTACAACACGCAGTCTCAACGGGCGGATGTGTCTGCCTTTTGAATCGATCACATCCGACTTTTGCATCTCTTCAAATGCTGCAAGGCTATGGATTCACGGCAGGACTCTTCTTCAAAACGGCCCATTCCGCTCTGGAAACTGTGCATCGCCGGACTTTGGATTGTCGGGTTTCTCTGGTATTTCTTTGCCCAACCGCTGTCCAGCCCGGACCTGCGACGTTTCCATCTCTGGATGATGCTGGCCGACGCAGCACTCGGAGTTTCAGAGAACCCGAACAGCACGCGAGAAGCAATCACGCCGTCCGGAATTCAGTTTTTTCCACAGCGCTTTCCGGTATTCGGGTGGGCTCTTGTGGTTCTTGCACTGGCCGGGTCACACGGACAAGCTGCGATCCTGTATCTGCGACCGCCTCTTCCGTTGCTCAGATCAGAGCAAATTGTCTTATGCTTCGGGACAGGGCTGTCAGTTCTGTCTTTGATCACGTTGTGCTGCGGACTTGCCGGACAGCTGAATCTGATCGCGATCGCAAGTCCGTCTGTTGTCAGCGTCGCAGTCATCTTCTATCACGCACGAAAATCGCATGGCTTGCAAACCTCGCAGATCGTTACGGAGAGTTCAGGTCGAAGATCGAAGCGTGTCGAGTGGCTGACGTGGCTCGTGATCGCGCCGTTTGCCGGTTATCTGCTGCTGGGCGCCGTTACTCCGCCGTTTGACTTCGATGTGCGGGAGTATCATCTGCAGGGGCCTAAAGAATGGTTTGAGCAGGGACGGATCTCCTTTCTCCGGCATAACGTCTACACCAGCTTCCCGTTCCTCAGCGAAATGCTGTCGCTCACCGGGATGACGCTGACCGGAGACTGGTGGAAAGGAGCCCTGGTCGGACAGGTTGTTCTCTCATGTTTCCAGTTGTTGAGTGCTCTGGCAGTGTTTGCAATCGGGAAACGCTGGATCAACGACAGTGTGGCGTGGCTGGCGACGCTCATTTATCTGACAACTCCATGGACGCTGCGCATTTCATTGATCGCTTACGCCGAAGGAGCGCTGACGTTTTTTCTGATCTCCTCGACTATGGTGGCGCTCTGGTGTCGCATCTGCACCAACAGGCAGAGCACTCTTGCCATCATCGGCGGATTTCTGGCCGGAAGCGCGATGGCGTCTAAATACACAGGCTTGATTTCCGTGATCCTGCCGACGGCGATTGTGATGACTGCGGGCCTGGTCTCTCACCGCCGAAAGAACCGTGAGAACGAAGCAACTCCGTCCGGTCAGGCGATCAACTGGCGGCATGCGATGTTACTTTTCACCGTGTACGTGTCTGGCATTGTCCTCGCCGTTTCTCCATGGCTGCTTCGGAATCTGCACGATACCGGAAATCCCGTCTATCCGCTGGGGTATTCGGTGTTTGGAGGCGATGAATGGTCAAGTGAACTCAATGCGCGATGGAAATCGGCGCACGGCCCGGCTGAGCATCGGCTGAGTGAGATCCCGCGACATTTCCTTGACGCTGCTGTCCTCAACACATGGACCAGTGCGCTGCTGTTTGCATTGTCTGTGCCCGGCGTTCTGTTGTGGCGCCGAAATCGCACTCTGCCAATTCTTTATTGCCTGATCGCATGGGGATTTTTCACCTGGTGGGCGATGACTCATCGAATTGATCGCTTCTGGATTCCCGTGATCCCGTTGCTGAGTATCGCCGCGGCGTGCAGCTGGCTGCTGTCGGAATCACGAATGTGGCGATCATTTATCGGGATCATCATTGTTGCCGTCACAATTTTCAACATTCGCTTCTGCGAACTGCCGGCTCTGGTGGGATTCCACGCAGGGCTGATGGACCTTGACGCCGCTCGGCAGCTGACGATTCGTTCGGACATTCAGTTGCTCAACAAATCACTTCCAAACAATGTCAAAGTCCTGATGGTGGGTGATGCGGAAGTCTTCGATGCAACTTTTCCGCTGGTCTACAATACGGTCTTTGATGACTGCATCTTTGAAGAATGGACAAGTGATCCGGCCGATGAGCAACGACCAGTCCGAGAGCGGCGAATGCTGCCTGATGCGCCGCTTCGCGGTCGCCTTCAGGCTGAAGGTATTACTCACGTGCTGGTTCACTGGGGCGAAATTTTGCGATACCGACTGCCGGGGTCTTATGGTTACACCGAGTACGTTCAGCCGTCTCGGTTCAACCGGCTCGTGGAGCGGAAGATTCTGACTTCGTCGCAGACACTTCTTGCGCGTCGTTTGAACAGTCTTTCTGCGTCTGAGCTGGCCGTCATTCAGTCGTGGGATGAATCTCAGAGTTTGTTTGGCGGTGACGACTCTTTCCGAATTGTCCAGATCTTTAAAGTGATCCCGGAGCCTCGGCCCTGATGATGGGTTGCAGCTCATCGGATCGAATCAGACGGAGCGAACGGCAGTTGTTTCTCGCACGCTGTAACTGTCCGCGCTGCGACTGGTGTAGGCCACAATCAGTTCGGCAAGAAGTCCAAGCGACAAGGCCTGGCCGCCAAGCAGCGATGCGGCAATGGAATAGGCCAGCAGCGGGCGATTGCCAATCGGCTGGACATCGGTAAGCCCAACTCTCATTGCGATCCACAGCAGGCTGAGATAGATGAGCCCAATCATTCCTATCAGAAAAAAGCCAAGACCCACTGTTCCCAGGGCATGCTGTGGGCGGCGGCCGAAACTCGTCAGAAATGTGACCGTCATCAGGTCCAGCAATCCTCGCAGAAACCTGCGCATTCCATATTTGGAATGCCCGTGCTGCCGCGATCGATGATTGACGGCCACTTCGGTCACACGAAAGCCGCGAGCATGAGCCAGCACGGGGATGAAGCGATGCAGCTCTCCATAAATCTGCACTTCCTGAGCAACTTCCGCGCGGAACAGTTTAAGCCCGCAGTTGTGGTCGTGCAGCATCAGTCCAGACATGCGGCCCACCATCCAGTTGAAGACTTTGCTGGGATAGACCTTGTGCCACGGATCCAGGCGTCGCTGCTTCCATCCGTTGACCACATCAAATCCGCCATCGATCTTTTGCAGCAGCGCCGGGAATTCAGCCGGGTCATCCTGCAGGTCTGCATCCAGCATCAGGATCAGCTGTCCTGTCGCCACTTTCATGCCGGCTGTCAGAGCGGCCGCTTTTCCAAAATTGCGTCGCAGGCGAATGCCGGAAACCAATGATTCACGGGCTGCCAGTTCCTGGATGACAGACCATGATCTGTCGGTTGAGCCATCATCGACGAGAATGATTTCATAGCCTGTGACACATGCCCGGACTCCGGCCTGCAGTTCGTCAATCAGCTGGATCAGACTGTCCTGTTCGTTGAAGACGGGCACGACGATTGACAGAGTCCATGAAGGCACGGTGCTGGGCTGAACAGGATTTTGCATGACGATTGCTTTCGAGGAACCGGCGGCGTGGGCGCCGCAATACTACTTCTCAACAACCGGCTTCCTGGGACGATTTGGCATGGTGGGTTCCGGCACATTGGACGCAGCAATCGCTCTGTCTCGCAACGCTTCTGCAGAAATCAGATTCACAAGTTCCTGCCCCAGTCGATCCATTTCCATCACTGTCGAATCGATACGTCCGGCCAGATATAAGTATGCGGCCATGGCCGGAATTGCAATCATCAGGCCTACAGCGGTGGTCAGCAAAGCCAGAGCAATCCCATTGGCGAGAGTCTGCGTCTGGCCCATGGCGCCGGCCGTGGCAATGTCATTAAACGAACGAATCATGCCGACCACGGTCCCCAGCAGACCAATTAAAGGGCTCAGCGTTGAAACGCCATTCAGGACTCGCAGCCCTTTCTTCAACTGTGTTACCTGACGCTCGCCGCCGTCGATTACGGCCTGCTCAACTTCCACGCTGGGTCGCCCCCACTTTCGGACGCCGTGAATAAAGATTTCGGCGACAGGACTTTGATTTTGCTGGCAGACAGCCAGTGCTTCCGGCTTGTCGATGCGCCCGGCGCGAAGATGCATCAGAAAGCGTTCTACAAACGCTTTTGGAATGACTCGATGACGTCGCAGGACCACAAGCCTTTCGATCACTGACCAGACCCCAATGACCGAGGCAATGATAAAGGCTGCAGTAAACGGTCGACCCATTGCGTCTGCGATGCCCAGCGGATCCGTCGGGATTCCGCTCGGTCTGGTTTCACTCTCCATGCCGGGCGAAGCATTGCTCGCACCCGCGGCGGTCTCTGGTGAGGCGGTCGCAGATGCGTTTGACGCTGGTTCCTGAGCCATGGTCCTGCACGCGACAAGGAGTGCTGCAAGCAACACAACCATAACGGCGATGCGAGTTGAAATAGATGACGGAGGATGTGAGTTCATTGTTTAAGACTGTCACAAGTTCGATAAAAAACGAGCAAACTCGGGAGCCGCGAAAAATCTATTCCTCGGACGCCCCCAGCTTTCTGAGTTCAAGGGTGGATTTACTGACCAGAGGCGATTCGGGAAACGTGGCAATCAATTCTTTGTAATCTCTGACTGCCGCATCAGTCTTTTCAAGTTTTGCCTCACAGGTGGCCGCCTGAAACAGGGCCTGTGCGCGGAGTTCGTCGTAGCTGTAGTTGAGATAAACTTTAAAGTACTCTTTGACTGCGTCCTCAAGATTCATTTCAAGAACGAGAGTTTCTGCAAGAAGAAACTGGCAGCGAGCGGCTGTTTCTGTTCCCTGTCCGTCGTTGTTTGATGTTACAGCTCGAAAGTACTCGCGAGCCTTTTCAAAGTTCGGTGGAGCCTGCTGTTTCCATCTTCTGCCCTGGACATCCATCATCTGAAATGCGAACGGCGATTTTTCGCTGCGTTGTTTCAGCTCAGTTTCCAGCACATCAATTTGCTCGTAATTTTTGGAAGCCATCGCCGCTTCTGCCAGCACCACCCAGACTCGATCGGTCCAGTCCTGAACGGGAATCTGCTCCGCCACGATCTCGTTTCGAAGAGCCGTCAGGATTTCCGTAGCCTGATCGGGCTTCTGAAGTTCAACGTAAGCGTTGCCGGAGAAAAGACGCACCTGAGGAGCAAGCGGGCTGGCCGCGTAATTTGCCAGAAACTGCTCGGCAGAAGCCACCAAAGGCATCCAGTTTCGGGAGGCCGCCTGAATTTCGATGATGTGAAACAGTGCCCGTTCTTTTTCTGCAGCGGCGTAACGCGCATCCGCCACGATGGCTTCCATTTCCTTCAGTGATTCGTCCAGTTTACCGGCCTCCAGCAGACTTTCCGCCAGCGAAAGTCGAGCCTGACCGGCAAACGGACTATCAGGAAACCGCTCCATCATTTGGCGGTGAATCGCATCAGAGCGATCAAAACGCTCGGCTGTCGCATTCATCCAGGCCCATTCTTCCAGGACACGATCCAGTTCCTCGGCATTCGGAAACTGACCGGCGATTTTTTCCCACATGCTGTCGGCTTCATCAATTTTTTTCAGCTTCTGCAGCGATCGGGCGGCCTGGCGGCCAGCATCAAACGCATACATCAGCGGTGGCATCGCTTCGTCTCCTGCGGCCGCAGGTGGCTGGTCCTTTGTCAGCTTTGAGAACACTGTTGTATAGGCTGCCGCTGTTCGTTCGGGATCTCCCTGTTCCTCCGCGGAACGCGCCTGCATGAATAAGTTTTCTGCGATGTCTTCTGAGGACGGGTAGTCTTCTGCGATCTTCGCGAATGACTTCTCGGCGTCCGCAAATCGAGATGCCTTAAACTGGCTCCAGGCAACTCCGGTCACTCCTGCTTCTTTTACCGCCGGATCCTTCTCGTACCCAGACGCCATGGTGAAGAACAATGTCGCGTCGTCAGGCGAATTTTGTTCGAGTGCCGTTTCCGCGGCCTGCAGAACGGCGGTCCATGTCTGAGCCTGATCAGGGTATGTTTCGATCAGGACTTTCAGCTCATCGCCGGCGTCGGCATAACGCTTCAGATGACTCAGGGCCACGGCGCGGGCGGCCATCACATCAGACTTCTGCCGGACCTCTGTAGCCATCGGCAAAAACTCGTCAGAAAAAGCAAGAGCGCGTTCGTAATTCTGCAACTGCAGACTGCTCATCGCAGCCAGCGCCAAAGCTCCTCTGATCTCACTGAAAGCTTCATTCTTGAACAGGTCGCTCATCAACAGCGTTTGCTCGACAACTTTTTCGTACTGCTTTCCTTCGTAGCAGGCACGGCAGAGATAGTAACGACCAACAGCCGTGACTCTGTCGTTCGGTTCCTTAGACACCGCCACAGCGGACTCAAGCACGGGGATGGATTTCTCGACGTCATTTCTGGCCAACAGCAATCGGCCGAGAAGAATTTGTTCGCGAGGACGCGCGGCGGCTTCCGAATGATCGGCCTTCAGTCGTGCCCAAAGTCGTTCGGCGTGCTCACGCTGGGTCAGTTCAAGCCGCAGCTCTGAAGCGTTAAAAAGACAGTCCACAAGACGACCGAACTGCGGCCATCGGTCGGAAATGTCTTCAAACATCTGGGCCGCGGTTTCTTTGTTCCCCGAAGTTCGTTCCAGCTGCGCCTGCTGGAAAAGGACGTCGGCGGCAAACGGTGAATCCCCGGCCGCTTTCAGTGCCTCGGAAAATACCTGCCGAGATTCTTCGACGCGTCCCAGTTCCTTCAGGGATAAAGCGGAGATCAGCACCGCCTGAGCTCGTCGAGGCGACTCCTGAGGAACGCGACCTAGCCATTCGAGCGATTTCTCATAGTCGCCAATGCGATACAATGACATGCCGGCCCCGAGCACAGCGGACGGAACAAGCGGGCTCTTCGGGAAGGTTGTCGTAAGCGATTCAAAGCTGGCAGCCGCGTCCTTGTACTGCGAGGCAGCATACTGAATCGACGCCACTCGATTTAAAGCTCGTGGCGATGTTGCTGAATTTTTGTCCGCTGCGACCGCCTTGTACAGGATGATTGCATCAGAAGCGCGGTTCAATCCTTCATAGGCCTTCCCAAGACTGAAGCGGGCATCCGCAAGAATTGAGGCATTACTTTGCGGAGTGGAAATCGGCGTCAGGATTTCAACCGCTTGCTCGAACTCCTTCACGGCCACATAAGAATCCCCCAGCAGCAGCCTGGCCCAGTCCACAAGATTGTGTTCCGGATGTCGGTCGAGAAACTCCTTCAGCTGCGTAATAGAGGACGAGTAGTCCTTCAAAAAGTAGCTGCATTCACCCAGCCGGTATCGCGCATCGGCAATGTCTTTCGCGTCTGGTTCCGCCTTGATGAAGGCTGCGAATTCTGTGCGAGCCAGTTCGTATTTTTCGAGAACGCTTAAGGCGCGCGCGTAATAAAGCCGTGCAACATTATGTCGAGGGTGTGCAGGAAATTCAGCGACGAACTGACCGAGCGTTTCCGCGGCCTGCTCCCACCGTTTCGCGCGATAAAAACCCAGGCCCAGATTGAAGTCATCCGTTGCCTTGTCTGCCATCAGGGGCTGTGGGCACAGCGTGGCTATGCAAAACAAACATAGAAACGCTTTCCACCACCACCGCCGACCGAGAGAACCGTCAGGGCAATGCGGGATGGCATTGGAGCCACCCTCGGAAGACTCCATGGCGAGTGGCCTGGAAGTGATGATCGACCGGTCTTTCCACATATGAGTTGCGCAGCAGAGGGTATCAGAAACACAGGCCAGCCATTCCATGACAATCCCGACGGAAGATCCGCCCGGGCATTCGAAGTTCCTTCACGTCCATAGTACGCAGGGGATTGCCGTTTCCGAAGTCTGCAGGCGAGCATTTTGGCTTGAGGATACAGGATGACCTGTCCAGGCGGTGGCCACACAATCCCCCCTTTTTGTGCAGTTCGCCGTCATAGCTGTTCATGAACGTCGTCCAGACGGCCAGGAGCATGCGGTAACTTCCGCATTTTTGAAATCCCTGCGTTTGGCAGTCCGGTTCTGCAGGGTTTCCAGCCAGCGGTACCTGACCGATTCGGACTGCTGACACTGACTGTCGCCGGTCGATGATCGTGTGAGGAGCGTTTCAGCGGGTTGGTTTTCGACTGATCTTTCAGGAAGCCTCAAAGATAACTCCGCCAATTTCCGTCAGAAAATTGACTCGTCAGGGTTCTGCTCGTTATTCTTTCAACTCCAGCCCTCACCCCGCACGATCTTGCCGCCAGCTTCCCGCCATTTGTTCCCGCCTCGTTCATCTCCTCAGGAGGACCCACATGTTCCGAATTCACGCTGAACGTTCCTCCGCCTATTGTGATGGTCATTCCCG
>Ga0335396_10003852_pt1 | contig 16776 bp, 15 predicted proteins | sample FRY02_FD_205743 | JGI IMG/M metagenome (GOLD analysis project Ga0335396, IMG submission 205743) | Freshwater microbial communities from Lake Fryxell liftoff mats and glacier meltwater in Antarctica - FRY-02 (spades assembly) (version 2) | ecosystem: Environmental > Aquatic > Freshwater > Ice >... | reverse complement strand
GTCGCCCCGCTCGTCGCCCCGCTCGTCGCCCCGCTCGTCGCCCCGCTCGTCGTCCCGCCTGTTGCCAAAGGCGTGGCCAAGCGCGTGCGCAAGCCTCCGCTTTCAGAGCAGGCAAAGCTAGACAAACAGGACAGAATGGCCAAGCTTAGTCTCGATCGCAAAGTTGAGAACGCAGCGAGGAGAAACAAAGAGAGACGTGATAAGAAAGAGAAGGAGAGTCGGGAGGTCATGATGCACTCGGTGGAACTTTTGCTAAGTGCGTTTGAAAAGCACAGTGCGCATTGAGAGGGCACAAGGCTCGTTTTGCACGTGTATGAGTCGCTATAAGCGCATTTAATACACTGCTGAAAACAATTTTAGCTTGCATTGCAATGGTCAAGAATGTCATTGACGTCTTCCCCTTGTTCAACGGAAAATTCATTCCTTCGGCGGCCCAAATTCATACCCACCAGCAGGACGCTCGACCGAAATTTCTCGCCTGTTGGAAAGGTTCTCGTGATGCAGAGCATATGAAAATCCACATCAATGGGTGCCAACTCAGCCCTGTATTGACACTCGTCCGTGGCACAGTACCGGTCCACGGGAGCCTGTTGCAAGTACAGTCCTAACCTTGGCTTGTAGTGTACCTGCTGGTAGAATCCACTTTTTCTAGGGTCCAAATGATTATATCTTAAAAACTCGTCAATGAGCAACACTTCAAACAAATTACTTCGTTCGAAAAATCCATCTTCGTTGTGAAAAAGACCGTGCAGGCAAATAATGTCCTTACTCGGCATGGGCAACATCTCCCCCTCGGCGAACTTCACGTATCTCGACTGGTACATAGTAGCCTCAAAGTTGTTTTTTCTGTTGCTGATGACGAAAGAGTTGGCGACAGGCATGTTGCGAATGATGTTTGTCTTTCGGAAATATAGATTGGCGCTGTCTTTAGAATCCTCTTCCCAGCTCAAGACAGGGGAGATTTCAGTCATTCTGCGTGTACTCTTCCAAAACCTTCGACTGTTTGTACCTGTGATACAGTTTGACCTTGACAGAGACCATAACCTGCGTCTGAATTTGCTCACGCACTACACGTAGCTTCTCTGTCGTGTTCATAAGCCGAGTATTGCGACCATATTTTTGAAACAGCAATTCAACACAGTCCTCGACGTTTTTGGCTCGCACCGCATACAGTCCCCCAAATGTGTCATGGTCATACAACTCCATGGGAACCCAATACTGCACCAGGAATATAAACATAGCATGTCTGCGGTCACCGTTGTGTGTGCGGGCCTGATGCTTACGCATGTGCATGCTCTGCCCCCGCTGCTTAATAAGATGTCATATTCATGTTGCCAAATAGAATTGTACCTCTGCACACATCACAATCTGCACACCAACCCAGCTCGTGCGCCCCCCGCAAATTCTGCGATGTCAGCGTCGTTCGCTAGGCCCGGGGCGAGGCGGCACCTGCGCCGCACGCACTCGCGAAGGAAGCAGCCGGGCAGGAGCATTGACTCGCGCCCGGCTGGCGCACGGCTTGTGTCGAGCACTTGCAAGCGAGCGTCGTCAGGCCCACCGTGCGCCACCAGCTTTGCATTGAAATTTGCAAGCGGGGGTATGTGAAAATCTTCGTCCAAGACAAAAAGCCGCTGTGCACATGGCAGACGGTGCACAATCAGCCAGGCAATCGCGCTGTGCTGCGCAGGCTCGGTGAAAAGCACTTCGCACTGCAGTCGTCCCTTGGTATCGACGCCCAGGGCAACGCACCACAGACGGAACAGCGCCAAGAAATCTTCCGGTCGCATGACAAGCCAGACGCGCACATTCGCCTGACCGGAATGCACACCCGCCATGAGGCGCTGCCGAAGTTCTGACAGCAGCAATACGGAAGGTGCCACTCTCGCATCATTCGAGTCCACCAGCGCCAGACGCCGCACCCGCACTGCAAGGTCCACGTATGTATGCGGCGCGCACACCACTTCTACTTGTTGAGCCGTCATCGACGCATCTGGCGCCGGCAGAGTTTGGCCTCTGTCCGCAATAACTTGGCTCTTTTCTTGAAGCATTTTGTGCACAGACTCCGCCGCGTCGTGCACGGAGGCGGAGGACGCTCGCCACATGACTCGCGGTGTTACTTTTCCGGGCACAGAGTACTGGCGGTACAGGTAATTGGCCACCACAAAGTTCAGCACGCTCACATAGCACAACAAGACAACCATTATCACAACAGTTCCTCGCTGCATCATCCACACAAGTATTCACTTTTAATACGATCAAAGCTCCAGCGAGAAAGTCTCATGATTAATTTTATTATTAACCAAACATCACCAAATAAAGCCATCCTCCCATGTGACACGCAGGTCGAGAGAGGGAATTGTCCCTGTTTCGCAAGGCCCCCCACGGGAATTCATCGTTTCCATGTCGTTGATAGTCTTCGTGAGCCCCTTCTCGCACAGCTCGGCCCAGTCCATGCTCGACATGAATCCGGCATTCTGACGACAGAATTCAGGCAGAACAAGACCACTTTTGCCATAAACAACAGGAATCCACAGACCTCCGTCCTCCATGCTCTCGTTGCAGTGTAAAAAGCTCTCGTCCTCTGCAAAAAGAACATCAGCTGTGGGAGGCTGCAACTTCCTGAACACGATAGTCGCTTCATCAGGTCCGAGACTGAGCATATTGAAGTAGCTGGTGATACACGGCTGCACCATCGTGTTGTCCATGGATGTCAACAGCGATAATCCTTCTTCATTCCCCCAACTTCCTCAACTGCCAATATTCCAATCCAAAAATGCAATTTCAAACCGGAGCAAAAAAAACTTTCATTTCCAAAATGTCCTTGCTTTCAAAACGTGGGAATATATATAAATATATATTTTTTGTAGAAATATTGATTTAAAAAAGTCGGCGTTATGATTCATCCCTATCTCTGAGAAATTTTCCAATTCTCTGGTACAAATATTTGATTGTTTTTGAAAAGGCATTTTTCATTTTTGAAACATGGCTCTTTTGTAGGTCTCTTTTGAATCCGACAAAATTTCTGTGAAGTGGTACTAAAATATTGCTCAACTTTGCAAATGCCTTTTCAATTCACCACAAAAATGCATATGGTTAGAGAACTCCACAGTGGATCGCACAGTCTTGTGAGGAGCCGAAGCGATGGCTGATCCGCAGCTGTTGCCGGCTATGTCTGATGTTGCAGAGCTGTCTGACGCTCCTGACTCCTCTCCACCCCTGCAACGATATGCCGTCAAGCGTCGCCTTTTCAAGACGCCCGCCGCACAGCCAGAGATGCTGGACATGAGCCTGTTGAAGGTGTTGACTGAGGGAGTTGTTGATTTGAAAGGGTATGTGGACGGTCCTGGATCTGTGCTCCGAGACTTTGCGCACACCAACCACTTGTATCAGCCGTCGCTATCGCTGGTCCTTCAGCGCGTGCTCGTGGTGGGAGTGCGCACTTTCTTCATGTTGCTGTCGGATGGCTTCACGAGCGTGTGGGCTCTTGCTGTTGACGACAGGCAGATGATGGACTTGGTGTACGAGTACCGTACGTCACTGCGCGGCAGCAGGCTGCAGGTTGTTCTGCAAAAGTGCATGATGCGCAAGTCGGCATGTTACTTTCTCGCGACAAACATTCGCATGGAGGGCATGGATTCGGACGAAGACACCACAAACTACGTGACGGAGAAGGGAGTCGTCCTGCCGGGCAGCGCCTTGGGCAAGGAAGAACAAACGCAGCAGGACAACACGAAGCAGTGGCGCATGCTCATATGCAACGGCCCGCGCGTGAGTGGCGCGTCGCACGCCTCGGGCGAAACTGAGCACCTCATTTCTTTTGTGAACGAGTGCATCGCCGACAATGTGCACAAGGAAACTTTTTCCGTGAGGCTTTCTGTGCTTCGCGTTGACGAAATGGAGTTGCTGCTCACAGACGGCACGCGCACGCTGATGGCACGTTTCGCAGACGAGCTTGCTTTTGTGAACGGCGTGTTCAGCAAGGGCACCACGCTCAGCAAAAAGTGTGACGTCGGGGATGTTCTGGACATCCAGGCCATGGGCTACGCGCACATCGATCACAAGCGTCAGCAGGGCACCTTCCAGCACTATCCCACTTGCATTGTCACCAAGTGTTTGCAGCACCTCGGACGAGACAAACCCGGTAAGCATGTGCGCTCGCTCATGCACAGTGCCTTCCTCGAACACCAAGACACGGAAGCGCTCAAACCTGCCGTGTACACCCTTCCTCCGCACGCTGTGACGCGCAAGGGACGCCACAAGTTCTTAATGACGGTCGCTGCGCACAGCGCTTTGGCGTGCAGTTCGGCACTTGTCAAAAATGCAACGCACGCGGCAGACCTTGCGCATGCCTTGAATACAAAGCTCTCTGGTTTTTTTGAGCGTGAGGACTATATGCTAGTGCTCACAAATTTGCTCATTCCTCGTGAAGTGAGTATGCTCATGCGCTCTAGCAAAATTATGATGTGCCGCGTGCTTCGTCAGTATGTTGCCGCCAAATTTCACACCTTCATGCCAGCACACCTTGTCGTGCCGCGCTTGCAGTTGAAGTATGGAAATCAACGCATACGACGGGACAACATTTATTTCCAGCTTTACAGGAAGCTTGTGGACTCGCAGTTTGCGGTTTCCCTTGGAGCGGCGACGGGTGGCGTGATTCTTTATGAGGCTCGCAGTAAGGCTCGCATTTTCTCCATGGAGCGCGTTCTTGGGTCCTTCAAGATCGATAACATGCTCGAGTGCCGTTGTCTTGTAAAGGGGTTTGAAGGTGTCTCAGAGCAGAGGCGCTTGTGGCGCTCTGTTGCGCCCAAAAATATCATTCGTTGCACGTTCTGCGCCTTCAAACGCGAGCGTGAGCGCTTGTACTGGAGCATTGGCCTCGAAGGAGCCGACGAGGTTGCGGAAAAGCTTGCAGAGATGGATTCTTACTGCACTCACAGCCGCGTGGTATTGGGTCTTCGTCATCGTTTTATGTTCCGTGATGAACAGGCTCGCTGGACACAGGTGGACAACATGCGCCGCATGCTCCTGACATTTCATTCTCGCATCCTTCAAGACTCGGAATTCTTTTCGTCGTACGGTTTGTCCTATCTGCAAGAAATGCAAGGACCTCGCGAGCATCGCTTGTCTGACGTCAAGCAGATGCGACTTGCGGACGGCTCGATGCAGGCTCTTAATCTGCACGGGTGCATCGCGACCTTGAAAAAGCTCAATCGTGTCTTTCCTCTCACCCCTGGCTCGCTCAAGGTGCTGCAGGAGGAATGTACACTGAAATGCAAGGAGATTTGGGATTTTTGGCTAACGACTCCTATGTGTGAAATGGATGCACGAGAGACCATGCATGTCGCTACCTTCATGCCAGATCTCGCCGACGGACTGCCCCGTCTGCGTCTTGTGCTGCAGATCACATCGACACTCATGCACGGTGTGCGCGTAATCTATGTGCAGCGAGAGGGCCATGCACGCCATTGTGTGTTGCACATTGACCCCAATTTCGTTTCTTTTCTCGCGCACGACGGGCGCAACGAACTGTTTTTTTCCACAGACTGCACGTCTTTCATGCGCTTGCTGGACCAGGCGTTGGTGGCGCAAGAAGTGGATGCGGAGTATCAGAAAACAACTGGTCTCAATCGCAGTGTCGACGACTTGCGCGTGTGGACCGGAAACAGCGACGCAAATGTTATCGCGGATTATGTTGTGGCATGCTCAGTGCACGAGGTGCAAGACGTTGCGCATGTATGCTTTTCTGACGTGCTTGACCTCGATGAGACTTACTCAAGTGTCGTTCACGAGCTGCGCGTTTTCGACTTTGAAATTCTCGACACCAAAATGGCGTACACGAGCCTCGACGAGGAAGACCTTCCAGAGCTTCGCCAAAACCGTCTTTGTTGCAATCAATTGGTGTATGACATGAGAGACGAGAACATCAATCTTCTTCTGGACCTACACCTGCGCCGTGTGCAACAGATTCGCCGCAACGGCGACATGCAGTCGGACGACGAGTCGGAGAACGATTCCCAGGACGACCAGGCGATGGACCCGGGAGACGATGAAGAGGCTCCCATGACGCCAACTACCCCGACATATACAAGCATACATCAAAACGCTTCCAACGCAACAGTTGTCTACCAGCAAGACGAGATGGAATTGGCTTCTGGCCAGGATGACGAGATGCAGCACGCCTACCTCTACAGCGAAGAAGGCAGTGCGAGGGACAGCGATGAACCTCTTTCATCGGGCAACATGCCACAGCAAGACACCGTGGAGGAGGAAGATCTCCCCTCGTCTCAGGAGCAGCAATAAAAATTTATTGCAACCATTCTATATTTGGCTTACTGTAATCCAGATTGACTTGACTGAGATTTTCTAATTTTTTCAACAACATAGCAGCTTTGTGAGAAAATTGTACTCGCATTTTGTGTGTGATAGAATTGTGCCATACGCAACCCTATATTTTTAATGCTATTGCATGCAATTTCTTCAAGAAGAAATCTTTCTTGTTTGAATAAATAAATGTAATGGTTGTCGGCACTCGTTTGTGACTCAGTGTCCGTATGCACGTGTGTTTTTACAAGCCCCTGCAAGTTGATGCCAAGTGGGGCAGGTCCCTTTGCGCTCAAAGCCTTGCACAGGCGGAGCACCACCCTATGGTCCATGTTTTTGCCCTCCACTGTGCGCAAAGTGTGCACATAGTACGCCAGAGCTTGCAAGGGAAAAATATATTTTTTTTTTTTGCGACGCGCAACCCAATGGTGACAACAGAGGCACGCGGAGAAATTCGCCTCTCCTTCGTCAATCTTGCACACGTCGTGCGAGTCAATCGCGCTCTGACAAATATTGTGCATTGTGCAAGAAAATACGTCGTCTTTGCATTTGTCACCCTGCGCCGCAAGTAATTTCTTGACACTCGACACGCTTATTGTCTTGCAATGTTCGCGCTTGTGCTGCCCGCAAAATACACAGGCCCGCAATCCGCCGTCGCCGCGCACTATCGACAGCCAGTTGCACTGCATTTGCTCTGCTGCGTGTTTGCGAAAAACGCATTTCAAACCAAACCAAACCAAATTAAATGAGTTTTTCATACAATTGAATTTTTGGCGAACACCGTCCACCTATATCCACAATCGTGTGACGACCGCGAGCACACCGAGCATGGTTCGCGCGAAGTGTCCCACCTCGCTCCGCAAGTTCGGCTTCTGTGGCATCCTCGCCATAATCTACGCCGCTCGGCTTCAAATGCCAAGCAGCATCCCGAAACTCAAGACGCTTCTGGACAATGTCAAGAAAATTCTTTGCATGAAGAAAGGCAAGTGGACCAGAGCGACGCCCAAGCACACGGGTGCCATTTCGATTAGTGACACAATATGTCTCTTGCACCACTATAAGTCGTGCAATTGCACAGTATTGCGCACCAAACATGACGACGCCCCACCCACCTTGCGCAAGTGGATAAAAGGTGTGCAAGACAACACATGCTACATTGTTCATCTCAGGACTCACGCATTCTTTGTGGAAGTGGGCTCTGTCAAGAGCAAGTGGCGCATCTACGACCAGGGGGGGGTTCACACCAAAAAGGACATCGACTTCATGCAACGTGTTGGAGGTTACGGAGGACAGCAAATCAGGGCAATTCTTGAAATCACATACGGCATGCCGCAAAACTCAAACGATTCCAACACCCACGTCACACAAAGCGAGACCGCTTGAATTGTCTCAAAACAATTTAATGAACAAACAACTTTACAATTAAATGTTCACTAAACAACATGTCGCACCCGCCTCGCACGACACATACCACGCAGAGAAGGCAAACAACTCTCAAAATTATTCGAGAGCCTTGCATCTCGATGCGTGGGTCACAGAGAGGACGCTCAGGCGCCCTGTTGGGTCTCCGGAACCTCCTCCTCCTCCTCTGCAGCTGCCTGCCCCTCCGCAACTGCCTGCCCCTGCACAACTGCCTGAACCTCCGCAACTGCCTGCCCCTGCGCAACTTGCTGCTCGAGCGCAACTGTCGCTTCCTGCAGACGAGCTTGCGCGGCATCAGCTGCCATCTTGCCAATACCATCACCCTCTGCGGACGTCTCGGCGGCAACCTTGGCACTGCCTTCACCCCCTGCGGACGTCTCGGCGGCAACCTTGGCACTGCCTTCACCCCCTGCGGACGTCTCGGCGGCAACCTTGGCACTGCCTTCACCCCCTGCGGACGTCTCGGTGGCAACCTTGGCACTACCTTCACCCTCTGCGGACGTCTCGGTGGCAAGCTGCTCAGCTTCGTCCAGCTTGCCGATGCCACCTGCTGGAGCACTGAGGACGACACGTGGGCCCCCGAAAGTGGGCGCGAGCTGTCTCCTCATATCCTCAAGTTGCTGCCTGAGTTCAAGGATCAAGCCCATTTGGGTCGCGTCGGCATCAGCAGATTTCTTCATCTTCCTCAAATCACCAACTTCTTGTTGCAAGACCTTGAGTGTGTCCGCCAAGGAAACGCCCTTCCTCTGTTCCTTGAAGAACAGGCGCTCTTCATCTTTGCGGCCCTCATCTTCTAAGCGATCATAGAGCTCTTGAGCATAGCGCTCTTCCTCTTCTTCTTCGCACAGCTTGAGATGCTTCTTGTGCCTCTTGCGCTCGCGCTTATCGAGCTTGTCACCCTTCTGGTGCTCCTCGCGCCTTTCGACCTCCTCGATCTGCTCGATCTCCTCGCGCTGCTCGCGCTCCTCGCGCTCCTCGCGCTCCTCGCGCTCCTCGCGCTTCTTGCGCTCCTTGCGCTCCTTGCGCTCCTTGAGCTTCTGGAGCATCTCGAGCTTCTGGAGCTTCTCGAGCTCCTCGCGCCTCTCGATCTCATCGCGCTCCTCGCGCTCACGCTCCTTGCGCTCGCGCTCCTTGCGCTGCTCTTTCTTGAACTGCTTGCTCTCCACGCGCCTCTCAGTGAGCTGCTTCTCGGTCTCCGCGGGCCCGTGCTGGTCGAGCTCCATTTCATCCGGTTGAAAGATCTTGCCAATCTTTTGCTTGCGCTCCGTGCGCTCCTCGCCCTCGACGCGCTTGCCTGCCTCGAGCCCTTCGCGAGCATTGCCCTTTTTGTCGGAAATCTTTACTTGCGGCAAGATAAACCTAGAAATAGATTTTTTCTTGGAATGTGTGCTCTTGTGCGGCTCCACCTTCACCGCGACTTTGTCATCATCCGAGCTGCTAACAAGATCAATTGCCGTAATCGTCTCCTCCTCCCCCTCCTGCTCGCGATAGGAAGCTTTCTTCTTCTGGCGAGACTTGCGTGGCACCCGCTTGTCCTCCTCCTCGTCCTCCTCGTCCTCATCGTCCTCCTCGTTCTTCTTGGGCTTGTCCCGGGGATTGTGCCCCTCGGGCTCGCTCTCAGTCTCATCGTCGTTGTCTGACATCTTGCCAAACAAGGGAGCGAATTTATCGCTCTGCGCGTCAAAGTCGCTGTTGATTTGGTCCCTCTCGGCATCGGTCTTGGCTTTTGACAACAGAACTCGTGTGTATCTTCTCAATACGATGAGTTCGTCTTTCAGTGCACGCAACGCTTTGGCTTCTCCTTTCAGAGTAGCTTCTGCGAGAGAAGTCTTGCTCTTCGACTTCGCCTTGGCCACAGTGCCTGTTGCAAACGCTTCCAAATATTGCACATCACCGCCGGCAGCAGCGGCCTGCAACACAGACCTGGTGAGATCTTTGTCGTTTTTCTGCGAGCCACCATTTTCTTGAAAGGCTTTACAGCCCTCCATCGCACAAGACGGGCTTGCGCAAAATAATGGGTCGTTGTCGCCGGCGCCCTGGATGATCCCGCCCAAAGTGAATGCCGAGACGCGATTTCCGTCGTCGTCGATGTGAGCCTCCACAGGCATGCTCACATGATCAAGCTTGAGGAACTCCCTCCAAGAGACGTCAGCGTGCTTGCGAACAGGGTTCCCTGACTTATTCAAAGAGTCAACCGCAATTCCCCTTACACACATATAGCCGTTTGGGCCACTCTTCTCGCTCCCACTCGAGGTACCAAACGCGCGGCACAACGTGCACCACGCGAGGTAATGCTGCTCGGTATCTGTCTCGTCACCGAACATGTTTGTTCCGGTGAGCACGCCGCACAGAACCCCAAAGTTGGCAGCTTCGTGCATGCGGACAATCTCCAGAACCTTCGCGGCCAAACGACCCTCGTCCGAGATGGCCTTGAGATTGGCGGGCGACAGGCGTTGAATCCTAGGACCATGCGCCAATTTTTCTTCGTTGTTGGGAGGCATTCTGCTCATGTGTTTGAACACAGCGGAATACAATAGCTGCAATCTTTGGTCGGAAATCACCGTTGGTCCATTCATCGCATCGGGATTCTGCTTGAGAAAGCCTGCTCAAAAGCATTAAATGTCAATTGGCCAGTTTTATGTCTCGTGTGTATGTCTCGTGTGATCATACTGGACAAAATCACAGTCAAAAGCAAACGCTTACACAAAATTCAGCAGCTTGCAATCCACAAACAAGCAAACCAATAAACGTCATACCATCACCGAAGGCGACTTTCATGTCATATCGGGAGAAGAGGTCATCCGCCATATTCTCAGCCGTCTTCATGGCCTCTTTTCCAAAAGACGTGGCAGACACATCTTCAGGATGCGTGAACTTGGCATCCTTGCCATCCTTCCCATCCTTGCCGCCGGCGCCCTTCCGGGGCGCTGACGCCTTCTCCGCCATAGCAGAGTGCTCAATCTGTGTGATCGAGTGCACCAAAGTTGCGGGCTCTTTTATAGACGAGAGCTGGAAAAAAAACGGAAAAAAACATTTAAAAAAAAACGTCACGAGCACTAAAAAAAACATAAAAAATCAAAAAAAAATTACTGCAACATTGTTTTTTTACTGCAACTTGGGTCCGGCCGCATGCACTGACACGCGCCGAGTCGGACGGATTGACGTGTGAATAGCACCGCCCTTGAAATGCAGCGAAAAAGCGGCTCATATTTAGCGAGCGCTGTGCAAATCCATATGTCCTCCAGCGACTGTCGGGATGACATGTTGGACCTCAAGCTCGTCCGCAGCTACATGCCGCTGCTGTTTCTCATTCTGCGCAGCATGCTGTTGGTGATGACAACACGAGTAGCATCGCCGATGCTCAACGACAGCAGCGTATTTGCACTCCTGTGCGTTCTCGTGTATTTTGATGCTCTGCTATTCTGGCGCGACGCCCTCAATCGTGCTGCTGGCTTTCTCGTGCCGACTGCGTTTGTGATGTACGTGAATTTTCGAGGCCCACAGAATTGGCCGCCGGACACGAAATGCATGCGCTCCGTGCAGTTAGCTCCGTATTGGACTGCAGACATCGCGTGGGCAGCGTCCTCGAGTGTCGTTTTTGTGTCGCTGTGCATGCAGGTCCCGCTGCGAGTGCACATCTTGCACGTCACTGTAATCTGGTCCTGCATGGCGCTGACGCACATTCTCTTGGGATGCCTGCTGCCGTACGACATGGGCGAGCTTGTTTGCCGCTTGCTTTTGTACTACGTCAGTTGTGCCTTTTTCTTCCTGAGCAGCATGCTGTTGCCTGCGGTGGACCGCAACATGCACAGCTTTACAGTGGTGCACGTGAACATGCACCTGCTGTTTGTGGAGCCGTACGTCTTGGCTGTCAGCGTGAGCATCTCGGTAGCCGCGTATGTGTGCATTTACTATCAGTACACCTCGCGTGCTGCAGCGGTCAGCGATGAGCCGGGTCAGGGCGCCCTGCACGTGTCTGCGAGCGAGGACCGCAAGGGCCTGCATGCGCGCCCGACCATTATGCCTCCATCCGAGGACTTGCTCGCCGAGCTGCGCGCCGCGAAAGCCGCGCCGAGGGACGGCCCGGGCCCGACGCGCTGACGGCAGCGCCTAGCTGGTAGGTTGGTTCGCTCATCGACACTTTTATCAATTCCGCGAGCCGCCCCCCAGCCCCCCCCCGCCCACGAGGTAGTCGACCTCACCTAGGCGCGGCGACGAGGTACCGATTTCCTCTGGCCGCTATATCGGGTCCCGTACCGGCATTCACTGGGAGGTCCTGTCGTCTAACTTTTCGCATGAGTTGAGACTCCCAAGCATCCGGAACTTCATGTACTTGTCTGCTTTCGGTATATCGTACAAGGTAGCCCTGTTTGAGTTCTCTGTTTGCGGAATCGCGCATTGTAGTTTTGATTTGCTTAATGACTGCTGCAACCCACTCTTTTTCATCCTCGAGATATATCTCCACGTCTTCGCCGACAATGTAATGAACTTCACGTTTTGGACCTCTGTATTCATCGTCTTTGTCCTTATCAAATGGTCCGGGTGGCACTTCATCATCACCTGCAGCTGCCATGCTCCGCGCAGTCCCGGCGCATGCTAAATAGGATAGGCATCCTGTAACGATTTATAGAATCATGGATTAGCACAAGAACATTTATTATAAAAAAAAATAAGGTGCCGCTCGCACACACGTGCAGCTTGCTCAAAAAAAAATGCAAATCGACGTGATGCAAGGCCACCCCGTGCGGCACACGCACAATCATGCTGGTGTTTGACATCGAAACAATGGGGTTGGACCCTCGCAAGCACGCAGTGACCGTTGTGAGCACTCAGGACTACCTGTCGGGCAAGCGTGTGAGTTACGAGTTTGCTCGGGTGCGTGCCGAGACACCGCACCTGCTGCCGTCACTCACAGAAGAGATGATTCTTGCCTTCGAAGAGGCATCGAGTCTGTGCGCCTTCAATGGTGTGCGCTTTGACATACCTTTCCTGCGACAAGCGCTGAGCATCGACGACGCCACAATCACCCGCTGGGTGCTCAAGACGTCGGACATCCTGGAGAGCTCGCGTCTGCTGCACGGCTCGACGTTCAGCCTGGATCTGCTGTGCCAGACCAACGGCATGCCAACCAAGATTTCTAGCGGACTGCAGGCCATTTTTATGGCAGCCGAACAGCGATGGCAGGACCTGCGCGACTACTGCGAGGACGATGTGGACATACTGTGCCGCATGTACAACATGCGGCTCGTCACGCACCCACGCAACAAAAAGATCCTCGACCTCCAGGAGTGGGCACACGCGGACTGCTATGACACTGGCGCGCAGGAAGCTTAGTTTCTCTTTTCACACGATATTTATTTGCTTCATTAAAAAATTACATCAAGCAAGGAACTTTGCCTCACTCGCCACACAGCTTCTGGCGCAGCGCCTCGAACCGCTCCAGCAGTCCGGCGATGTGACACGACAGTTTCATGTTTTGCTCCATGTACGTCATGCCGAGCATGTTCTGCTTGAATTGTTTTTTGGCTTCCTTGTCGATGGAGCCTTGCTCGTCCGATGTTGTCTCGGCGGAGAGCTTCGCAGGCACAACTTTTTGCACGCGCGACATGTCGAGCCCTACGCTCAACATGACAGGCAGAACAAGCGGCTCGATGACAGCGCCGGTCGGCATGCCGTCATTCGCATGCAAGCAAATTTTTTTTCGCGGCATGTGAACATCGATTTCTGGCATGTTGACCTCATCAAAACCCTTACCCTCCGCGTTGCGTGACTCGCGCACATCAATCTTTGTCGCTACCTCCGTGTTCAGACCCACGACGGGCTCGGCCACGCTCTGCACGCAGGCGTCATGCAAGATGTCATCATTGACAACCGACGAAAAGTCCAGCGCCTCGGGCAGGTCTTTGGAGAAATTCAACTGGATGCACAAGTCCTGCTCCGGACGGCCGTGCGTGTCCTCCTGCATGAATGCGACTGGAGTGGTTGCCATCGACATCCTGTCGTCGTCCATTGTGTCTAAGTCCGCAGGGTCCATAAAAAAAGATTCGATGTGCATGTCGTGGTAGCGAAATCCGGCACTGTCCTGCTCACCGTCGGCCGAATCCAAGCCGAAATACTCATAGTCCACCTGCAGGTCAGTAGACTGCGGTGCACCGTACATATCGAGACCTCCGGAGGTGTCGACCGGGTTGACAGCGTCGGTGTAGGGCGTGTTGAGCGCCATAGGTGCATTTTGAGGCTGAAGGTGCTGATTAAGACAAACATGAGCAAAGAAGTGCTCGTTGCCGCTCTGCACATAAGCGATGGAAGCCTCGCTGAAGTGGTCCCACTCTCTCCAGCTGCCACAAAAGGTGTGGCCAAACACCGTAGAGACAGAGTTGTTGTGGTCAATACGCTGATGGATACTAGCATCTCCGGCACCATCAACAGCAGTCCACTGATTCTCTTGAGCGTTGAAGGACATCAGCACAAACATACTTGTTCCTGCAGCAACGGTAAAGCCAAGGGGCATAGTGGCAAAGTCTCGTCCCTGCAACATCTGTAGCAGGTTCAGGGTTGGCACCAAGCACCCTCCAAAGCCACGTTTGAAACCCTTGTTCACAGAGGCTCCGAAGCCTGCAACAGTGTCTCCGGAAACATACATCTGCCACGGCCACAGTATCTTGGAGAGCGCGACTTGGAAGGGCATGATGCTCCTGGAGAACGCGGATCCTCCCGAATCCACTATGCCACACCTCCGATCGTGGAATTTGGGAACGCACAACCCCTGCTCACAGGGTCATACAAAAAGCATTTTTGTGTAGTAAAATTGAAAAATGCATTTTTGATTTTGGTCCGTGACCAAAACACGTTTTTTTTTTGAAATATAACGTGATATACGTACCAATACGTCATCATTCATATCGATAAAGCTGCTCACCAATAATTACGCCCCGATTCTCAAAGGCTCCGAGTTTACAACAAAGGGAACAATACTCAAACCAGGTTAAAAAAAAGTCAAACCCATCAAAAGTTCGTGCAACCGTAATCCATGACGGTGACGAAACAATGCTACAGGCTACAGGTCCTGTTGTGCGAGCAACGCCAGCATGGGTCCTTGTTCGAAGCGCAACATATTCAGAATAGATGCCGTGTACGGTGTTGGCTTGATCACAGCTCGGCATGCTTTGTTGAGCAGCAATTGCCGGCGGTCCGCCAGCTCCGGGTGATACGATGTGCTGACATTGACGAAATGCATGTCTGCCACAGCCTGCTCGCTGGGGGAGAGCTCGTACATGCGCACACCTCCGCCGAGCACCTCGCAGTCGTGCATGGCCACATCGGCGATTAACACGGCGTTGCGCTGACGGTCAAACACCATGTACATGGGGGTCTCGCTCCGCGTGTACACGTTGCTGGTGGCGAGCATGCGCCTGCTGTCGTCGTCCAGGGTGACAAAGGGCGTCGTGTACACCGTGCCCGTCTCTAACAGGATGCTGAGTCTGCCTCGTTTGAGTGCGGTTCCGGGCGTTTTGGTGCATGCGAGCGGAGTGTCTGTCGCTGGGTCGGCAGGCGCGGGGAGGGAGGCGCCGTCCGCGGTGTGCATGGCACTTGATGTCTGGCTCTCGCGCAAGGCGAGGTCTGCCAAGTGCAGCAGGTGTTGTGCGGTGGCTGCGTTGACGGAAATCTGTTGCAGGCTGTGCGCCAGCAGCACGCCGCTGCGGGCCGTGTTGGTGGCATTGGCGAGAAAGCCGACGGCCAGACACACACTCTGGGCGAATTCCAGGCTGTGCTCCGGGAAGGCTGACGTGATTTTGCTGGTGCTGGTGGTGTTGAAGCGCTGAAAGAGACGGAATGCCTGCGAGCCGACGGTCTGCACCTTGCATGCGACTTTCTTCGCGCGCGCGCGAGCATTTTCAGTGCGCACCAGCAGCATGTCAAATTCGTGTACGCAATCTTGCGGCTCCGTGTACGGGCGCATGGCTTGCGGCTGGCAGCACAGCGCAGGTATGCTGATGTGTTTTGCAATGAGGTGCTTTGCGATTGCCTCGGCGCCCACGACGCAGTGCTCGTCGCACATCGCGGTGCTCACGAGATGGCGCCCGTCCACCACCACCTGGTGCAGACCCTGCACGGAAGCCTCGTCGACGACGCCCGAAACGAGAATGCGGTGCTGATGCGGGGAGGTGGAGAACAACACGATGTCGACGAGAGGGTTGGCAGAGAGGTTGACGGTGGCACTGTCCGCGCTCCAGGTCGATGAGACGCCCTTGCCCATGGCCGTGACGTGCTGCTTGTCGACACTCACATACACCGGGGATCCCAGCCGCGATTCTATGGCGAGGCGAATGTACCTGTCGTGCAGGACCTGCACAAACATTGCCAAGCGGTGCGCCAGCCCTTTATACTGCACGCACATCTGCTGCCGTGCCAGGCTGGCATATTTACGGCCCGTGCCGTGCAGGCAGATGCAAGCGCTCCGCTGGCGAAAAGACGAGGGCGCCCGCTTGACGCTGCCAGTGTCCGCCGCAATGACGATATCTCTGCTCCTTAGCGTGTGGCTCCTCATGTTTGTCTTGTCGCGCGTGCACATGCTGCATCTCTCGTACACCTCGCTGTCGGTGCAGCGCGAGGATGAGCGCTGGCTGCTGCAGCAGTGCAGCACCCACGAATTCTACCACAACATGAAGCAGCACTCGTCCCTCTGTGACGACCTCAGCACGCTGAGCAGGAGCAGCGTGCTGCTGAGCGCTGTGCAGCACGTGCTCGACCACACCTACCTCTGCGGATACACGCCGTGCCACGAGCTGCTCGACGCCTCCCTCTCGTGGCTCCTCGGCAAAGGCCTGGCCGTGACTGCGGTGGTGGCGCTCATCGTGTTGCTCTTCCCGACCCTCTTTGTGCCTATTTTCCGCAGCAACATGAACCAGCTGGCGGACCGCCGCATGCACCAGCTGTACAACGCGCCGTACGGCACCAACCACTACGGCGCCTCGCACCCGTGGAGCGGCGAGGACGAGGGCATCTTGTCTCCAAGTGTCAAGATGTTTTGAA
>Ga0335396_10003847_pt1 | contig 16788 bp, 12 predicted proteins | sample FRY02_FD_205743 | JGI IMG/M metagenome (GOLD analysis project Ga0335396, IMG submission 205743) | Freshwater microbial communities from Lake Fryxell liftoff mats and glacier meltwater in Antarctica - FRY-02 (spades assembly) (version 2) | ecosystem: Environmental > Aquatic > Freshwater > Ice >... | reverse complement strand
GATTGCATCCCTGCAACACTCTGACGTAACAGCACCAACGATGCCCCCCAGGCAGCACGAATAGATTCGTGCGGGTGGGGGCATTTCCATTAACCAACATGGAAGTCCGTCGGGCCGCAATACAGCATCATGTTAGTTCACGGTGACGTCGATTGGAACGAAAGCGAGATACTTATCGATGCCGGTGCGCACATGCATTACATGGCGGTATTTTCGACCCACGCTGCTAATCTCAATGCGTGGCGACAAACGGGGCCTTCGAGCAACTCACGACCCTTCGTCAATTTCAGGGCGATGGCAGGCGAGCCCCGCACAAGCCGCTCCTAGTCCTCCTCGCCCTGAGCCAAATGCAAGCCTGCGGTTCGTCTGCCCTGAGCTGGTCCGTCGTAGAGGATCGACTAGGTGCGCTACTCGACGAGTTTGGAACCTCCGCGAAAGCCGGCTCATCCTCGGCGGCCTACCCATTCACTCGGCTGCGAAGTGACCTTGTGTGGCAACTGACGCGCGACGTCCCCAACGACTCCGTTGGGCCTTTGAATATCGGACCAATCGAAGGCCAATTCACCTCGGAGATCGAAGCCGAACTGCTCCGATCACCGGAAGTGTTTAACGCGGTGGCTCGGTCACTCGTCGAGAGCCAGTTCCCGCTGTCAATGGCAGCGGATGTTCTTTCCGCCGTGGGCTTGGACCCGGACAGCGTGTTCGCATCTGCGCCGACCCTGATCGCTATCACGGCCCGCAAGCGTGATGCCAACTGGAGGCGGCAGATCGTTGCCGCATGGGATCGCTCCTGTGCGTTCTGCGGCTTTGACGGGGCCTTGGGCGGTGTGCCGGTTGGTATTGAGGCCGCGCACATTCGTTGGTTCAACTTCGACGGACCCGATGATCTCGATAACGGATTGGCCCTGTGTTCACTGCATCACAAACTCTTAGACCGCGGAGCAATTGGCTTTCGCGACTCCGGAACTATTGATGTGTCCGCTACATTTTCCGCGGTCGGCGAGGTGGGTCGCGCTGTCTACGACCTGCACGGGAAAGAACTCCGCGCCCGACCTGGAACCGCGCTGCCTGCGGCTGAACACGTCTTGTGGCACCGACGTGAAGTCTTTAAAGGAGAATCACTTGCAGCATTATGATCCGAGTATCAATCAGCGTTAAAAGTAAGTTTAAAACGCAGAATTTACCACTGCTAGCACCGTTAAAAGAGCGTTGGCTCTCGAGGGTCAAGTCAATCCACTTCTCCGACTTTTCCATTCCTTTTGGCAACTCGTTTCTCATGTGCCTTAAGCCCTGCGCGAGCTTACTCAAAGACTTCAGGAATATCGCTTTCCCATCTGTCCAGATCAGCAGGGTCGCTCAAGGGATAAAGAATCGCGTCATCACCTGCAACGGAAAGCTGACAGTTCTTATTTTGAATCAATAAATCAATTACATTCGACAAAGTTCGAGCGTTTTGCTTATCCCAGATCATCTACCCTGCTTCTGCAATCTCGGTGATTTTTCTGTCTTTTGCCGTGTGCATTGCGTGGCTCCCATTTTTTGAGTTCCGAGTCAATGTTGCAGGTTTTCCATTTTCCTAACTTGTGGCGAGCATCCTTTCCCGAATAATAGGCTTCGACATTTGGGTACTTTTCCGCCTTTAGGTACTGCTGAAACTTTGCATCCGAGCCTTTTGCGTCTCCCAGAATGAAAATGGCCTCATCTCGCATCCAAGATTTCAAACTGTCAATTACCCCGTCCATCATGAATGACAGATGTCTCGAACTTGGTCTCCTCCAATAAGCCGGATGTATTTGTTACCACGATTTCAGCGCGAGAGTTCACCTGACTGATACCACGCCCAGGAGGAGCGTCTGCAGTTGGCGAAGGGCGTCACAGATCTCCACCGCGGTCAGAATGAGAGTAACGTCCGTCAACTTCAAGTGAGTTGGCATCATATGCGCTTCACTGCGAGAGCAAAGGAGGCTTGAGACATTGTCACGCAGTAACACTTCGCCTAGAATCTGAGAAGGGGAGGAAAAACGGTGCCTAGAAAAACGTTCGGGAAAATCAGTTCAAAAATCGCTGAGACAAACGCGGGCACACGGGGCGGTCGTGCCACAACTCCAGCAGCCAACAGGACTCCAAGTATTGAAACGGTTGTGGTCATTCCTGAATACCAGAAAATCAAGGAATTAGTAGACGAAGGCTGCCCCATAGTTTTTGTTACTGGGGGCGCGGGAACTGGTAAAAGTACGTTAATCGGTTGGCTCGAAAACCAATACGCGGGAAAGACTATTCTTTGCGCTCCAACTGGTATTGCCGCTTTAACTATCGGGGGCAAAACACTGCACTCACTGTGCAATTTCCCCCCAGGGTGGATTATTGAACAAGATATCAACCTCAAACCTAAATCGCCCACATTGGTTGCGGGAATTTTAATTATCGATGAAATCTCAATGGTGAATGCTAATCTCCTAGACGCGGTCAGTGATTTCTTAAAAAAGAATCGCAAATCGACAGAGCCATTCGGAGGAATATCTCTGGTAATCGTTGGTGACTTGTTCCAATTACCACCAATCATCACCAGCACGACGAGATCGCTGTTTAAACGCGAATACGACACGGCCAAGTTTTTTTCCGCTCATGCTCTCAAAGAATCAGATTTTGAGGCAGTGGAATTGACTAAACCATTTCGCCAGACGAACAAGGAATTCGTTCAACTCTTATCGAATATCCGAGAAGGAACTAATCTCGGTGAGACTTTAGAGTCGCTTAATTCGAATTGTGACATTACCGAGGATCCGCCGCAAGGGGCGGTTTGGCTATGCCCGCGGCATTCAGATGTAGATCGGGTGAACTTGTCTCGACTCAACAAGCTAGCCGGTAATCCCACTTCTTACACGGGCATTTTGACGGGCGCATTCAAAGAAAGTCAACTACCAGTTCCAATGCACATTGAACTAAAAATCGGTGCCCAGGTGGTTCTGACCAACAACACCAAAGACTGGGTGAATGGTTCGGTTGCAGTAGTTACGGACCTTTCACAGAAAACAATAAAGGTTCGACTTTTGGGAGCGAAGAAAGTTGTCGAGGTCCCCACGAACACCTGGGAACAATACGATTATTTCGTCGATGAAACCACAAAAAGAGTTGAAAGAAGGGTCATCGGGACATTTCGCCAGATACCAGCAATATTGGCTTGGGCAATGACAATTCACCGAAGCCAAGGACTAACCCTGGACGCCGTCCACCTGGACCTCGGCGTGGGAGCATTTGAAACCGGGCAGACGTATGTTGCTCTTTCTCGAGTCCGGGACATGTCCAACTTAACTCTGTCAAGGCCGATTCGCTTTGACGACGTAAAAGTGGATCAAGATTCCAGTTTGTTCTACAAACAGATCCGGGAATAGCGGATCTGTGGTTGACTCAAGTGAAGTGTTAGAACAAAGGGGGCGGGCGTGTTTTACCTGATTAGCGATCTGGAACAAGGTACGGATGCGTGGCGAACTTGGCGTCGAGGGGTGATTGGCGCTTCGGAGGCGCCGACAATCATGGGCGAAAACCCGTGGTCAAGCCCACGTCGGCTGATGGAAGAAAAACTGGGACTGCATCGGGAGTTCTCTGGTAATGCGGCAACACGCGAAGGAAACCGATTAGAGATTGTGGCTCGTAAAGAGTTGAGTTCCAAACATGCTCGAAAACTACGACCGGTTGTCATTCAGGACTCTGAAGATCCATTCTTGGCTGCTTCATTGGATGCCATGGATTCAATGAATGAGTACGTCTATGAAATCAAATGCGGTGTGAAGGCTTATGAAAAGACCGACCTGCATAGAAAGGTTCCCAGCTACTACATTGGTCAGGTTCAACATATTCTCATGATCACCGGATTTGATTACCTGTGTTTTGCGGCCTACCGACCCGATGAACAACTCGTGACAATTGATGTGCCACGCGATGAGCGCTACATCAATCAACTTAGGAAAAGGGAAAGAGAATTCGCCCAAGAATTAGCACAGAAGAACCACAAGATGCAAAAGAAATTTGTCGGCTCAAAAGTTCATTGACATCACTGGGCTAAGAAAGTCGACACCCTTAAGAAATCTCTGAACAAAGCGATCCCCCTTCGAAAAATATTCAAAACACATCACCGAAAAGCATCCGGTTTTCGGATCAGTGACGGCAATCTGCTCCGTGTCTTCGAAGTGGGTAAGGAGCATTTTCGGTCAGTCTGACATCTGTTTCATTTTGGCCTAGAGAGTCAACACGAATTCAATCCCATGCATCGTTTGCTCCATCGGACGAACGCCACATTGCCGAGTGACATATGCGGGAGGACCCCGTTATTCCGTCTGAATCGCGTCACCCAGCCATTTCCGCAAGGGGTCTTGCCAGACGCTTCGATCTTAATGGGCAGGCGCTACCGGCCCACCACCTGAGTTAGCGCATCGAAAGGAGACCGATCCAGGGCGAAAGCGTCACTCATTGTGACGCGTAAACCGCCTCCAGCCAGCGATGCCACGATCCGGCCCTGTTCGCTGGCATAACGAGTCGGGTCTCGACTCCACAGCGGGTGGCCGACGACAACAGCGACCTGCTCTCGCGGCATGATCAAGATTGGCCACCCGTCCAACAGTTCCACTGATGTGCTCCAGTAAGGAGCAAATCCCTTTGCGATCGACTCGGCGACCTCCATCGAGCGATTCGTCCAGCGATCAGTGGCCAGCGGAAGTCCGAGCGCGAGGTCGACGACATCCAGTGCCAGGCGCCAGTCCAGAGCCCAGTGGACAAAGCGATTGTCATAACTGCGCAAGCAGGTCGGGCAGGAGCCGGTACAAGAGACCCGGTGGCTGTCGGCTTCCAGGGTCCCGCCTATCCCGTATCGGACATCCTCGAGTAGCCGAACAAGTGTCTTGTGCTCGCCGAGCTCAACAGCAAAACCAGCACCGTTGTCGAGCGCATCCGCGATGAAAACGCGATGGGTCATGGCGCCGGCGATCTGTGTCGGCTGCAGGCCTATAACAAGTTCGCTTTCGTCGATGTCAAGGAACGCATGTGCCGCTCGCCGAAGAATTTGGGCGAATGATGTTATGGCCGGGAATCCAGCGGGGCAGAGACCTGCGCTCGTGAGGACAGCCCCGCCGACAATGTCCGCCTTGTCGACTAGCAGAGTAAGGACGTCTGTCCTCCGGACATCGCCGATCGCGACCTTGCCGGCGGGTGTTCCTTGACGGAAGAACTCAGCCAACGGATCCGAGTACAACGTCGGATCTGCGCAGACCAATGAGCCGTCATTCTGTCGGTTGAGCTCGAACATCCGACCGTTGTTGTCGTTGACGGTAAAGAGTTCCACCTGCTCGAGGACCGCCACGACCATCGAACGAACGGCTAAAGCCTCCTTCTCGTCGACCTCTCTTGCCAACTCGGTGGAAAGCATGACTCCCGACAGGTCGTCGGTGTCCTCGAAGTCCTTACCACGATATTTCGTGCGGAAACCCGCCGGCTGTACGAGGTCAATCTCGGTGACCTCGCCCTTGCAGATGCGGCACTGAGATGACTCGTCGCCGCCTCCGACGTCTACACGTTGGCAGTTCCCGCATCGGCGGATGGCCAGACGCGCTTTGTCGAGCGGGTCGGCTGGAACCGCCTTGGGACCCTCAAATCGATAGGACGCAAAGCCAACGCAGACGTGTTCCTTCCCGTCCTTCACGACCAGGGAACCGGGTGAAAAGGACGCAACTGCCATGTTCATCGGTCGATTTGACAAGGTCGACCGATCGAGTTCGGAACGCTTGAAGACTCGTTGGTGAAACAGTTCACGTACGCGTGTGGGGAAGCCGAACATCGGGAGCACTCCCGCGTTCGCGAGCAACTCGCTCAACTCGTCGTGCGAGAAGAACGGGTTGGCGAGTGCTTCGTCCACGTCAGTGACAAGTTCCCCTCGAGCCCACGACGCGACTGGCTCCGGAGACACTGACGTGTACTGACAGAATCGAGCGGCGATCTCGTCCACGTCTGCAGCCGCCGCAAGCCAATTGGTGATCGCGTGACGACGGGCCGCCCACTCAACCGTCGGGCCGAAGATCCCATGAATGCTGTCTCCCGTGCGGGCCGGTGGTTGCGATATCGACCGGAATGCTCGTCGCAGCAACTCAGCGGCCACGACTCGCTTGACGATCCTGTCTCGCCCGAGGTCGATGAACGGGGGCGGCGGATCATCCGCAGTCATACGATCGACGTGGCTGAAGTAGAAATCGTCGTGGGAGTGATCCCGGCAGACGGTCACGACGAACGAGAAAGGTTGTCCGGCTCGTCCGGCGCGTCCGGCGCGTTGCTGGTAGTTGAACCTTTGAGGCGGCATGTTCGCGAGCGCGACCGATCGAAGCGACCCGATATCGACACCCACTTCCATCGTCGTTGTGACCGAAAGGACGTCGAGTTGGTCAGTGAGCGCATTTTCATACGGCTGCGGTAGCAGTGCGCCGCGAAACCTCCGCTGACGATCGCGTTGGTCCCTCAAGGTCGTCTGACCTGTCAGTTCGGCGACGGCCATACGACGGAGAGGCTGAGTGGCGAGCCACGAGTAATAGTCCGGCGCATTAACGACTGGCCGCTGCTCAAGGACTGATCGATTACAGCCGCTCGTTGAGCAGATTCCTGCCGATGGGTGCATGTGGACTGTGGCGCAGTTTCCGCAGACCCAATGGCTGGGTCCCGGAAGCCGGACCACGAGGGGGGCGGTGGGTGACTGTGTTCGCAATGTCCACGTGTCGGTCGTGAGCACCTGTGAGGCAATGAGATCGGCGCTGAGAACCTCGAGTAGCGACTTGTCGTCGATTGCGTGGCGCGAGGCCACGGCCACCACATAGTCCTTGAGGGCCTTTGGCGCCATCGAAGTCGACACGTCGCTGCCGCCTTCGTATCGTCTGGATAGACCGAGTAACCGAACCGCGGTCGCCCTGATCTGAGTGGCCGTCTCGACCGAGACCGGCCATCTGTGATCCAGCGGCGCCGCAACGTCAACGTATCCGACCTGGGTCGACTCGGCGTCTCTCCCTGCACGATCGAAGACCGCTGCCGCCACCTGAATGGCGCTCGCGCGACGACTCTCCGCCAGGTAGTCAGCCACAACGCCTCGATCAGCGGTCAACCAGAGGCCTTCCTGAGGAGCTGTGAAGGCTCGATACCAGGGCGTCCCATCTCCCACATCAGCCATGCTCGGGCCCGGGCCCGCGGGGTTGATCCCGTGACTGACCAGAGTCGACGTGACGGTCGTGATGAGCGCCGGCCAAGAAAAAGCGCCGTCAGAGTTGTCGTGGGATGCAATGAGTCTCAGGTCCTCGTCATCAGCAGACCCGACTGCGTCGAGTTTGACTGCAGCCCATAGCAGTTTGTCCTGAGCCTGTAACTCCAGCGCTTGTTCGCGTTCTGGGCCAGACAGGTCACCTTCGAGGAGGCGCCGCAGCAGCGGCACAGCGGGCACATGCCCGTGAATGAGTTGGCGCAACGCCTGGCGGACCTGGTCTCGGAAGTTGTTGAGGTTGATGCCAGCAGAAGTGCGTGCTGCTTCGTCTCGACTATCCGTGAAGACGATTGTCCGGGATGAGTCCGCGCCATCACCGGTGCTCCTGAACAACTGCGACACGAGGATCTGCGAAAGTTGGCTCTGGCCAGACGTGTGGGCTCTGATCGGGCTGCGCACGGTGCCGGAGAAGAATGCTTCGCGGCCCTGCTTGCCGGTCCTCATGGCGCACCGCGGGCAGACCTCGGGGAGCGCAGGTACCTTCACCTTAGTGCTGTCTGACGACACGAGAACAAGTCCAGTAGGCGGTCCATCTGGCCGTAGCAGACCTAGGTGCGGGTCGAGCGACGCCGGAGCGAAGGACAATGTCACATCGACCGGACCGATGTCCTCGCCGGGAGCGAGTTTCTTCTTGGGGACGGCGCGCTTCCAAGTCTCGAGCGACCCGTCCCAGCCCTCAGGGAACGGCCAATACCAGGCGTACTCGTTCAAGGTTCGCTTGAACACAGGGGCCGCTCGTCGCTCACCGGGCGTGACAGCCGTGGTCCCGAGGAGCCGAACACCAGGCTCAACATCCTTGACGACGTACCCACCGAGGCTGATGTCCCCGCACTCGAAGCAGTAGAGCAACTCGAGGACTCGTGAACCACATGTACAGGTCGCCCGGGGCGTTGAATACAGGCATCCGACGCGCCGCCGGCGAAGGCTCGATTTCACCGCGCTACAGCTTGGGTCGGAACACGCCCACATGCCCCGAAGGCCACGAACCATCACGTGGCCACGGAAGGGAATCTCAGCGGGTGACTGCATCGCGAGCCCCCTCAACACAGTGTGGAAACCCTCGACGCCCTCTGGACCGGCACCAAACAGGCGGCCGGCGAGCGTCGAGGCATCGACAGGTCTGACCTTCCCTCCCTCATCGACGCAAGCGTTAGAGACCGTGGCGGCCCAACCCTCGGAGCGTGCGCGTTCGGCGAGATCGTCGTCCGCGAGGTCCTTGATGGTCCCCACATCGATGCGACCCGCTGGCGGCAGTTGCACCTGCTCACCTGGCTCGATGCAGAACTGGTCTCGCGGGACGCCGAAGAAGCCCTCGAGGAATGCGGCGCTCGTCGCATCCCCAGGCAGCGATGCGCTTGTGGCCATGATCCGCAACTGCGGCGATGTTGGCTCCAGGCCGAGCCGGTTCAGCATGTTGCGAATCACCATGGCAACCTCGGCCCCCGACGTGCCACGGTAGAGGTGGAGCTCGTCAACGACCAGCGTGAACGTGTTCGATTGGTCGGCGCGGAGCCATTGTCGGGTCAATTCGAAGATGGGCTCCTCGATGTCACGCATGAGGATCGCGTTGAGCATCGAGTAGTTGGTCACGAGGATGTCAGGCGGTGTCGCCACCATGTCCCACCTCGCGACGAGCTCGCCGTCTCGAGGGTCCGAGAACTGCGCCAGAAGATCCTCGGCGGAGTCGTTCTTACGCACGACCTCAAAGTCGCGGACGAGATCTCGAAGCACGGCCGCGGCCTCGCTGACGCGTTGCCGGTCTCGGCTCGAGGCGGGTCGGTCTCCCGATGCGGGGCTGGCCCCCGTGTAGCGACCGAACCAGAGATCCATGCCGTCGCCTTGCCTCAACCGCCGCACGGCTGTCCGCAGTCGCGACATCTGGTCTTCGACCAAGGCGTTGGTCGGATAGAGGATGACGGACCGCAGGGCCGGACTTCTCTTCGTCGCTCCGCGAGTCGGACGCCACCCAGGCTGCGTGGCCGCCGCCCACCACTCATCTACTCGCGGAACCCCCGGGAGGGTCGCGGCTTCGCGGACGAGACGCGTGAGGAGTGGCAGCATGAACGCTTCAGTTTTGCCAGAGCCAGTACCTGAGGTGACGACGACGTGCCGCTCGGGGCCTTGGCCGAGATGTACGTCCATCGAGCGAGTTTGGTGCCACCGAAGGCGGATCCCGTCGGCCGTGCCGAACAGCGCACGTCCGGCTGTGAGCGACGCCTGCCCATGTCTGCTGGCCATTTCCTCGAGGGACTCGTGCCCGGGGTACGGCAGGACCGGCTCGATCAGCAACGGGGAGAAGATAGACCCCTGATTGTCCAGCAGAAGAGCGGCGCGTTCAGCTACCAGCTCCGGATCGCGCAGCGCGAACGCGGTGTCAACGTAGCGAAGGATGACGTCCTGGATGTCTGTATACACACCTAACGGGTTCGGATAGGCCACCGGTGTTCCTCAACTCGTTAGTCGGTCGTGGATGACGTCCGCGAGGTCCCGCGGTACGTCAGGGTACTGGAGCAGGCGCGTGTCCTGACCAGCGACCGCGAGGCGACCCGACGCGAGACAGAGCGCGCGTGCGTATAACCCGGGCAGGTCGGCGCCGATCGGCACGACGACCGAGCCGCTCACAGCGTCGAACCGCGCCAAGGGGTCCCCTGCCCAGAGATTGGCCAGGTGCTTGGACAGTTGTGCGTTTGCCAGCGTGACCGTGCCGGACGCGAGGTCCTGGTCGTCCCTCACCACGTATGCCCGACCGTGGTGGGTCAGTCGGTAGGCGCCAACTGCCTCGATCGAGCGTCCAACCACCCAATCGGCTGCCTCGGTGTCCCACACCTCGATGGTCGTAATCGCGGGCACGTGGGTCCTTGCGAGGCCTGCGACAATGCTGCTCAGCGCCGGAAGCGCAGACGCGAGGCGGCGGGCTGGGTCATGCACGATGACGAGTTCGGGCCAGTCGTCCTGGAGGACCTCGACGATCTCGATCAAGGCGGGCAGGTCGAGCGTCAACTGAACCCGCGGGACCTGATCGTCGAGTTCGTCGACAACGTCTGCCTTCACATAGGCAGCCAGTTCGAGCAGTTGACGACACTGACTCGTCGTGCGCCGACCGATGAGAGTCCAACAGTCACGGCCTGTACTGACAAGAGTCGAAGGGGTTATCTCCCACTCGACAACGTTGAGGGTGCGAGGATCTCGGACGAGGTCGACATGGCCGAGGCTCTCTAGGCTGCGGACAAGGACGTCGACGCCCAAGGGGCTGCCGTCCATCTGGGTCAGGATGCGCGACAGTGAGGCAGGGGTGCCGTTACCCAGGTGGCTCAGGGCATCGAAGGCTGGCCCCCAACCACCGTCGTCACGCACTCTGATCCGCGGCACGGCACTGAGGTCCGGTGGTTGCCAAGTCTTCCGTGCCTTTGCCCATTTCTTAGCGTCCGCTCCGGCAGCGGTCGTCGGATATCTCTTCACCAACCCACAGGTTGCACACACTCCCTCGACGGAACGGGTCGCTGGGATACCCGGCAAGGCCGGTGGGACATCGATCCGATGCATCCCAGTTCTCATGCACGAGTTGGTACCAAGGCCGAGACCGATACGAACCGCATGTTCGCTGAGCGCGTCTTTCTGTCGCCGCGCGCGCTCCTTGGGTGGCGGCATAGAGCACTCGACCGACATCTCGCCGTCCAGCGAAACCCGCGCTCCGTCAACTCCCGGCTCGTCCCTCGCGGCGACGGCGGTCATGGGCCAGAGCGGCCCGGATGAAGGTCCGTAAACGAGTCGTGAACTGACACGACGGATCTCCGGGGTCTCGGATGACCTGAGGCGGAGGAGTGCCGTCGCTGACGGCTTCGTCGCGCCATCTGTCACGACGGTCACGAGGTATTCGCCGTCACACAACTCTCGACCGGCCAGGTCGACCACGAGCACGCCGCCGTCCGACGCCTCGTCGACGACGACATCAGCGGGCTGGCTGACTCGAGAACCTCGGTGAACCTGAATGCCGATCGAGGCAGCACCACTGGACGTTGCATGGATCTCAGGTGGTAAGAGCGAGGACCACTTGCGCAGAAGACCAGGCAGGACGAGGCCTCCCGACATCACCAAGGAGACTGCAGAGCGCGGCAGCAGTGGCAGGAGGTCAATATGGATGGAGGTTCCCACCCGATCAAGGATCTCGACGTCGCGGAAGGCGGACCAGCCCTGGGGGAGGCCGTTGGTGTCATCGGACAACTGTTGCCAGCCTGGTCGTGCCACCTTGTTGAGGAGGTCACCGACTCTCTTGTCTAGTTCGCGGGCGGACAGGACAAGTGTTGTCTCTCCAAGCTGTGCGCACTCCTCCTCGACCCAAGCCTGTTGAAGCTCGTCGAAGCGGAGAGGCACGACGCGACGCGGGCGCCGACGGTAGGTCGTACCTGTCGCGTCGGTTGCCTCCAACTCGTCCGTAAGGACGCTGTCCATGTCGACGGCGGCGTTGTCGTCGAGACGAGACGAGCCGCCGGCCGCCGCTCGCAGCGCAACCACCTCGGGGCCAGAGACCCCGTTGAAGATGAGCGTCGACGATCCATCTGCCTGAATGGGGAAGGTCAGATCGAGGCCTAGAGAGGTTCGAGGGAACTTCCTCAACTCTACGAGCAGGCGTGCAACTCGGCCATGAGCGGACTCGGTGTGATCGCCGTCTTTGAGCCCGCTCCCATCCCAGTTTTCCAGTTCGAGGCATGCGACCGCGGTGATGCGCTCTCGCGCCATCGGGTTGGTCCATAGGGTTCGGAAGGCGTGTGAGAACAGGGGCGGCACCCTCGGCACCCACGAATCGAGGGTTGCCTCCATGTCTGAAGGTGAGATCCGGTAACCGGGCGGTAGACCCTCTGACGTGAACATGGCGGCGAGTTTCTCGCGGTCTGCCCTCCGCACCAGGGCCTGAGACAACGGCAGCCCGACGAAGCGCCACTGTCCCACCACGTAGGCGGTGGGAACCCCACGCTCTCCCTCCCACGCCTCAAGCCACGAGTTGAGGGCATTCCACAGATCTTCGGCATGATCGCGGTAGCCGTTCTCCACCGCAAACTTGCGGGCGTCGGGTGTGTCGAGCAGTTCGTGGAGGCGGCCGTAGTAGTTATTGGCGGCCATGTCACCCTCGGCGTGCATCCGGTCGGCTGCCAAGCTCAGCATTGCCAGCGTCGTCAACCCGGGAGGAGTGTCGAGCCCATGGGCACTGTGTAATCGGTGGGCCAGCTTCGCGAAGGGTTGTTCACCCGTCCGGATTCCCACTTGAATTGCGGCGGTTTGCTGCAAGAGTCTCAGCGCGTCCTTGATCGGCACTCTTAGTCGCGAAGCGACTTCATCGATGACCTCGGCGTCGGGAACGGCGTAGACTGGACGACCCGACATTGAGGCCGAGAACAGCGCCTCGACAAGCGCCTCGTCGACTGCGTCGCAGGTCAGTCGTGCTAACTCCTTCATCGCCCCCCCCCTCTCAAAGAGTATTGCCTCACCGTAGTCCAGTGCAAACAGAACCGCGGTCGGTGAAGTCAACCATGAATCTCATTCACTCAAAATAACTGAACATGTTGGTAACCGCGACGAGCTTGAAGAACTTCTAACTCCAAGTCTTATTCCGGACAATGTCAGATGTTCTATAGAATTTTCATCATTCGTGGGATAAACAACCTAGGGAAGCCGGCAAGAGTTTGCCGTCAAGGTTCATGAGCCTCCTGATGGGTTTGCCCCATGTTGTGTTTTTATTTGAGCGCGCGTGCGTCTTGGTTGCAACTTGCTACAAGCTCGATGAAGGTTAATTTGCCGAGTGTGTTGTCACGACGGTCACGGCGGTAGATTGCTTCATTCCAGTTCGTGATTTCTAGTTGGAGTTGGCGTGACCCGTTGAATTGGGACAACGTGGACCGTCAACGGGATGCTGCCAAGGGGCCAGGCGAGGTTACTTAACGGTGTTGCCTACGGCGAGCCTAATTCACAATGTCAGACCTCAGTAGGAAAATTGAAGCCCACCTAGCGATAGGAATTATTGCTTAGGGAGAATATTTTTGAGCATCCGACAATGCTTGTCGTTTACTTGAACACGGTCGAGAGGGTAATAAATGAGAAAGAGTGAATTTAGGTTTGTTGATTTATTCTCTGGGATAGGTGGCTTTCATCATGCACTCGCCGCGCCCGAGTTCGGTGGTGAGTGCGTCTTAGCTGTCGACATAGATGAGGAATGCCGGAAGGTCTATAGAGCGACGTGGCCAGACATGGAAGATTCACAGGTACAAAGCGATATTCGGAACTTGACGCTAACGGCCGAAGGAAAAGACAGGCCAATAGAAGAATTGGCACAGTTAGTTCCCGATCACGATGTTTTATGCGCTGGCTTTCCTTGCCAACCCTTCAGCAAATCAGGTGCTCAATTAGGTGACCTCGATTCTGCTCGGGGAACTCTGTATTTTGACATCTTTCAAATCGTGAGGGCTAAGCTTCCCCGTTTCATAATCCTCGAGAATGTTCGTAATCTCGCCGGCCCTCGGCATACCCATACATGGGAGTCCATTATTGCTGGGCTGCGATCGCTCGGATACACGGTGAGCAGCGATCCAATTGTACTGTCTCCGCATTCTTTACCACCGTGGCTGAATGGGCGACCACAATCTCGAGACAGAGTTTTTATCTTGGCCGAACGATCCGGTCCAAGCGGCACTTTGGAAGGGGATCTACTTGTAAAGCGTGGTTCCATAGAAGGTTGGGATACCAGCAATTGGAATATCGAGGACTACCTTGACGAAGACGATTCAATCGAGCAAATTAAGTCATTCCAATTGCGCGCTGAAGAAACCGCATGGCTTAATGCCTGGCAAGCTTTTGTTCAAGGTATTCCGGAAGATAGCTTGCCCGGCTTCCCAATCTGGGTGGACGCATTCACAGGTGAGCCAGACATACCGGCAGGGACACCCAAATGGAAAGAGAACTTTCTCAGAAAGAACAGTGACTTTTATTTGCGAAATAAAAAATTCATTCAGTCGTGGCTTCGTAAGTCTTGGATCATCGGCTCGGGATACCGCGTTGCCGATTTCCCAGCAAGTAGAAGAAAATTCGAGTGGCAAGCTCGTCAATCTCAGCCGGCAAGAAATGACAGAGACATTTGGAAACTCACAATTCATTTACGCCCATCAGGTATCAGAGTGAGGCCAGCGACCTACTTGCCAGCACTTGTTGCGATTACGCAGACCTCAATTATTGGCTCTCGACGTCGAAGGATCACTCCGGTAGAAGCCGGCCGACTTCAGGGCATTCCTGATCATGTTTTCCAGATCCCTGGACTCTCCACGGCCTCCGCTTACAAGCAAGCAGGAAATGGTGTGAACGTGGGTGTAGTTCAATTCGTAGCTCGAGCGTTATTTGAAAAAGCAGGGCTTAACTGGGGTACTTCGCATCAAGGAGACGAGAAAACAGTTCCCCATGAACGCGAAAGTGCAGCTTAGTTTCATTTGTTAAAAACGCAGCAAAGGAAGAGTGCGGGAATGACTGAATCAAGGGAAGCCGCCTGGAAATTGAAACCCAGCGAAGTTGAAGCAACGGTAGCCGAAGCGTTGCGGCATCGTAGTGCCAACAGGCGAGAAAATCAGAACCTTGAGCACCTGCCCTATGTCTGGAGAGACCGATCTACGGAAATTCAAAATTGGACCATGAAAACGCATTTCGCTATCGTGCTCACGGGACTTATTGCAAAGGCGACTGATTACAGGGCGAACAGTCGCTCCCTCCGCAGCGACGGAAATGAAGAACCCGGACGTTTTAGCGCCCCACAGGTGTGGTCAAAGTTCTACACACGTGCAGTCGATGCTGGTGTTTCAACAAATGGTCTTAAACGTATGCCGCACAACAACCAGCCATATTTAGCGAAGCCCTGGGTTGAAAAGAACACGGAAAGCACCAATGTCGAAACAAAACGTCTGGTCGCTTTGGTATTTGAGTGGCTCAACGAAGCGAATGAACTGAATCAGTTTCAAGCAAGGGAAGCTCTCGACGCGTTCCTAGTTGAAGTTCCAGATACCGCCACCCTAAAAAGTCTCAGACTCTCAGTCGATAATGAACTCTCTCCACAATTGGTATTCTTACAATTTGAGGGTTTCCTTAATGCGGACACCGAAAATGGTCGGCGAGGCCAGGCATTTACTGCTGCTTGCCTTCGGCTACTCCATGGAGACGATGTGGTAACACCTGCCAGCGTTCATGATCCAAATTTTACTGCGTTAGGTGACGTCTCCATTGTTACGGAGACAAAATCCCAAGGGGCTGAGGCAAAACAAAAAGTAGTAAAAATTGCTGACGTCAAAGATACTGCGATCGAATTGAGAACAAGAGCTCCCGGCGCAACTCTTGTTTACGCGGCACTCGTGAATGCGCATGACGGATTTTCACTGCGTCAAAATTGGAAACAAGTCACCGAGGAAACTGGCGTTCTAACTGTGATTTACGATGATGCGTCAACCCTAATTAGGGACGTCGTAATTGCTAGCGCACAACCTTTTACTGAAGCAATTATCGAATTAGGGCAACTTTTGTATGAACAGTTGGCACACATAGAAGTTCGTGCTGAAACCCTCAATGAATGGCTCGCAATTCTCCGTGGGCTGGGAATACGTACGCACACTGAAACTCTTTATTAACTCACATCATCTAAAGCGGGATCTACATTCGCCGCAGTCCCCCACGGCTGTGGCAGGTTACCATCTCTCAAAGTGACTTTCTATCGTTTATCAACTGGGCTTTCAGAATGTGGCCGCACACCCCGGCTGGTCCACACCAAATGCACCGACAGCGAATCCCACAATGTTGATAACTGTGTCAACCTGGCACATAAATGTTCGGCGAACACTTGAACCACAACGCGATTCGTCAGGAGTGTTGCACCCAAGGTATTACGAGTACGGCGGGTCAAACGAGATACAAACTGCAGCATTACTGTTTCACCTTTTGGAATGGTGAACCGCTCTGGGTTTAGTTCCGCTTCTCATAGGAGGATGGAGCTATGCCACATCAGTATCCGCCGCAGTTTCGGGAACGTGCTTTGCGTTTAGTTGAGGAGACTCTTCCCGATCATGAAACAGAGTTCGCGGCTATGAAGACAGTCGCGACGAAACTCGGGGTCTCCCGAGGCTATTCGCCGTTGGAAGCGTAAAAGTGAAGTCGATTCGGGTTTACGTCCGGGGTTGTCTTCGCAGGAACATGATGAGGTCCGGCGGCTGAAACGAGAGAATACCGAATTACGAAGAGCAAATGAAATTCTGAAAAGCGCTTCCGCGTTTTTTGCAGCCGAACTCGACCGCCCCACGACGAAATGATCAACTTCTCGAGTGTCAGTAGCCTGAAAATCTAGATGGTCAAAATAAGTGTTTTTCTCTCCCCCACCCTTTTGGTCGAGTAATAGACTGTGTCGAACGTCCAGTAGGGGGAATTATCCGAAAATTTATGAGTGATGTCGAAAATTGATTCCAGTCTCGTAGGCGCTGCCGGCGAGC
>Ga0335396_10003838_pt1 | contig 16810 bp, 12 predicted proteins | sample FRY02_FD_205743 | JGI IMG/M metagenome (GOLD analysis project Ga0335396, IMG submission 205743) | Freshwater microbial communities from Lake Fryxell liftoff mats and glacier meltwater in Antarctica - FRY-02 (spades assembly) (version 2) | ecosystem: Environmental > Aquatic > Freshwater > Ice >... | reverse complement strand
ATGGACACCGTCGGCAAAACCGGCACCGTCGGCGAAACTGCCACCGTCGGTAATGCAGGCGCCGTTGCCGTTTCTGTTGCGCACATTGTCGCCGGGTGCACCCAGCTCGCAACATTACTCTCAACATGCATGTAGTACACGTGATTGTGCGTCTTGCTGTGTCTTTCAACCCACCCAGGGGGAAGCATGTTTTGCAATAACGAAAAATGTTTTTCAAGCCTGGGGCTTTATAGTACATTTTGTCTATTTCTTCCGAAATAGAACATCCGCACAGGGCCGATAATGATTCGTGTTGCGACCTTGAGCGCCTTGTCAGGGTGATGGCGCAATTAAACCAGTGCGCAAAAAATCCAGCTGCGCTTGCTCGCTTTCCGCATCCGTCTCACCAACAATCGACGACATGGATTTGCGCCGGTAGGAATGCAGCAGCCCGCATAACCTGCTGTGTTTTACCAGCATTCTGCCATTTTGTGTGGCAAGGCGAGCCGAGGCCATTTCCTGGTGTTCCCGATTACAAAACCGGACGACACGACATCCGCCACACTGCGGCATACGCGTGGTTATGTTGTCTTTGTTTTGTTTGCAATAGCCGCAGAGAGAGCCCTGATGGTCCAGGTACTCCTGTAACATTTTGCGCAGCATCACCAGTGCCTCCTGCGTTTTGTTTAGTTTGTACAACACAAAGGACAAGTGCAGCAGAACGTCGCAGCGAAGAGACTGAATTTTCGCTCTGTCGCGCAGCTCGTCATCTTGGTCGGCAAGCGCGGGTGTGCACATGCAGAGCACCAGTCGCAGAAATTTCTCACAGCGATCCAATCTCGGAGACGAACTGTGCGTCAAGGCGCTGGCGAGCATCACGTTTGCTTTAACAAAAGCAATGCTCTGTGGGTCCTCGTCTTTTGAGATCTGCAGAACACGCTGTGTCGAAAAGAGAACGGCTGCGTCGTACTGTTTTAGAGCAATGGAACACTGAGCTTTGATGTCCAAGTGTAAGTTGATCTGTCTCAACTTGTCATAGTCCTCGATTCCGTCAGATGGAATCGCTTCCAGAATTTGCTCGGCCTTCACCACCCACGCCAGTGCACTCTGGAACAGCCCTTTGTTCATGGTGCAGCGCGCCATCTGGCCATAGTACCAGCTTTTTCGCGCGGCCTCAGGGCGAAGTTGGATGCACTGCATGTATAGCTTGATGGCTTCTTGCGGCTGTCCGAGCCGGCGGTACGTTCTTGCCAGGTTTTCCATCACAGCCATTCGATTGCATTCATATTCGCCGCCTGGCGGTACACTTGCATGTATTTTGTGCGCAAATTCAAAGAAGCGCAGCGCCAAATCCATATTCAGCAACCACTCGTTACACTCTCCGAGCCGCGAAAACATTACAATCGCGTTGTGCGCGTTCATGTCATTGTGCTGGATGGCGCTAGTGACCAAGCAAAAGTCCGCCATTTCTTGAATGCTTGCGGTGTGCGCGAGGAAACCCACGTAATTCCCTTCCGTAAACAGCGTTTCCACCTCTGTCCAAGTTTGCACGTGTTCCTGTGCAATCCGTGTGTAGTTGCTAATGTTGAGCAATTTTGGGCAGTTTTCACGGTGCCCGCATTCCAGTGCTTGCATGCGACACGCCTCACTACAGTACACGGCTTTTTCGCACCCACGGCACACTACCCACGAAGAACGCTCTGCCAGACTGCGAACGCAACAAACATTGTCGCAGAACAAATTTGGCATCGTGCTGTGGCTGTCACCAAAGTCTAGCGTTTATATATTGACCGGAATCTGCCGGACGCCGTCTATTTCGGAAACAATGTTGCTGCGAAAAGACACATTTTATGTGGCATTGCGGGCGATTAACGCACATTCACGAAATGCAGCCAGGCGTGAGCTCGGCTGCCCTGTTCGCAACAGCAAAATTGACAACTTGCAAGCGTGCATTGTATATAAAAACAGAACCGCACACATGCGCACAACTCAAGTTCGCCGTGTGGTCAGGACAGCGCCCCTTGCGCTGCCACACATTGTCCATGCAAGCACATACATCAGAAGAAAGCCGCCAGACTGGCATGGGCTATTACTCTGCCGAGTTTGTGTTTGGCGTCGTTTTGGCGCTCCTGGGTGCGTCTATGCAGTCACTCGGACTGTGTCTGTGGAAACTGGACAGCAAGCTACGTGTCAACTCGCAAGTAGTGCAAATGGAGCCAGGAGAGAACAAGAGCATACTGTCAGAGGCAATCACAAAGGACGCAGCATGTCAAGAGCAGCGGCAGTCAAGCTGCCAACAACAGATACACACGTACTCCTGCGTGTGGATAGTGGGCTTTAGCTTATTCTTTGTCGGGAACGTGTGTGATTTTGTTGCGCTGGGCATGACCCCTTTGTCAATGGTGGCGTTGCTGGGAAGCTGGTCGTTGGTGGTCAATCCGTTGGCTGCACACTTAGTGCTGCAGGAAGTTGTCACGCGATTTGACATTATGTCCATCGTGTTGATCGTTGCAGGCATTGTTGTGATCATGCTTGGTACCGACCACACGCCAAACGACTGGACGCTGGCGCGGCTTGTGTACCACTACAGAGAGCCCAAGGTCGTCGCTTTGCTAGTGTGTCTGAGCTGCTTCATTTTTGCGTGCTCTGCAATCATCACCGTCGACGCACGCGCCCGCGCCCATATCTGTGAGAAGACCAACACAAAGTTGCGTGGCCCAGGGAAATACATCCGGCTGCTGTACGTCGTGGTGGGCTCCGCCGTCGGAAATTTCTCAGCACTCTTTGGCAAAGCATTGTCGGGGCTGCTGTTTGTGAGCATCTCAGGCAATGACCAGTTCAACAACGACCCGTTTGTCCTGGTCATTGTGGTGGTGTTTGCCGTGTCCTTGCCGCTGCAGATTTACCTCATCAACACTTCGCTCGCCGTCAACGACATTCTCTTCCATGTTCCCAACTTTTACGTCTTTTGGTACATAGGAAACATCGCGACGGGCGCCGTCTTTTACGACGAAACGGCACACTTTGACAGCTGGAATTGGGCGTTTTTCTGCGCCGGCATCACCGTGCTTTTTCTCGGTGTGCTCGGCACAAACTTCGCCGCCACATACAAGCACAACTACACCCACGAGGAAACGGGTGTTGTGTTGAAACAATATCACAACATCAAAGATACGGACCCCATAGACCGCGCTTGTATTACGGATGCCATTCACAATCACAATATCGTGCCGGGCATCACGCTAAATACTTCGCTGCATCCGCTCTTGTTAACCGATGAAAAACCCGACGACACTACACGGTGTTGAAAAACGACACTACACAGTTGTTTGCAGAAACGTTTTTATTCCAATAACATGCACATATCCACACTGATTCGTCTACGCTGCATTGCGTGGCAGCACTGGCACATTCCACAAAACACACAGCTTGGCGTCGGCGACTTTGTATTCGCCGCTCCACGAGTTTACTGTCTGTTGAGCTGCCGCACCTTCTTTGTGGAGAAGCAAAGTTGCCCCGGTGTACTTCTCCTTGTCCATGTGAAGATCGGCGCGCTGTGCCCTCTTCTCGGAAATGGAAGCGGCTTTCTGCAGCACGCTGGCCTCATTGATCATTGCAACTAGCATGATGGCACCTGCACGAAGCATGTGGTTTTGCTTTGTCAACATGTCGACATAGAGCTCGTCTGTGGCACGGATGTCGAGGGCTTCTTTCTGCAAACTGTCCGTGTACTCGCGCTTCGCGGCGCTGTAGCTCGACTTGCGTTCGACCTGCTGCATATATCCCTCGACGGACATGCCATTTTCGTGACGCTTCATGATAATATGCGCCTGACGCATCGTCGCGTTGTCTCTCTTGCAAGCGACCTTGACCTTGCGCATGCCCATGTTTCTCAAGTGTCGTGATTTTCGTTGGCACAATCTGTCGGCTTTATATAGAGAAATATTGTATTTTTGTCAAAAAAACAAAAAAATCACCCACCCCCACCCCACCCCCCTGCAAAACCAAACCAGAGACACGACACGGTGTAAACAGCGCCGTATCTGTATGTCTGTGCCAGCGGTAATACTGTGCCTGCGACAGATCCGTGTACTACTCGTGGACGAAAGAGGAGAGAGGGAATTGAACCCAAATACCACAGCCAACTGTGCTCCTCGAGATCGTTTCCGATCCTTTTTTTTGAGTCCTACTCTTTTACATGTGAATGCGTTTTTCCAAACGCCACGCCGACTGTCTCGCCTCTAGCACTCTTCCGTGATGGTGGGCATGACCGTACAGACGCGCTTGATTGCACGGGGCTGGCCGTGGTATTCCGTGCTGGAAACTGGCCTCGCCTCGTCCTCTGACATGTCAATGTGCTTGCGCTTCTTTCCCCTGGCGTTGCTCCTGGGAGCGCCAGTGTTGACCACCGTCGTCGTCTTCGTTGTGAGCGACGGCGTCGCAGGAGTTTGCTTGTGAAATTCGGCCGCTGTCACCGTTTTGATTTCGACGGCATACTCCTCCTCCACCAACACGACAGGGTGGGCCTGCGTTGGCAGTATGCACTTTGGCAACACAGACGCCACAGCGTGGGATGCATTGGCACCCATCGCCAGTTGCGACCTTCTCTCGGGACAAATCAATGTCTTGTCGATGTGCAGCAGGTGGAAATGCGGTAGGAATGCACTTGCAACAGGGGTTACTTATATAGTGACATGCCTTGAACCTGCGCACCGAAAACCGCACAGCGCCGCGTTTTCTTCGGTTGCTACCGTTTTATCGCGTTTTAATGAAACATGCAAAATACAACAACACACGGCCGCACGGTGCTGAATGTCGCGTGTCACGTTGCTGTTTTTTATCCGTTCAAATCGTCCAAGGTGGACAGGACGGATGTGTCCGAGTGGATGTATCATTCCAGGGAGGGGCGAGCGACAGGACAATACTTCATGATGTTGGCAACAGTGTCCCTGTGTATGATTCCTTTATAACACAAGAAAGGCGCGGCATGTTCCAAAAAGAAGTTGCTCATGTGTATTTGGCGGTCAATGCGCACTTCGTCGTGGATGCGTTTTTGGTGCCGCACCGTCGCTGGTTTCTTGAATATACGCACGCAGCTGACGGTCCACCAATCCCTATCGCGCAAGATCAAGTGCATATTTTCATGCACAGGGATTCTGTTCTGTTTCAACAACTTCGGGAGTTGCTGGCACATAGCATACTCGTGCATTTGTGCTTCACGGAGTGACATGCCATTGTCTCTTGGCAAATGCAAATGCTGGACCAAGTGGTAAGAGTCGTAATGTCGTGTGCGAAAGTATTGGTCTATGTTTCTAACAGACGCTTCGATCGTGCCGACAGCGTGCGGAAACAGTCCTTGTTGGACATATTTAAATTTTCGGTAGGTATCAGCGTCGTCGTCATCGTCATTTACCGACAAACCACATTCGAATGCCCACTGCACAAATTCGGCGTGGTCGGCGATCATCGCGTCGATATGCGCTTGTGTAGGAAAGCATTCTCTGCTGTTGTATTCTGTTCTGGGATATTGGGGCCAGTGGCAATTTTGCAAAATCTGACGCATGATCCAGTGTGCACGGTTGTGCGGCATGCTTCTGGTGCACAATACCGTCCTGCAGTTTTGTCGTACTTCTTCCGCCTCATTTGCATCGGGAAACTGTCGCATGTAACCCGCGTCAATGGGAACAATCACCACTTGTTCCTCTGCAATAATCCCAAGCAAATCAGCAAACGGGGCGCCATAGATTGATATCTGGTCGCCCCAATCGTGTGTGTGAACCATCTGCCCGTCTGAGATGCTCCAAGTTGCAATGTCTTCCTTTACACAGTGTTCGAAAATCGCGCAAACGTATTCGAGGTTGATTGCAATGTCGGATGCCATTGCACACGCCAGTTGCCAAGCACCTGTGTGTTCCGCCGTTTATATAGGTTGTGTAGGCGCACTCGCGGCTGCAAAATACGTAGATTGCAACTACATTTTTGGGCAAAAGAAAAGCAACCTCCCGCGTTCATTTGCATGCACGGCCGCATAGTGTCATGCAGTTACCGCAATCGCAAACAAATGACGCGAGACAAGGTGGGGTTTCTACATTTCAGTCCTTTATTGCAAAACTGTAAAATGTAGTGCTTCCATTACATTTCTCTCCTACACTGTGACTCTCTTGCGCCGTTTAGGGAACAACGATGAACGAGCTGCCTCCAGCCACTGCAAGGTCGCCCTTCTTTTTGCCAAGTACAAGGACGAAGTACACGCTGTCGTTTGCCGCCATCATTGTTTTGAAGGATACAACCGTGGCCTCGGCGATGCCAAGCCCATTCGACATGAAATCAATCGAAATCGGAACAAACGCCAAATTGTCAGTGGCAGTGTCCCATACCGGACACAGAATGCGACTGCACTCGTTTTTTTCGCGGAAGTGATTGCACACGCGGTTATTGTCCGCGGGGTATTTCTCCTTTGCCAAATCGACAAACTTTTGCGATTCTGCCTCTTCTCTCGGCAAAAACACATACCTCAAAACCTCTTCACACACCAGCGACACTGTTTCGGACCCGATTTTCGCAGTCTTGGTGAAACGCATGAAACAGAGAGCTTGTATGCACATACGCAGCACTATCTCCATGCCTTGCCCGTCCTGCACTGGACGACAAACCGACTTGTGTCCGTTTTTCCAGTGCTGCTTCTGACAAGCCCTACTGCAGTAATAAGTCGATTTGCATGTCACACACGACTTCATCTTACCGTTGTGGCCAGTGCTCACCAGTATGTGTCCACAAAAAGTGCATTGTCGAGCTTTGTTCATGAACAACCATATGCCATCGTCCGCGTCAAAAAGCAGCCGATTGTCAAAGAACGTGCTGTTGCCACGGGTCTTTTTCACATAGACACGCATCTTGTCTTGGAATTTTTTGTCATTCATCAACATGCTCCGCGCGAAAATGCGTATGCCGCTGGTCATTTCTTTGGTGATTTCGGCACGCTCTTTTTCAGCCAGCAGCTCTTGCGCTTCCGTGTTTGTGCCGAATCCAGACAGGGTGTCCGAGTACGCTTGTGAAAGCGAGGGTGTTTTGTTCTTCGGCATGCTTGTCGTGCACTCTTGTGCTTGCATTGTGTTGTGTCTTGTAAAGTTTCAAGCGTTGGACCTTTATACACGTGAACTCGGATTTATGCCGGAAATAGCGTTACAAAAGCCAAAAATGAGGGAGTCTGTGCAAGAGAATGCACGCAGTAATTCGTGATTGGTGCCACTACAGAGGTGCCCCAACAAAAACAGTTTCTATAATGTTTCTCTACACCATAACACCATCAACACCCTGAACTTTTTTGGCAGCTCGGGTGGTTCTTCTTGGCATGTACAGCACGATGTGGTCGTACCGCCATAATGTATTTCACTAGGACACCGCATAAAATATACAGCTTAGCGGGGCTGAAAATTGCCCGAATTAGACTTTTTCATTTTGCAATGGATCCTTTATATAAAAAATTTTTACATTGTGCATGTGTGTACCTTTGCGCATTTACAAACATGCACGCGGCTACATTGGGGCTGACGTGTAAAGATGCATTGCAGGTGTTTTCGCAAAACGAAACACTCGCGCTGCAGGGACAAGTGAATGAACTCAAGGCTCTTCTCGCACATCACAGGCCCCCGATAACAGGTGCAGGGTACAAGTTAATCGACGCCGATCTGCTGCAGGACGTCTGCGACATATTCGACAAGAAATACCCCCCTGACACGCGAGTGGCACCGGTGCCAACCGAGGACGACGCTGATTGCCCTCTTGGCACGAGGTCTATCTGGAGCAATGTTCATTACTATCGGCACAATGGCCTTGAAATGCAAGATGGCCTCGCACAAAACTCGCTACAGGCAATCATTATGCAGGTACTCAAAGACGCACTTGGGGAGATGAGCGCGGACTACTGTTGCACACAATCGAACAAAGCAATCGAAAGTGCGAGGCATGCGCTCATTGGTGCATACGACACCTGTGAGTGGGACACTTTCTCCAACCAGCAGTTGCAGGAAAAAATTGTATGGCAAGCAATTGACGAACACTTTGATCAGATGTTCCGAGACTTGCTTGACTGGGATCATAATACACCAAAATGGTTTTAGAGTTATCGCGTAGGATATGACAAGTATCATGCCTGGAAACACTAGCAAAATTCATTTAGTGCTCGTCGCCGAACACGGGCTGTAATTCGTATTTGGTTTTAATTTCAATAAAACAAATTTTAAAATCAGAACTCATTGTGGAAAACACAGTCTAGCAGTTCGGCGCCTCGCACCAACGTGCGTTCATTTCGTAACTGACAAGAGTGCACTGCACACCATGTATTTTCAACCAATGCTTACTACACGATGAAGTCGAGAAATGTGTCGATCCATTTTATGTAAGAATAAACACTCTGTTATGCACGCAAGGGGTTGTATTTGTATTGTTGTGCCGGGGGAAAAATCTTCAAGATTCTAAAGTGTGCATCACTCTTCACTCTAGTCCATGTTCTAGAAATACAGAGCCATCGACTTCGACGCCGCTTCTACGGTCTTGAAGTTGCGCTTTTCATGTTTAACTCCATCTATGCATCTCCTCCACATGAAACTATTCGCGCCGGTTTTGCTGATGAACCGAGGCTCCGATTTCATTTTCTTCTGAGAGGTGCCCTCGCCTTGATCCTCAGCAGGCCTCTTCTTCTCATTGCAAGAGGCGCGCTGTAGTGTGGCAATCAACTTGTCGCGTTCCTCGTCCTTTGCGTCACGTTCCTCGTCCTTTGCGTCACGTTCCGCGTCCTTTGCGTCGCGTTCCTCGTCCTTTGCGTCACGTTCCGCGTCCTTTGCGTCGCGTTCCTCGTCCTTTGCGTCACGTTCCGCGTCCTTTGCGTCATTTTCTTCATTCTTGGCCTGCATCTTCTTCTTCATACATTTGATCTTCTTGTCCGTCTCATCGCGCGTCTTGACCACCAGCGTTTGCACTGCAGCGATGTTTTCATTCGTAGTCTTTACAATCTCGACAATACCCTTCATGCTGTCACCGATAAGAGCGGAAATGGTAGACATGTTGGTGTCGAAATGAATCTTGGTGACAAAGTTTGACTTCACAGCTGGAAGTTCAGCCTTGCTAGCCATCTCGTTGTCAGGCATAGCAGTCTGCTGCACCTGCTGAACCACGATCATTTGGCCATCCTCGCTGATCGCAGAGCGTTCCACGACGCGGTCGACTCGCACAATGCCATCAGCGTTGGTGGTCGTCGAGGTCTTTTCGCGGCTTTCTCCACCGAGGATCGTACCGTGAAATCCCGCCTGAAGCATGCGCTGCCCCTCCGTTGGATTTGTGGCCGCCTGAACCGCACGTGCAATCACTGCGGTGCCGCCACAATTCACGTCGACGTAGGTATTGGCAGCCGCATGACGAAGGCTGGACATCTTGGCGTGACCCATGATAATGATAACAAAATCTGCAGAGTCTGCAATTGGAAGCTTGGCACCCTGCACGTAAAATATATATATATATAATTAGTACCACTATTCGTATAGTACTATAATCAGTATAAAATTCTCATTACTTAATATTTTTGTACCCATTCCCATCGGTGGGAATGGGTACGAATTTTGCATATTTAGTCTACTTCGATTAACTCACAGAAGAATGCCCACTGTCGATGTACGTGAGGCTCTTTGCAATATCTTTGTTGACATTTTTTGGATTATTCGCCCATCGGAGACAAAATTTTGCTTCATCGCCTGTACACGCGGAGACCCCATCTGGGATCACCCAATTACCACCAATGTCTTTGCCTTTTTCGTCGACCTGTTCTGGTTCGACCTGGCGTACTACTTTGCCCTCGAGACAAGAGTCGTCGAGATTTTCGAAGCCAGAGATCGTCTTGAGCACAGAAGCGGGGACTTTGCGCAAGCGGACGCGATTCTTCACCACGTCAGGAGTGACATTAGAAGCGACTACAACCTCAATCTGGGGCATAATGACCGACGACGCGGGCATAATGACCGACGACGCGACTTCCATCTCAATTTGTGACATGACGACGTCCAGGGCAGCGTCGGAAGGGACAGAAATCTCGATTTCGGGCACAATAACCGACGCGGCAGCCGCCTCAATGTCGGGCATAATGTCGGAAGCCACCGCCATCTCAATCTCGGGCATAACGCCGTCCTGGGCATCACCAGAAGCACCATCCATCTCGATTTCGGGCAGAATGACGTCGTCCTCGACAGTGCGCACACCGAGGCGATGCAATAGCTTGACCGCATGGCGAAACGACATGAGAACGAGCGATCTGGCAGAAACCGAGCGAAACTGGTCGTCGAATTCGATGCTGTCGAGATCTTTGATCGTGCCATTCTCGACCATTTGGAGCACGGCATGGTTGGCCTGCAGAACCGTTTTGAACAGGCCCATCTGTAACAGGAGATCGGGCGCAAAAACCTTTTCGTCGCTCTGGCGGAATCGGACAGAAAGACAACTCTCCACTTCGAAATCCGGCTGCTTGATGTCGCAAAGTTGCTTCGAAATAATCAGGTCGTCGTCGAATGCACTCGGGCGAGCCTGTGGCGGCGGCATCATCATAGGACTCGATGTACCCTCGTCGATGCCAGCAGGGGAGATTTCCATGGCGTCATTCACAACACCTCCGACCGGTATGGCAGCATCAGGTACCACTGCAACAACGACAGTTTTGACTTTCTTGACGGTAGCCTGCTTCTTCTCACGCTGCTTCAGCTTCCGCACGAGCTTCACAATGTCATCAGCAGACATCATGGGAATTTGTTTGCCCTGTACGCCAACACGCAAAATGGTGTCAAGGGGACGTGTGAATCGCAGACACATGATGCAAGACAATGCATCTATACAAACACATACATACCTTGGTCCCCAGATTCACGTATATCAGCGATCGAAGGCTCTTGGTATCGAAGAGAGAGGTGTCACCAAGTAATTCACGAAGTTTGCGTTTTTTAAGGTCTTTCATAGCTAAGATGATGCAACTGGCAGAGAAAAATCCGCTCGCATCCGTGCCACCCACGTCGATATCGTTGTCGAAACGGCGCACTGTCTTACCCGGCAGAGTGTGCAAGTCTTCGAGCTGCGACAACTCGTTGAGAACGGAGGCATCGCAATAGATGCCCACTTTAACACCTTGGATTACCCAGTCGCGCATGGTGCTTGTACAACACACGACGTGGTTCCAACACATGCGCAAAAAAACAATTTTATTGGCAAAACAATGCAAAAATCGCCATTTTTAGAGCGGTGTGTATTTTAGTTTACTGTGCGCTGCCATTCGTCGCATGGCTCGGAGATGAAGAACCATCCACGCGCGGCGCTTTCGACGTATTTGCACCACAAGTAGCGGATGCTACTTGTGAATGCTCTGAGACTGCCGACGTTGTACAATTTGGTTTCGACCACCCCTTGCGTCTCCTGGAACAGGGCGACGACGCGCTTACGGTCAACCGAGTCCTTGACACAGTCTATGCCGTAGAGACTATGCACGACCCGACGAAAGCCGTCATTCTCACGCAGGCTGGGCAACATCCTTGTTTTCGGGTCAAATGTGCCGAGCTTAGCGTAGGCACACGATTCGCATCCGAAACAGCGAGCGTAAATGTCCAGGCGCGCATCTACAAACACTGCCACGGCGCAAGCGTTGTTGGAATGGTGTCTGTGTTCGACGGCTTGCATCAGTTGGCTGATGCACCACTTTGCATTTTCAATATACACAAAACACATATCATCGGGAGACACAATTTTCCGTTCCAGCAGCAGCTTGACGGCTGGTGGAAGGATGTCGGTGTCGCGGATCTCTCGTATCGTGATTTTGGTGTGGGTTCCGTCATTAAAAATATGCTCAAAATACGCATCTAGAAGCGGCAAGGCGGTCGAGGTGGTGGGTTCCCCCGTTTTTGCTTTCTTACCTGCGTCCGTGCGGATGATTTTGGCGCAGCGTTTTCCCTCGCGTTGCATCGTGCTGAGGGCGACAGCCTTTTGCTCTTTCCTGTAGCAGATCGTGGGCAGAGAGACGTCGAATACTGTAATGAGAGACGCCAGCAGCTGCTGTTCTCGGTCGTGCGATTCGGCACTGTCGGGGAGTGCCGACACATTTCGGAAACAAGCCGTCTGCCCTGACTTGGCCGACAATTCGGTGCGGATACACCGGTTCCTGGAATATACCGCCTTGTCGATGCAGTGGGGAAAGTCCAGCCCAATGACAAAGTCCTTCATCATGCCGTCGTGGTTGTTCGGGAAAATCACGTTGTTGACGACAATGTGGAACGAGTTTTTGAATATGGAAGCATTCTTCATTCGTGAACACGTCGACACATAAAAATCGAGCTCTAGCACCTTCCACGCCTTATCCATGTGTTGCTGCCGCGCACGCGCCATCTTGGCTGTACTCTTGCTTACCCTTCGACTCGATGCGATGTGCTTTGTGTTGTCAGTAGAATCATGGCAGTCTGGTCCGATACAGGCACACTTTTGGAATTCCACGCCCGCATCGGCGTGTTCAATGTCACCAGCACAGATGGTAGAGGCATTAGATGCGTTGGAGTCGGTGGTGTCTGTACATGGAGCAAATGCGAGAGCGATGGTATCTGAAATGGGAGGTTCACAGCCGGTGGAGGCATGGGGCACGGTACGAAATCGTTTCTTGCAGTGTATTGTGACAGCAGCACAAACCGCATCAATGGTATGTTGTGCGGCAACATCCGCCACACCCGGTGTTTCCCACTCGACGTCGAGGTACAGCTTGCAGCGAGTTCCTTCCAAGATGATTTCATATCCGCACACGGTTCCCGCTGGCATTTTCTGGATGACCCTGAAATAATGGGTTGGCGTGTCAAAGATGCCAAACATTTTGGACCCTAGGTTCGAGGCGTTGAGGCGATCCCACGACACACAAAAAAGCCGCTGCTTGTTCGGACACGTATTGTAGTGGACAAACATGTCTTTGAAGCGCGAGAACCACCGCCCAGCCTCGAGAGGCATGTGTTCGGGCGGAGCACACAACGCCATGTTGTCCCAGCCGGAACACGATCGCGGATCGCAGTCAACTTTATATAGCATTATCTTTTTAGATTGCTCAATAAATACCCCTCGCGGAGTGAGCCTAATTCAGGAGAAAACTGGCGTTTTGGCACTCGGTGCTGCCCGTCTCCGTCGTCGGCGGTGTTCATGTATATTATTGGCTACTACATACACATTGGTGCGGTAGATGCTTTCACGCCCGACGCACGGGCGTTGACCAACATTAAGAGTGCTGCATTCTCAATGAGGCCGCTACTATGGGCGGCATCATGGAATACTTCCGCCTTGGTGATCATAAACTGTCGCAGTGCCTGCAGGCGTTGCAGCAGTACCAGCACAGGTAGCTTCTGTGCAGCGACAACATCACAGTGCATCTGCGAAGTAAGCAGGCTGTGCAAGATGCGCTGTATCAGCAACAGACCGTGGCGATGGACCGGGGTGGCGGCCATGGCGTGGAGATTTCCGAGTGCGTTGCCACAGAAGACGTAAATCTCAGCACACGCTATGGCTCCCGGTGCTTCTGGCTTGTCTGTCGCCTCACACAGACACACCAAACGGCGGTGCGAGAGCAGGGATGAAATTATGCACAGCACCAAAGGCACTTCGCTGTAAACTATGTGGAGCGGGTGTGGTATGAGCGTGTGAATGAGGTGACGGACCAGCACTGAACAGATGGGCGATAGGGACGTATTGTTGTTATTGGCGGCACAGTGGTGGTAGCGGCCTAGCAACTCCACTACCATAGTAAGTGTGCGTACACGCTGTGTTTCTCTGACATTGGGAGATGACATAATTTTGGCACACAGGCGCAGTGTGGTGTCTTTCGTAGCATATCCGGGCGCTTGGAACAGTATAAGTAAAAACAAGGTGTGTACCACAGACAGCATGCTGCAAGTGTGTCTTCCCCTAGAATTGTCAAGACGCACAAACAAACGTGCCAAGCCCTCTGCGTGGCCGACCAGGCCAATGTCGGCAAACAGCAGACGCAGCTGTGCTTTGGGCATAAATACGCCACGGCACAGTGGGATTTTGAGGAGGTCGATCAAGTGCCGTCTTGTGCGAGTGGCCATGCTGGTCACCGGGCCGAAACGCTCGTAAATGTTCTTCATGCGAACCAAAATGGCCCCAAACGTCTTCTCCGAGGTGTTTTGCGCCACCACAATTATGGATTCGATCAGACCGTCTGGTAACGGCAGATTTAGCACTTGCTTGTGCTCGATCTGGTGGGTGCAAATGTCTGCCATGACGTCCCATGCCTCCAGGGACAGCTGAGTCTGCTGCTTGGCCAAGATGCACACCACGCACTCGCGGACCACCGTCATCACCTCCTCGCTGCACATTCTATTGCCACTGATGCCCACAATGGTGTTTAGCAGTTCTAGTAGATGTTGCAGCACGGAGGGGATGAACACATGCCCCCCGTCGCTTAGCATAAAGACCAGCCGTGACAGCACACTGACAATGCTAAACGACATGGTGCACAGCAACGAGGCATCCGCCAGATGCTGCACATACCCAAGGATGACGCGCACCTCCTTGTCCGCCACAGTCGAAGAGCGCTGCAATAGGGTTCCTACAAGACAGCACACGTTCATGTGTGTTTGTGTCCGGGGTGGGTCGAGCTGTCGTTTGGTGTTGTTGTAACCTTCGTCACTACGGCAAGCAGCGCGCGGTTTCGGCACGATCTCGGCCGCCGCAGAGACAAGGTCAAACACACACGGCTTGATTGCCAAATAATTTGCAGTGTTTCTGGCAATGTCCACGCGCGACACCATGTGCTCAATGCACTGCGACAGTGTGTTTTCGCACAGCTGACGGTGCGGCACGTGTGCCTGGCCTGGCTCGTGCCAACCATCATCCGCATTGTCACCGTCATTGCCGTCATCGTCACCGAGACACTGTATGGACTGGGGAGGCTCGGTTGCAGCAAGCCCGCCGACCACCGTTGCACACAGGTGGAAAAAAAGGTGGTCGAGAACCACCTCTACACACGCCTTGGGACACAGCGTGCCGAGAAGCAGCGTGGTCGGCACATACAGCAACGGATGCAAGAGGAAGAAGCGGGTGTTCTCAAGGATGCCCTGCACGACGTGCAAGCAGAAGTCGGCGCTCATTTGGCATGGAAGGACCGAGGAGTAGTGGTCAAGAATGGAAATGCATCGAAGCACCCCGAGCACCCCGCACGAAAACGTTTGCGAGTCCTGCGACAACAGAGCCTTTGTATTTTCCGGCAGCCAAGAGACGTCATGTTTTTTTCGGCGAAAGTGCTGTGCCATAACATGCATGATGCCGCTTCCAGCGACGACGGCGTCCACGTGCCTGCGGACGCCCGCCCAGTACCGTGTTTCGTGCTTGAATGCCCAAAGCACAGCCTGGCGTGGGGGGAAAAGGTCAAAGTAACCGTTTGCAGCTCGCACGTAATTGCAGCGGTGCGCAGGATCCGTCACCGCAAGATTTAGGTACATGCTGGCAACCCTGGCAAGTTTGCTTGGGTCATTTGCAAGGCGACATCGATTGGCAACAATCTGCAGTACTTGCCGGACAAAACGAGATTTTCGGAGCGTGTGCGACGTGCTCAATAATACGGCGAGGCCGCTTAGTATGTGCTGCTCTGTGGAGTTTTGTGTATATGACACCGCCAACACAGCGCTCATGTCGGCATCGTCTAGCATTGCCTGCATTGTGTGGATGCCCTTTGCTTTCTACAACGAAAATATCCACAGCAAACTACCAAGCTGTGTATCACTTTTTATTATTTGCGTTGGACGCACCCATACACGCGTCGAGTCACACGCAGTGCACAGATGGTTTTCGCATTCGCAATGAATGCCCTGCATTGCACATTGTGCATTGACTCTTTGCAGTCTTGTCTGGGAGGACGCATTTTGTTCGTGTGATTCGAAAACGAACTCGATTGCGCTACGGCCTTGATCGCCTGTTCCCACTGGTCCCTATCTTTCTGGGTGTAGCAGACATTATATACCAAGAATATTTCGCAGCCCAATTCCAAAGTGCGAGGCTCCTGGGACCATCAAACAGTCGAAAAAGTTCCGCATCACACAGTCTGAGACATAGCGAAAGGACGATCCTGCGCCAAGACGCATATGTTGAACCATAGCAAATGTTAGCATTTCGTCATCGGTGAGAGGGTAAAGCCAAAGTCCGAACAGTGCGATACGTTGATTTGGAATATTGGTGCGCAAAACTTGGCGCGGCAACCATGGGTTCGGTTCTCCATCGATACCATGTACAAGTATACGAGCAAGCCCACCAAAAAATCCTGGCGCTTCAACTCCCCACGTGAACAGACGTCCGCTTTTGGTGACGGCAACATTCTGATCATCGCCTGCAGATACCAGTACAACCGGATCGTTCCCGAAGTAGCCACGGTCGATCAGCGTCGGAACAAGGTAGTTGTCGTTATTCGCACCCCCGTAAAAACAGCCTGATAAATGACTGCCGCATACTCGCACGCCGCCGTCATAGGACAAAATAAGCGAATGCCATCGAGAACAAACTACATTTCGTACACCTCCCTCGCCGAAATCGTCGGCTGTACCGACGCGCTGAAATGCGACACACTTTTTAACTTGTCCAAGTCCCAAATTTCCTAGATTGCTGTCGCCAGAAGCCCATAAAGCGCCACTGGCTGTAACTGCCATGGTAATATTACGAGCAACGGAGACCGAAACCACGGCTTCGCCAAAGGTTTCGCGTGGCAAATGAGTGGGTACAGACGCAGAACAATCGCGGCCACCATCACCGTGGCCGAGTTGGCCTC
>Ga0335396_10003837_pt1 | contig 16822 bp, 18 predicted proteins | sample FRY02_FD_205743 | JGI IMG/M metagenome (GOLD analysis project Ga0335396, IMG submission 205743) | Freshwater microbial communities from Lake Fryxell liftoff mats and glacier meltwater in Antarctica - FRY-02 (spades assembly) (version 2) | ecosystem: Environmental > Aquatic > Freshwater > Ice >... | reverse complement strand
GCGACTAAGCCCCTTTTTCGAAAAAACCACGTGGGTAACTGATTTTCCACATACCCCGCACATCGCCAAGCTCAAAGTTCACGGCTTTATCATTTGGATAGTGCTTTTTAATCTGCTGCAGCGTTTCGTTGAGGATATCGCCTTCCTGTAAGAGTCCATGGCAATCTAAACACCTCGGATGCGCAATTGTGATGGCGCCGTACCAGTCGATTTGCTCGCCATTTTGCACGATTTTGGGCGTTAATGCCTGGTTTTTCTTAAGCGATTCTTCCCACCCTACCAATATATTACGCTCTTCGTTGGTGGTTGCGTTTGAGGGATTGCGGTTGCGATACGCAAGCCGTTGAATGTTGATGCCATGCTGTTGGGCCACCGAATCGGTGAGGGGAAGGGCACGCTCGTTGCAAAAAAGTACGGCACCGTCCGGACCAACTTCTTTGATTTTTTGCATCAATACGGCATTTAACGCGCTAAAAGCTTGTCCCGCAAAATAACGAGAGGTATCGTTTACCTGCTGCTCCAAGGGGCGGTTGTCTGCAGTCACCTCGGCGGCGGGCGTTTCAGCAGCAGTGGTGCTTTCTGATTCTTGCTGCTGGCCGCAAGCTACCACGCCAATCAGGGTGAGTATAAAAAGGAAGTGCTTTACCATTTGATTTTTTCTTTGTTTAGGAAGGATAGAATGCCTTGATGACAATCGTCAGTAGCACGGGCTTGCGCATTGCGATCGGCGGCCAAGGCCAAGGCGGCTTGATGGGGAAGGCCTTGCACTTCGGCGAGCAGACTTTTAGTCATGGCTATGGAGCTTCCAGAGCAGTTTTTGGCCAAACCCAGCGCAAATTGCTGCACCCGATCGGCTATTTCGTCGGCATTTACCACAAAACTAATCAAACCATAACGCAGCGCTTCTTCGGCACTGATGAGGTCACCGGTTAGCAAGAGCTCCCGGGCATTACCTTCACCGATTTTACGTACCAAAAATACCGATACGATGGCCGGTATAAAGCCGATGCGCACTTCAGTATATCCAAAATTGGCCGCTGGAACCGCAAAACTGAAATCACTCACGGTGGCGAGGCCACAACCTCCAGCAATGGCATGGCCTTCCACTTGGCTGATCACTACTTTCGGACCCGCATAAATCATTTCGTATAAGGCCATCAGATGCCGCGAATCGGCCTGGTTTTCTTCGTACGTATTTTTTTGCAACTGCTGCAGATAGCCTAAATCAGCCCCCGCGCTAAAAACTTCGCCCTTGGCACGCAGTACGATGATTTTGCAGGCTTCGTTTTCGAACAGACTTTGAAAAGCTGCCTTTAGCTCGGTAACAAGCTCGTAATTGAAGGCATTCCGTTTTTCGGGGCGGTTGAGGATGATGTGTCCGATGCGCTGTTCAAGTTGTAAGTCGATGTATTGATAGTCCATGGCGTAAATACCAATGCCCCTTGCTCGGCTACGCTGAAGTAGCGTAAACCAGCAGCCAGCACTTTTGCTTTTAGCTTTTCACAATAATAAGGTGAATTCGACGAATCGAGAAGGATTGTTCGGTATTTTATGAGCTGGCGTTCCACTAAATATACCGGCGGCTGGTTGCTGAGTAAAAGCACATCGGCAGCGGGCCAGCTTTGCGGACTCACTTTACCCTTTACCCACAAAATGCGATGTCCTTGCCATAACAGCAGCTGGATCGGTTGCAGGGTGAGGGTGTCGTAGCGTGAAACACCCGCATGCATGAGTTGACTTTTGGCGGGTGAAAAGGGGATGTTGGGCGTTGTACCCCACAACCAAGCTTTTTTGCCGCTGATGAAACTGCCACTGCTGCCGCCAAAACCATCGTAGAGGGTAAAAGTGACTTGTTTTTGTTGTTGTATTTTTTGGAAGACGGGCTGCACCAGTAAAGCCGCTCCCAACCAAATGGCAGCCAAGCGAAAGCGTAATTCTTTGCCCCACAGCCACCAGCACAGGCTTAAAAGAAAGGCATAGCTGAGCCAAAAGGTACTGGTTGACCAAACAATGCCTTCGGTTAAAGCTCCTGGCAATTGTTCGATTTGCAAAATGAGCATGTTTACCAAATCGAATCCCTTCCCCAACAACCAGCCAAATTTTTCAGCCAAAAAGGGCAGGGGTGAAAGTACTAAAAGTAGTAAACAGCCTAAGAGCAGGGGTGCGGCGATGGGAATGACCACAAAATTGGAAAGTAAAAAGTAATTCGGAAATTGGTTGAAGTAGTAAACACTCAAGGGGAACGTAAAAAACTGGGCTGCCAACGACACGCTGCTTAGCTGCCACAGCCAGTCGAGCCATTTGCGCCTAAAATACAGCAGTTTATACAACTTGGGCTGCAAATATACAATGCCAATCACCGCCGCAAACGATAGCTGAAAACCCGTTTCCGCTAAAAAAGTCGGTTTTAGCCACAGCAGCACAAAGGCGGCTGCCGACATGGTGTTATAAATGAGGGCGTCGCGCTTGAGCTCTTTCGAAATGGCAATCAAACTAAACATGGTGCACGCGCGACTCACCGATGGCGGCAGGCCGGTAACCAAGGCATACAGCCAAAGCGCCGACAAAACCACACTCAAAGAGCCCCAGCGTTTGAGTCTGAATACATGCAGACTCAACCAGCGCAGCAGCATGTAAAAAATACCCACATGCAGTCCCGACACCGCCAACACATGGATGGCGCCGCTGCTGGCATAGGCCTTCACCAAGTCTTGGTCGAGCGCACTCCGGTCGCCCAACAAAAGTGCCGCTGCAAAAGGGGCTTGCTGCGCTCCTTTTAAGTATTTGAACAGCTTTTCGGTGGAAAACTTTTTTAAACGCAGGGCAAACCCCATCAAGCCACCTTGATTTTTAGTGTTGTACAACCGCCAGCCAGTAGGCGCTACTTTGACCTGAAAATAGATGCCCCTGCTGGCCATTAGTTTTTTATAGGAGAATACTTTTGGGTTCCGACTTTCATAGAGCTCACGCAGCCGATTACTTGGTATAATTAGCTCCTGACCGGGCGCGAGCTTTTTAGCAGCGAAGTCGTTGCTATCAAATTTTAGTAAACAGCCTTGCTGCTGTAGCGGCAAAAACCGCAGACTGTCTATCGCGCCGCTCAACGCTGCCTGCACCCTTAAAAAGGCTCCCTTTTCTTCGGGATACTGGGTAACGGTAGCTTTTAAAGCTGAAAAGGCTTGTAAATCCGCCACAGCGACCGCTTTTTGCTCCCGCAGCTGCTGCCCTTTGTGCGTGCCCGCAGCCAAGGTCATTGCTAAAAATAGCATACTGCCTTGCAACCACCGCCACCGATAACTAGCACGATAGGCTGATTTCCCAAAAAGCCATTGTGCTAAAATCAACAACGTAAGCAAGAGTATCGAAAGGTAGTCGGGCCACCACCACCAAGCCGAAAGCTGGTAGCCCAAGAGCAAAGCCAGTAGTAACCTAAAAAAAGGCACCTGCCGCCAATCGAAACCCGCATCTAATTGCATACAGCTAATTTAATCGGCTGAGGCACAAATACTTCGTTTGTATGGGTTATTGTATATGTACAATTTTATATACAAGCCTTGCCTTTTGGTCGTTTTGTGGACTGAAACTTGTGTAAGTTGAAAGAATTCTTTTCATTTGATCTTTGATGCAAACCCTTCTTTCCAACAGGTTCCGCCTACGTAGGCGCACGGCAGTTTGGCTGTGGCGGCTTACCTGGCGTTTACCCGGAAGCGCCACTTTCAAAGGGGCTTTCGTAAAAATGTTGCATGAAGGCGGCTTTTGGCTGCTCATTGCGCTTTATTTCGCCCTCCCCGCCAGTAGATTGCCCGTCATGGCCATCTTTCTCTTCGCATGGATCAGTCAATTGGTATTGGGCGCCTGCATCGTTACCATCATTGAGCGCATGCTCAGCAACGACCGCAGCACTATCTTGGACCCTTGGTTGCGGCGCTTCGGACTGCCGTGCACCCACCGTTGGCGCATGCGGTTAACCTTGATGGCCTCAAGCAGCGCTTTGTTGGTGATGCTGCTCGACCAGGTTTAAGCCATTGGCTGCCACACACATTTAAAATGGGGGATGTTTGCCTCCCAAAAACGCGCACCTACAGCTAAAAAAGCATGCCTTTGGTAAAAATTCAAGGCATGTTCTTGCGCATGTAAGTAGACCAGGCGACCGTCCTTGGGTACTTCTCCGAGCATTTTTTGCAGCACCATTCCACCATACCCCAACCCACGCATATCCGCTAAAACAGCCATGCGCTCTATTTTCCAGCCATTGTCTGTGGCTCTAAATCTGCCCGTTGCACACGCTTTTCCTCCGGTGCTGAGCAAAAAATGACGCGCACTGTCTTCAAATTCATCGTATTCCTCGTCGGGATCAACGGCCTGTTCTTCGACAAAAACTTTTTGTCTGATCTCAAAAACGAGCTTTAACTGCTCTGGATTAGTTATTTCGTCAATTTGGATGTTTGCTGCTGTTGGAATTCGGTCTGACATTGGATTTTTGCTTAGTTTTGTCTCTTTCGAAACTAACCCAATAATAACAGCTCATTATGGCAAATCAAAAGATTGTGGATGCTTTAGGTGCGCAAGCCGATTATTTACTCGGTCACCAATCGAAAACCATTAGCAAAAACATAATCCACGCACCAGGTAGTGACTTCGTAGATCGCATCTGGGCCGATTCAAATCGCAATATCCCTACCCTGCGCAGCATGCAGGCTTTATTCGATCACGGTCGTTTAGGTGGAACCGGATTTTTATCGATTTTGCCAGTAGACCAAGGTATTGAACATGCAGCTGGTGCTTCTTTTGCCCCTAATCCGATTTATTTCGACAGCGAAAACATTGTAAAACTGGCCATCGAATCTGGTTGCAATGCCGTAGCATCAACTTTTGGCGTATTGGGCTCTGTTGCTCGCAAATACGCACACAAAATACCTTTCATTGTAAAAATAAATCACAATGAATTTTTGAGTTACCCTAATAAATTCGATCAAATCATGTTCGGCACCATCCGCGATGCGTGGAACATGGGGGCCACCGCCATAGGTGCTACCATTTATTTTGGCTCGCCAGAGTCTCCACGTCAAATCGTTGAAGTAGCCAAAGCTTTTGAAATGGCACATGAGTTGGGCATGACGACGATACTTTGGTGTTATACCCGCAACAATGCCTTTAAGGTAGATGGGGTTGATTATCATACGTCGGCCGACTTAACAGGACAAGCCAATCATTTGGGGGTTACCATTCAAGCCGACATTATCAAACAAAAATTACCTACAAACAATGGTGGTTATTTGGCTACCAAACATGGCAAAACGCACCCCAAGGTGTATTCAGAGCTTACCAGCGAGCACCCCATTGATTTAACCCGTTATCAGCTAATTAACAATTATATGGGCCGCGCGCCACTCATTAACTCCGGTGGCGAATCGAAAGGTGCCAGCGATTTGGCCGAAGCCGTTTCTACAGCGGTTATCAACAAACGTGCGGGCGGTGCCGGTTTGATTTTGGGTCGGAAAGCTTTCCAGCGCCCTATGAATGAAGGTATAGCTTTACTGAACACCATTCAGGATGTGTACCTCGACAATTCAATTGACTTAGCATAAACTTAAAATAGACGAATGGCTTGGTTTAAGCGCTCTACAGCAGGTGTTACCACCAGCACAGAAGAAAAATTGGATGTGCCCGATGGACTTTGGTTCAAATGTCCTTCGTGCAAAGCCTCTTTGTTGTCGAAAGACCTCAAAGCCAATAAGTTCGTGTGTTCCCAATGCAACTACCATTGCAGGATTGGATCAGCCGAATATTTCGAGATCATTTTTGACGAAGGGCAGTGTGAAGAATTAGATGCTAATCTCAGCTCAGCTGACCCACTCAACTTTACCGATACCAAGCCCTATGCAGATCGATTGAAGGCTACCCAAGCTAAAACCGGTCTCAAAGACGCCATCCGCACCGCCAAAGGTTTGGTAGAAGGAGAGCTGCTGGTGGTGACTTGTATGGATTTTGACTTCATTGGCGGCTCCATGGGCTCGGTAATGGGAGAAAAAATTGCCAGGGCCATCGACAAAGCGCGAGAATTAAAGTGTCCCGTAATGGTAATTAGCAAATCAGGCGGCGCACGCATGATGGAAGCCGCTTTTTCACTGATGCAAATGGCCAAAACCTCGGCCAAGCTAGCGCGAGCTGGCGAAGAGCAAATCCCGTATATTTCATTACTCACCGACCCCACAACAGGGGGCGTAACGGCTTCGTTTGCCATGCTGGGCGACTTCAACTTGGCGGAACCCAATGCCTTGATCGGCTTTGCTGGCCCACGGGTTATCAAAGAAACCATCAAGAAGGATTTGCCGAAAGGTTTTCAGTCGGCCGAATTTGTGTTAGAAAGCGGTTTTGTGGATTTAATCGTAGATCGCAAGCAGTTGAAATCAAAATTGGCACAGATTCTCAGACTTCTTAAAAACTAGTTTGTCAATAAAAATAAATGTGCTACATTTGCACACTCGTTTAAGAACAAGGAAAAAATTATATAAGATGCATCTTGATACCGCTCAAAAACAAGAGATTTACAAGAAGTTTGGCGCTGGTGCGCAAGACACTGGGTCACCAGAAAGCCAAATCGCTCAGTTCACTGAGCGCATCAGTCATTTGACTGGCCACCTGAAAAAAAACCGCAAAGATTATTCAACGCAACAAGCATTGATTAAAATGGTTGGAAAGCGTCGTGATTTGCTTACTTATTTGCAAACCAACGACATCATGCGTTACCGCGCAATTATCGAAAAATTGAACCTCCGCAAGTAACTTACGAGGTCTTAATAAAAAGCAAGGCGATTGTATTATACAATTCGCCTTGTTTAGTTTATAAGCTGCAATTAAAGAAGAGAGGAAAAAAAAATGAAACCAAATCCTGTAGTAAGAACCATCGACCTAGGTGATGGCAGGAAAGTAAGCATCGAAACGGGTGTATTGGCCAAGCAGGCCGACGGTTCGGTAGTAGTTAGAATGGGCGACACCATGTTGCTCGCAACCGTGGTATCGGCACGTGAAGCCAAAGAAGATGTGGACTTCATGCCGTTAACAGTTGATTATCAGGAGAAATTTGCCTCAACAGGTAAAATCCCAGGAGGTTTTTTAAAGCGTGAAGGTCGTTTGTCAGATTATGAAATTCTGATCTGCCGTTTGATCGACCGCGCCTTGCGCCCCCTGTTCCCAGAAAATTATCATGCCGACACCCAGGTACAGATTTCCCTGATTAGTGCCGATAAAGATATTTATCCGGATGCACTCGCTGGCTTGGCTGCTTCAGCTGCCTTGATGGTGTCGGATGTGCCTTTCAACGGCCCGATTTCGGAAGTACGTGTGGGGCGCATCAATGGCCAGTTTGTGATCAATCCAAACATCAGCCAAATGGTGGATGCAGACATGGATATCATGATAGCCGCCACGATCGATAACGTGATGATGGTAGAAGGTGAGTCGAAAGAGTGCTCTGAAGCTGATTTGGCAGAAGCCATTCGCATCGGACATGCCGCCATCAAAGTACAGTGTCAAGCACAGCTTGATATGCGTGCTGAATTAGGTATTACTACGCGTACGTACAACCACGAACGTTCAGATGAGGCTTTACAAGCGGCTATCCATTCTTTTTGCTACGACAAAGTATACGCCGTAGCTAAATCTGGGGCCTCTAAAAATGAGCGCTCAGAAGGCTTTAAGCAAGTATTGAAAGACTTCATTGAAGCACAAGGCGAAGGCGCTGAGCTCGATAAGTTTTTAAGCAAGAAGTATTTCCACGACGTGGAGTACGAGGCCATGCGCAACATGATTTTGGACGAAGAGCGCCGCTTAGACGGCCGTAAACTCGACGAAGTGCGCCCCATCTGGTGTGAAGTGGGCTATTTGCCGACCACCCATGGTTCTGCCGTATTTACTCGGGGTGAAACCCAATCCTTAACATCAGTAACCTTAGGTTCAAAAGATGATAACCAGATGATTGATAACCCGCTTTTTTCGGGCTACAATAACTTCATTCTGCATTACAACTTCCCAAGCTTCTCAACAGGCGAAACCCGTCCAAACCGCGGCCCTGGCCGTCGTGAAATTGGTCACGGTAACTTAGCCATGCGTTCGTTGAAGCAAGTATTGCCGCCACACGATGAGTGTCCTTACACCATCAGGATAGTGAGCGATATTTTGGAATCAAATGGTTCATCTTCTATGGCAACTGTGTGCGCAGGCACCTTGGCGCTGATGGATGCCGGTGTTAAAATCAAGGCGCCTGTTTCAGGTATCGCCATGGGTTTGGTTACCGACGGAAAGCGCTTCAAAGTGTTGAGCGACATCTTGGGTGATGAGGATCACTTGGGCGACATGGACTTCAAATTAACGGGTACCGAAGCAGGTATTACTGGCTGTCAAATGGACATTAAGATTGATGGATTGCCATACGAAGTGCTTTTGCAAGCTTTAAAGCAAGCAGGAGCCGGCCGTGCGCACATCCTCAATGAAATGAAAAAGACCATTGCCGAAACCCGTGAGGATTACCGTCCACACGTGCCACGGATTACCCAGTTGAAGATCGACCGCGAGTTTATAGGTGCGATAATTGGACCAGGCGGTAAAATCATTCAAGAAATCCAACGCGAAACCAATTCAACCATCAGCATCGAAGAGAAAGGTGAAATTGGCATTGTTCAAATTTATACCAACGACAAAGCGGGTATGGATGCGGCAGTGAAGCGTATTTCGGGCATTGCTGCAAAAGCTGATGTAGGGGCTACCTACAAAGGCAAGGTGCGTTCAATCATGCCATTTGGTGCTTTTGTGGAGTTTTTGCCGGGTAAAGATGGTTTGTTGCACATCAGCGAAATAAGCTGGGATCGCATAGAAACCATGGACGGCATTTACAAAGAAGGCGATCAAGTGGACGTAAAACTGGTAGAAGTAGATCAGAAAACGGGCAAGTTCCGCTTATCTGTGAAAGCCCTTTTGCCACGTCCTGAAGGCATGCCGGAGCAAGCTGATCGTCCGCGCCGCGAAGACCGTGGCGACCGTGGTGACCGCCGTGGTCCACGCGATGGCGACCGCGACCGCGGACCCCGCGAAGACCGTGGTCCACGTGAAGAGCGTGCTCCCCGCGAGCCGCGTTCAGAAAACTAAGCATTTATTATCCTGTTTTTTTAAGGCCATTCGTGAAAGCGAGTGGCTTTTTTTTATTTTATGGTATTGAGTATTTAGCACCGGTCGTTTTACAAAGCAAGCCTTAAGACTTGGAATGATTTTTTATATTTACGAAAAGGATAAGTACTTGCAAGTAGCCGATTTGCAGTTAAAGCTGCACCAAACCATAGACGGTATTACGGATAGTAAGAAGTTAATGGCGATTTATACCCTGTTAAAGGGAGAGACCCAAGCCTCAACATCTATGTCTTTAGAGGAGTATGTGCAGGCTATTGATGAAGCCAGAGGGGAGATAAAATCAGGCAAGTTTACGGATTTGCAAAGTTTGGAGAAAGAATCTGAAGGCTTCCTTGAGGAGTAAGAGAAGAACGGATCGGGATTACATGGGAAATGTAAATTCAGATGGTCTCGAATTTGACGAGGCTTTGATTTTACAACTTAAGGAGCCGGTTCCCGTTAGTGCTTTACAAACTTCCCTTGAATTGCTGAGGAACCACTAACATGCTCCATTCGATACAAATATAGGCCCGGTGGTAGCGATTCAATATTCAATTGTAGTAAATTACTATGGTTATCTACAGGCATCTGAGCTACTTCTTGGCCTTGCATATTTAAAATTACCATTTTGGTGTATAGGCCATGATCCCATTGAATTTGCAATTGACTCGTAGCAGGATTGGGGAAAACGCGGTGGTTTGATTTTGGTTGTTCATTCACTGAAACGCTGTGATTTCCTGCGGAATCAAGCTTCATCACAAATATAAAGTCGATATTAGCATTAGGTGCTGAATCGATCCTACTTCCGCCAACCAATACACCACCATCGTCAGTGGTTGTTACTACATCAGCATGGAAATATATCTTTGGTAATTCAATGTTTTTGCGCCAAACTAAATTCATCGCAGTATCATACTTCATTACTACTATGGCACAGGTTCTGTCTTGATTATTGAAGCTGACAGCTGGTTCACAATCATTACCTATGGCATAAATGTGCGTCTTAGTATGATCAAAAGTAATACTTCTTGTGCCTCCTAAGCTAGTCTCTGCCCACCTGCCAGGTGAAGCAAGTTGATGTTTTACCTTTTTTATGTTCAAAGTGTGGTCGAATTGGTAAAGGGCAAACGACATGGCTGTATTGGAAGAAGGAAAAGGTGCAAGTGCTTCATATTCGGATAGACCATATACGCTATGTTCGTTAACAATTAGATTGGTTACACCAGTGCTGGCTAAAACTCTTGGATAGTTAGGAATGCTCGAATGGGCAAAAAAATTATTGGCACGTTTTAACTGAAGATTAGAATCTAAATGCAGTATTTTGGTTACATTAATTGTAGGAGACCATGTTTGAGGTAATGCATGTTCAACAGTACTTCGCGCTACATATCCTATATCAGTTTGGGTTATTCTGATTATGCTGTGTTGGTTAGTCTCGAAGGTATTCGACTGAGCGAACAAGGTATCAAAACTAGCATTAGGTAGAAGCCAACCATAAACTTTGTTTGTTTCGGTAAACGCACTGTCTGTAAAAGTTGAAAAGAGTGCATAGGAATCGTTAAAATACGGAGCTTCTGAGGATGTGACAGCCATGATTCGGCGAGGCCAATTAATTTTGACAGGGACGTTCGTCGCTTGCAAGTTTAAACTGCTGTCATAAACTAAAAAAAAAATGGAATCAGGATTATACACAATCGCGCTTTCTGCTAAACCTACATATTGTGCATTTACCTTAACAAAATGACGAAGACCAAATTGGGATAGCAAAACGCTTTTGATCAAAGAACCGTTTGAATTATATAACAAAATGGCATTGTTTTGAAAGCCACCTCTGTTTATAATTATTTCGTTTGCAGGAGTTACCATTAAATCTCTTAGTATAATGCGTTGTGCGTCCCTGCTTTCAAAATAAAACACCTGGGCCTCAATTTTTTGAGCCCCAAGTGTTAAAAAGAATGCTGCTGATAATATGCAAAATGCTTTACTCATTGCTAATGGGTACACCGGTATAAATTATTTGACGACCATAAACATATGTTACTTTGTGCCAATGTTCATATTGGCCTTGAGGCGCTACAATAGCGAGGTTCTCACTTAATTCAGCTTTTGCTTCCACAGAAATTCCCATGATTGCCAAACCATTCGGATTACCATATTGATGCCATTGATTTGGATTTCGATTGGCACCTATCATTGAAGTTCCAAGAGAATGAATATTTAAAGTGCGTACATCTCCATTTTTGGTATCTGGCATACATGGGGCTGGCTGTGCTGCATTTGGCACACTTCGTTGCCATAATTCAAGTCCTCTTACCTCATTATAATAATGTCTATCTGAAGGGACTTCATAATCTACAGTTACTCTTTGAATATCCGTATACGTTGAATTTGGTATAGGTTCGTTTGGACCTGGACGGTTCGTACCATATATAGGATGGAAGAGCATATCAGGTTGATAGGAGTATTCATAACCCGCTAGATTATTCCAATTCCAAATTACCCGATTTTGAAAATGACCTGTTAAAGCCAAATTGCTACAATTAGCATTAGAGGTTAAGGTCATATTAAAAATGAATGGATTCTGCGTCATTTCTGGATTTATGGCTACAATATAATAAATTTCACCACCATTACTCCAATCAACATCTATGATGCTAACAAACTTGGTGGCTTGTGGGTCATGATCAAAAACTACCCCAGTTATATCATTTTGAATAGCGATTTCAGCTTCGGCTATGTATTCGAGTAAACTGTTAAGGCTAAAAGCTTCACCAGTAAAAGGCATCGAGATAATGCGTTCTTGAGTACTGGTGGCTTCAAGCGACTGGTCGACCAGCATGCTATTTAGGAGCGCCTCTGCATACAAAAAGAACGTTTCTTCGGTTAAGGGTTCGTTTTCTACTCTGAGCTGCGTCCCGTTTTTCCTTGCTATGTGCAACTCACGGAATTCGCCTAATTTGTTAGGTTCAATTTTGTATTTAACTTCAATCAACTCAGGACTGGATGGAAGTTGTTTCTCTTTGGAGCAGCTGAGGCCAAGAGCCAAAAAGACGAGCATTGGTAATAGTTTTTTGTAGTTCATGTTGTTTAGATTTAAAACAATGCTCAACAAAAAAAAAACACTTATCCAAATTTTTTTCAAAAATGTTATTGTGGAATAAACGTTTCATTGGCTTTGGACTAAATGCATGCAAGTAGTACGGATTACCCAGTTGAAGATCGACCGCGAGTTTATAGGTGCGATAATTGGACCAGGCGGTAAAATCATTCAAGAAATCCAACGCGAAACCAATTCAACCATCAGCATCGAAGAGAAAGGTGAAATTGGCATTGTTCAAATTTATACCAACGACAAAGCGGGTATGGATGCGGCAGTGAAGCGTATTTCGGGCATTGCTGCAAAAGCTGATGTAGGGGCTACCTACAAAGGCAAGGTGCGTTCAATCATGCCATTTGGTGCTTTTGTGGAGTTTTTGCCGGGTAAAGATGGTTTGTTGCACATCAGCGAAATAAGCTGGGATCGCATAGAAACCATGGACGGCATTTACAAAGAAGGCGATCAAGTGGACGTAAAACTGGTAGAAGTAGATCAGAAAACGGGCAAGTTCCGCTTATCTGTGAAAGCCCTTTTGCCACGTCCTGAAGGCATGCCGGAGCAAGCTGATCGTCCGCGCCGCGAAGATCGTGGCGACCGTGGTGACCGCCGTGGTCCACGCGATGGCGACCGCGACCGCGGACCCCGCGAAGACCGTGGCCCCCGTGAAGAGCGTGCTCCCCGCGAGCCGCGTTCAGAAAACTAAGCATTTATTATCCTGTTTTTTTAAGGCCATTCGTCAAAGCGAGTGGCTTTTTTTTATTTTCTGCTCATCCGCAAGTTAACAAGTAAAATTTTAGTTTGACAAGACGTGGCAGTGTTGAGGCTGAATTTTAAAGAAAAAAGCCATGAGATTATTGACCTTTTTCGACGAATTCAGCAGTGAAGAGGCCTGCAAGTTGCATTTTAAAGCCCTTAGGGACAAACAAGGCGTTGTTTGCAGTAAATGCGAAGGCCAAAAACACTATTGGCTGCAGAGCATATGGATGTATCAATGTGCAAAATGCAGTTACCGTACAAGTTTGAAAAAAGGTACCATGATGGAAAATTCAAAGCTCAAATTCAAGACCTGGTATGCCATTATGATGTTAATGACAGCCACCAAGAAGGGTTTCTCTGCTTCAGAAGTACAGCGGCAGCTGGGCAAAAAACGATATGAACCCATCTGGCGAGCGATGCACAAACTCAGATCAGCTATGGGGCAGCGTGATGATCGCTATGCCTTACAAGATATGATTGAAATTGATGATGCGTTTTTTGAAACTGAAACATCAGAACGAGCAAAGAATAATCTCAAAAGAGGCAGAGGAAGTAAAAAGCAGACCAAAGCAGTGGTTGCTGCTGAATCAACCCCTTTAGAAAACCCTGAAACAGGTGAACAATCCTCAAGCTGTCGGTTTTTTAAGATGAAGGTTTGTGACTCATTCTCAGCTAAGCATAATGATGACCTTATAACCGCTATCATTGGAGAAAACGCAGTAATTACAACTGACAAAAGCACATCTTACGTTAACATCAGCAAATATGTGGACGTACATTTAACAGAAAAGTCATCCAAAGAAACTACGAAAACTGCTCTCAAATGGGCTCACATTGCTATTAGCAATGCAAAAAGGGCATTTTTAGGCATTTATCACAAAATCAAGGCGAAGTTCCTACAAGCCTATATGGATGAGTTTATTTACAAGCTCAATAGAAGATATTTTGGAGAAAACATCTTCCAGAGACTCGCAATCGCACTTTCAAGCTCTAACTTGCAATCTTGCGGATGAGCAGATCGGATTTTATGAAGAAGGATTAGTCGACGACTTTGAAAAATTAAATCTCATTTAGGTTCATAGTGTTAGCTCTTTTCAAACCTACGTCATTAACATTGAGTACGATGAATTTGGTAGCCGCACCTACTTTGAATACGGAAATGACGTTTCTTCTTCTAATATTTACAAAAGCGCCGCGCGCCGATTTCAAAACCTTTGCACCATTGCATCCAACGCCAGCTTGCAAAACATTATGTACAAAGACGGCCATATAGACAAGCAATTGATTATATTTGGCTATGATTGAGGTGAGTGTTCAATCTCTAATTCTTGTACAGCATATTTGAAATCAAGTATGGAAAAATGTAAATTGGCGTATGATTGAGCAGCGCCATATACAGCCGGAAATAGTTTTATACAATGAACTTAGTAAACTTATTGATCAAGGCCATTCCAAGGTACTCTTGCAAGTGAATAGCGAAATGACTATCCTTTTTTGGCAAGTAGGAAAGAGGATCAATGATTTTATCTTAGATCATAGACGTGCCGAATACGGAAAATTAATTGTCGTTACGCTGTCACGACAATTAGAAGAGCGCTATGGACGGAATTTTGAAGATAAAAATCTTAGGAGAATGCTTCAATTTGCTGATGTTTTTCCAGACTCAGAAATTGTCGTTACACTGTCCCGATATTTAAGTTGGTCGCACTTCTTAGTACTTATACCATTAAAATCAATTGAAAAGATAAACTTTTATGCTCAACGGGCAATAGAAGAACAGTTGGGTGTTCGAGGCCTTAGGAAGCAAATTGAGCAAAAAACATATGAAAGAACAGAAATAGCAAATATTCAGCTACCCAATAAGAAGCATGATCTATCTGATAAGTTTAAAGACCCTTACTTACTCGATTTTTTAAACCTACCATATGGCTATTTGGAAAATGACTTAGAAACCGCAATCTTGGCAGAGCTTGAGAAATTTATTCTCGAAATTGGGAAAGGATTTGCATTTGTAGAGCGACAAAAAAGGATGATAATAGATAGGGAAGATTATTATCTAGATCTTCTCTTTTATCACCGGAAATTAAAAAGGCTGGTTGCCATTGAATTAAAAATCGGAAAATTTCAAGCCAAGTATAAAGGACAGATGGAATTGTATCTCAAATGGCTAAATAAAAATGAAAGACAAGAAGGTGAAAATGCTCCAGTTGGGCTAATTCTTTGTGCGGAAACAAGTAAAGAACAAGTGGAACTACTGGAAATGCATAAGGATGGAATAATGGTTGCAGAATATCTAACTGAGTTGCCCTCGAAAGAGGAATTAGAGAAAAAATTGCACAAAGCTTATATGGAGGCAAAAGAAGTTTTAGAGAAACGGAAACTGCTTTAATAAACCTAGCTCTCTTAATACTTTAATGTCAGTAAAAACGACCCATAACCGTTCCGATTTCCTCTCATAGTATAAACATACTCTCTTCTCATCCTTAAACTACTTAAAAGATGCAAATTAAATGGTACAGCGTTCTTGCGACACTGGTCTTTACGGCATTCATTTTTGCTGGGGATAAAATTGTGTGGTTTTAGATGGCGGACGTGGATGTCGTTTGCAAGAAGAGCAAATGATTGAAACGTATTTCTTCCATGGGATTATTGTACAGAAGTTTCAAGACCAAAAAAACCACAGGGCAAGAACATTAAGGATTGGGAATAATGATGTGGCTCAAGAGCTGGAGTTTCAAGGCTTAAACCAAGGGTTTTATGAGTTCGTAGCTGAAGGAGATTCAGTTTATAAGGAGGAAGGAAATGATGTTATTTATGTTTTCAGGGATGGCAAAGAGACAAAATTCAAGATAGACATGGGCTGTGAAAATGGAAATTAGAGTCTTAGTTGAGAAAGGCATCGGGTAAATTTTCGCAAATAAATAGTTTATTTTCTTTTGCTACCCGCTGGCAATACGACAGCTGGAACCGCATTCACACCATTTTGTATCCCGATGGGGAATTGGTGGAATACGACTATGACAATGGCGGGCAGCTCATAAGCATGCAAGGCAACAAAGCCACCACCCAAAACTACGTTAACAACATCCACTACGACGAATTCGGCAGCCGCACGCGCTTTGAATATGGCAATGGCGTATTTTCTAATTATATTTACAACGCAGCCACAAGAAGGCTTCAAAACCTCAGCACCACGGCAACCAACGGCAGCTTGCATAATATCAGCTATACATACGACCCGGTAGGTAATATCACCAACATTACCAATGCAGCCACTGGCGCAGATGGCTTAGGCGGCAGCTTCACCTACAACTACAGCTACGACGATTTGTACCGCCTCGACTCGAGCGATGGCAGCGGGTCCATTAATGCTTCCTACACCTTGGCGATGGCCTATTCGCCTTCGGGCAACATCCTCAAAAAAACACTGGCGGCTAGTAAAGAGCTTTTAGGCAATGCGACTTCGGTAACTTACGAGAACGAATACAGCTACAGCGGAGCGCATACCTTGTAAAGTTTGTTTAGAGTAAATGGACTTACGCCTGACCTGAACTTTAGCTTCGACGGCAATGGCAACAGGACTACCCGGCAGCTAAAAACAAATGTGCCGCTTCACTTTTATCCGGAATTTTTAGGAAGCCCCCAGTCTACATCCAAAGAGTAACACCATATAAATAACCGCTAAACTGCCTTATTTCTAAAAATATTGCTGATTTATTTAAAGGTTTAAAAAATCATTGGTAGAAATTATGCTGGGGACTTGACAAGGTGGTGCGAACTGCCTTAATTAGAGTTACTTTACAAAGC
>Ga0335396_10003825_pt1 | contig 16846 bp, 12 predicted proteins | sample FRY02_FD_205743 | JGI IMG/M metagenome (GOLD analysis project Ga0335396, IMG submission 205743) | Freshwater microbial communities from Lake Fryxell liftoff mats and glacier meltwater in Antarctica - FRY-02 (spades assembly) (version 2) | ecosystem: Environmental > Aquatic > Freshwater > Ice >... | reverse complement strand
TTATGCTGGAGTTTAAATAAATATTATTTTTTTATTTTAAAAATATAAATTCTTTGTATAATTCCCCCGGAAGTAAAGTTTCGATAAAAATTTTACTATAGTTGATTCAGTTGAATTTGGTGCTAAATATGAGGAGCTAATCCTATATATTAATTAGAAGAGCGACGATAACTAAGTTCAAGTCAATTAACTATACCAAAATTCACACGCAAAAATCTTAAGTTAGTCCAAGTTTCTTGGTATCAATTTTTGCGGAGGTTTAACTAACATTTAAGGAGAAAAAATAATGTCTAAACTACCAACTGTTAGCATCAGAGAATTACTAGATGCAGGCGTCCATTTTGGTCACAAGAAAGAACGCTGGAACCCTAAGATGGCACCTTATATATATGGTATTAGAGATGGTGTGCATATAATTGATTTACAACAAACTGCAACTTTAATGCAATCTGTTCTTAATCTAATTTATGATATTGCTAAGAAAAATGGAAAAATCTTATTTGTTAGTACTAAAATTCAGGCTTGTGATATCCTAGCCGAATATGCAGAGAAATGCGGGCAGTATTATGTAAATCATAGATGGCTTGGTGGTATGCTAACAAATTGGGGAACGATCTCTCGTTCTATCAAGAAATTAGATGATCTAGAAAAAACATTGAATGATGAAGAAGAATGTGCAAATTATACAAAAAAAGAAATATTAAATATTACCCGTAAAAAAGACAAATTGCTAAAATCTTTGGGTGGTATAAGACATATGGGTGGAAAACCTAATCTTTTAGTAGTAATCGACACAAATAAAGAACATTTAGCAATTCAAGAATCTTTGAAACTAGGCGTTCCAATAGCTGCTATAGTAGACAGCAATTCTAATCCTGATGACATTGATTTTCCTATTCCTGGTAATGATGATGCTATTAGGTCTATTAGGCTTTATTGCACTTTATTTGCTGATGCAGCGCTTGCTGGTATGGAAGAAGGTTTAGTGGAGTCTGGCGTTGATATAGGTGCTATGGAAAGCCACGAAGGTAAAGATAAAAATATAAAAGGAATTTCTAAATTAAAACCCACAAAAAAACTTTCTAAAAGCCCAAATTCTTCTCTTGAAACTTCAGAAGAATTTGAAGCAGCTTTACTTCTTGATGAAGCAAAGAAATAAGATGAATTGTGAATTAATAATTATATTATAAAGAGGATATCAATGATAAGTGCGGCTTCTGTAAAAGCTTTAAGAGAAAAAACTGGCGCTGGTATGATGGATTGTAAAAAAGCACTCCTTGAAACCAATGGTGATTTTGAATCTGCTATCGATTGGCTAAGAAAAAAAGGTCTATCATCTGCTGCAAAAAAAGCAGATAGAATAGCAGCAGAAGGCTTAACTGCTATTTCTATAGGTGATAGAGTAGGTGCAATCATAGAAGTGAATTCTGAAACAGATTTTGTTGCTAGAAATGATAAATTTCAAAGTTTGGTCAAATCTATCTCTGATCTAGCTTTAAAATATTCTGACATAGAATTATTAAAATTAGCTATTATGACTAATGGTAAATCAGTGTCAGACGAAATCATGGAAAATATTGCGACCATAGGAGAAAACTTAAGCTTACGTCGTATTTCTACTATTTTTGTAACAGAAGGGGTTGTGGGATATTACGTTCACAACGCTGTGGCTGATGGTTTAGGTAAAATTGGAGTTATCATAGGTTTAGAATCTAAAGCTGATAAAAGTAAATTAACTGATCTCGGAAAAAAATTATCTATGCATATTGCTGCAAGCAAACCTCAAAGTTTAGATATAGCAAGTATTGATCAAGCTATAATTCAGCGTGAGAGAGAAATATTTTTTGAGCAATCTAGGGCTTCTGGTAAACCTGATAACATCATAGAGAAAATGGTTGAAGGTAGGATTCGGAAATTCTATGAAGAAGCAGTATTGCTTGAACAGATTTTCGTAATGGATGGCAAATTAAAAATTTCTGAAGTCATTGAGAATGAGTCTAAAGCTCTTGGTGAGCCTATTAAAATTACATCTTTTGTTAGATATGAAATTGGTGAGGGTATAGAGCAAGAAGTGAAAAACTTTGCGGACGAAGTTGCATCAGTGATGAATACACAATAGGACAAACGTTATACTTGGCCTTTTTTAGGCCAAGTGTGGCACTTGTATAACAACATGAAGATGCCAGAGTTCGAACTAAACGTCCCCGATGCTGGTGCTTGATCTGTCATAGTATGAATTAGGTGATGGTTATTTGCACCTATGTCATTTCAAGCTAGGACAGGAATCCAGCTTTCTATTTAGGGTTTTCTCTATACCTATATTTACAATAGTAATGACAAGAAAATACAATTTATTATCCCGTTAAAAATTCTTTTATCAATAGATCTCTTTCGAAACTCTACTTCTGAAGGTGATTTATACACCCTATCTATACCAGAATCTGTAACAATATTTGGAGTGGGCTGCGGTTCTGCGCTTCGAGTTTCCTTCAACCACCTCTTTATAAGCGAGTTGCAAAAGAGCTCTAATATAAATTTTGCTAAATATTATAATCCATAGATGCAAAAACCAAGCTATAAGTTTTCACCAGAGTATAGGCAAAGTTGTTTTTTTGTTTAAGTTCTGACTAGCCCGAGAATAGATATATGGTGCACTCGATTGGATTTGAACCAACGACCTTTGCCTTCGGAGGGCAATGCTCTATCCAGCTGAGCTACGAATGCTAAAGAGATAATTAATAAGTAGTGGTAACCAGGCGCGTCATTCTTGACATAACTATAACTAGATTTTTTGCATAGACATCAGTCTAATAAGTAGGAAACGCCTCGATTGTCCATGTTTTACATAGGGATGACGTGATGTACTAGAATCACCACGTTGCTCTCACGTATAATGAAATGTATCAATTTTATATTCAAATGGGGCGAATGACGGGTTTTGAACCCGCGACCCTCAGATCCACAATCTGATGCTCTAACCAACTGAGCTACATCCGCCATAAGAAAGGATTAAATTAAATGATTATAGTTCGTAAGTCAAGCATCATTGTATTTTATCTCGCCACTAGGTGTCATTGCGGTTGTTGGCGCGAGAACTACGCAGACCTAGAGTGGCCGCTTTTGGCAATGACACGGGCGATAAGCTATCTATTTTTTAGCATTAGCTCTAATTTCAGATATTACATGTTTTAGTTGATTTGAATCAATAAGACCAGGTATTAATCTACCATTTATTATATAAGCTGGGGCACCATGAATTTTCAAATTCCCCGCAACTTCAAAATTCTTATTTACTATATCTTTAATTTCAGTCTTATCTGCTTCTTCCTCAATTTTAGCAAAACTCAAATCATTTTCTGTCACTAAACTTTCTATTGATTCTTTAGTGATAGTTTTTAATGCCATGAAGTTTTCATGTATAGGCTTAAGTTTATCAGAAGCTATTTTATTAATAGCAAGTATAATCCTAGATGCATAATTTGAGGATTCACCAAGAATAGGTAGTGGTTTTAAAATAACTTTTACACCAGAATCAGATTCTATAAGTTGGTTTAAATAGTGACTTGCCTTTTTACAATAAGAACAATTATAATCATAAAAAAATGCTATTATTATATCACCATTCTCATTACCCATATAAGGTGATGTTATGGAATTCTCAATTTCTTGTTTATTCTCCTTAATGTAAGAATACACCTTATCGTCCATTTCTTGTTTTTTACGTTTTTGCAAAACTTCAATTGCATCAATAATTACTTCGGGATTACTCATTAGATATTCTTTTACTACAGAATGAATTTTCTCGATTTCATTAATGCCTGTGGGTAAATTGGATGAAGGAGTCGTAGTAGTTGTTGCTGATATAGTCATATTAGTTACTGGCTTAAATGTCTTGTAACACACTAAAACTATTAATCCAATTATAATAATTAATAATAGTCTACCGATAATTTTTTGCATTTATGTACCTTATATATAGGGATATTCTATTAGAGTTTATATTGAATCAATTCACTAAAGTAAAGCATTGAACATATCAAAGTAAAAATATATATATTTTTACTAGATATTTTTATAAATTAATAAAAACTTCGATTCTTTTTATAACCTCAAATATCGCTTTATGCCACTTCTCTCTATTTCTCCATAAGAACTATGTCATTTGCCTTATACCACTCTGTTGAGCCAATTTTTAAGCCTTTTATTGCTTCTTTTGCAAAAGCTTTAGCTCTATCAATTTCCCCAGTTTTAGCTGCTATAAGCGCAGAATAGAGGAGGCTTTCTGGTTTGCGGCCAGCTTTTTCACAAAAAACTGCTAAATAATAAAATGAAGTTATATTATCAGGTTCTTTATTTGTTATAAGTTTGAGATCATTATAAAATTCTTGCATTTTACCTACATCATTTGGATATATATTAATACCAACAATAGCTTTACTAAGTTTGATTAGTAAATCCCCTGGCCTTAGCCTTGACGCAATACGGTAAGAATCCAAAGCCTCTTTTTTGCCATATTCAAATAAAATCTGACCTTTAAGTTCATGATAAAATGGATTTTGAGGTTTTAATAATATTAACTTATCAATATATTTAACTGCATTATTCATATCACTATTACGAAAATAGCTTATTGCCTTTATATAAAACATTACTTCATCTGAATATGTAGGAATTTGGGATAATATTTTCTCAGGACTTACTGTGAAAGCTCGTAATTTTGCTGTTGCTCTGTTCCATTTATATTCTAATTCTGGTTCATTTTTTGCATGTTGAAACTTTGACTTTTCATAAAAATTTCTAATGGTACTTAATCTTTCACGACTTAATGGATGAGTTTGATCATATTTATTAACATGTGAATTTAAATGATATCGATTCATATATTCAAAAAATTCTATCATACCTCTGGAACTATGCCCAGTTTGCTCTAATAATCTTAACGCTGTTTGATCAGCTGAAGATTCAAAAGTTCTAGAGTGTGACAAGATAGACCGCTGAGCAATGTGGCTCCCTCCAAGTATTAAAGGACTGATGAGTTCTCCATGACCTGCAAGCGCACTAGCTAAGCCTATTGCAACAGATGAAAAGAGAAATTTACTAGAATTATCTATGTTTTCCGATTGCCTTATAATATGTCTACCTAAAATATGTCCTACTTCATGTGCTATTACTCCTCTTATTACGTCTATATTGGGAAATTGGTTAATAAGACCTATATTAATATATATTTCATTGTCATAAGTAGTAAATGCATTAAGAGTATTATCATTTATTAAATTGATCTTGAGTTTTGGTAAATTTGCCTTTTTCGCTATTGGTTGAGCTACTAAATTAATTACTTCTTCAATCTCTGAATCTTTTATGATATTAATGGCATAACACGAGGTAGAGATTAATATAAATAAAATAAAAATTAAACGATGCATAAATTATTTACTCTCATAAAATGGGAATTATTTGTTCAAAATAGGCTTAACAATTCCATTAGATATTTTTTATTATCTTCTTTCTTTTTTTCCTTAGTGTTTATTCCATATAAATTTAGAGCTTTCTATATAATATGTTTTCTTGTGCCGTCCGTTATTATATCTTATAAATTTATTTTTAAAAAAAACAGCAATGATAGTATGTTAGATTTTTTACTAACTACTTTTAATCCAGTTGAAATTATTATAGCAAAATTCTCTGCAATATCTGCCGTATCTTTGACCAGTTTTGTTCTAAATGCAGGACTTGCTTATATTTTTATTGGTTCAACTAAACTCATTTTAATTAATATGGGCTTTATACTAATATTGCTATTTAATTTAAATTCAATATTAGTATTACTTTCTACCTATAAGACTACTAAAATTATTATGTTAGTGCTAGTGATATTACTATTAATGTTAAACATATTTACTACTTGTATTCTATTGACAAGTGATCTGCCAATTAAATCAATCATTATTATTATAGGCATTAATATAACCACTATAATTTATACAATTACTCTTTCATGCCGCTTAATTAAGAATATTTACAATGCTTAATTTTTAATTTGCTAAATTTTTCTATTCGACAAGCAAAATTTTTACAATTTCACTATTAATTATGGTAGGTTATATGGAATGTAATGAAATTTTATTTTAATGATTTGGAATATTTTAAAAAGATTAATATCTAACCCAATGAGTTTGTTTGTATATAGCATACTTGCTAAATGGTATCTAATGGTCACCATAGCAGCTATTGTCGTAACATTTTGGGTGTTTAAAGGCTTAGAACAAGCTGGTCTATTTCAATATTCTAGCAAAGTTGCTATTGAAGCACTGAGTAATTCTAAATCGATTGCTCGCTATTGCACTCCTAAAATTGGTAATATTAAAGATTTCTGGGATTGTATACAAAATCCACCTACATATGAACCAACTGCAGAAGAGACAAGTTTGGAAGACGAACTTACAAAGGATGTAAATAATCTTCTTAATAGTAATAAACCTAAAGCTGACCACACAAATGACCCATATGATGAAAAATAGTAGTACTTAAGTCATTCCGAACTTGCTTTGGAATCCTCTCCCAGCTTAATCAAGATGTTGTAATGGTAAATTGTATTGCATATTTCAATTTTTAGCAGTTTTCATTTCTTACTGGTATTATAAAATTATATATTTCATTGCTTATATACTTTAATATATAAATTCAATAACTAATAATTGTAATGTTATTATTACAAATATAGTAGACATAATATAACCATATTATGGTAATTCTTTGTTATTTATATATATTGAACACTAGAAAAAATGATATAATTTTTGTAAAAATAAAATCAAATTCACCGCAATTAATTGATGGTCTATGAGTAAAAAACATATTGATACTAATGTCAGGTCTGATGTTACCTTTGGCGCGTCTAGCGCCACTACAATGAATGATTACTTATCTGTTATTGAACATGGAATAAGCAGAATGGATAGTTCAGCTTCAGGTCATGATGGATCAAGCCTATATGCTTTAATGGATAGTATGCTAGGCAGAAGTGAAAACACAGCTTATATTCCATTTAATGGTATTCCCACAAGCAAGTTAGGAGGTTTTTTATACCAAAATAAAGATGTTAAAGGCAAAGTTGCCATAGGGCCCGTATTAGAAACTAAAGATAACAACCAAATAAAAGAATATTTTTCAACATTAGAAAATTTAGATCCAAAACCTAAAAGAATTATCACGCCAATTGCACTAAGGTCAGAAAAAGGTGTCAACCATTTTGTGCTTTCGGTTAAGGAAGGAGATAAAATTTTTATATTTGATCCTTTAGGAAAAGACAGCGAATATTCAAATAAATATATGAAAGATTTCGAAGAATTTGGAATTGGAAAAGAAAATATTAAGTGGGGCCACCATCAAGCGCTAGAAACGGATGGATTATCTTCAGGAGATTGGTGCGCATGGTTTGCAAAAAATATAGCTTCTAATCCTGATATCGAATTGACAGAAGAAGGAGTTAACAAAGCTATCACTACAAAATTAGGCGGTGATGCACATGATCCAAATGTTTTTATAAAACTTGAATCTGCTAAACATAGGAATTTATTAGAAACATTTAAAAACGATATTCTGCTTGAAAGGGATAAAACACAAGAAAGGTCTCGAGATGGGGCTGCTATAGGCACGCAAAAGCCTGTTGCTGTTGCGATCCCTCAAGAGAAATTAAGTGGAAAGCCTGATGTTGCTGTTCCTGCAGTGCAAATTATTGATAGAGTAAGGCAAAATGTTATCGCTAAACAAAATAAATTATTACAGTCAAATATAGCACTTGGTACTAAAGATCCTGTTGTGTCAAACTTTATATCTGACTTACAGCCTAAGGAGTTTCAGGCTTACGTTAGGGCTCAGGAAAATCAAGATCATATACAAGAAGCATTGAAAAATCCAATTGTAAAGGGTGATTTAGAAAAAGAGATACAGCAGGCAGAAATAGAAGGTTATAAGAAGCTCCAAGAGGACTTCAAAGATGCGCTAAAACCAATAAATTGGGATGATCCTGCTAAAGAAGGTCAGCTGCAAACTGAAAAAGTCCAGACCATAAAAAATGGGGATGTAGAATTATGTAAATTAACCCAGAAAACAGTTGAAACAGCGCCTCTAAAAGTTACTCTTGAGAATGGGACAGAGAAAACTCTTGGTAACTATCGCAGCGTGGACTTTCCTACAACTATCGCAGCAAATACAGGCCCAGTTCATATGTCGCTCGCGCTTAAGGATGAGCAGGGTAGAAATATGCCCAAAAGCAAAGCTGTGTATTTTACTGCCGATTATGATGAAGCTGGCAAATTAATGGAAGTTAGCTGCCCATCTGGAGTAAAATTTACCAGCAAAGATGATAATGCAATAGGTTATATAGAAAGAGATGGAGAAGTTTATACAGTTCCGGTGAATCAAGGTCAATATAAGTCAATGATGGCGGAAGTTGCAAAGAATCAAGGCTTGTCACTTAATGTCGCACAAGTTGTTAAAGAAGAAGAGCGTTCTACTGATTCTGTTGCAAAAGTTGCGCCTAAAACTCAAGCTCAAAATGTTGGTTTGGATAAGGCTAAGGCTAAGGCTTCTGAGCCAGTTGCTCAGGCTGTTCAACCTGCAAAACCATTAGCAGTTAATGAGAAGAAATATGTAGAACGTTTTAATATGTTTAGTGATAATGGTATTGTTGATGAAAATGGTAAAAAAACAGGGTATGATGCTGATAAGGATATCACCCAAAAGTCTGAGATTATAAAGAAAGTTATAGCAGATGATACTATAGATCCTAACTCCAAGAAAGCTCTGCTTAGTGAATTTGCTAAGCAAAAAGTTGGTGTTACTGGAGATCATGATAAGGAACGTTTTAGAAGAGAAATTGATAAGCTTGTTCTAGATGAAAATAATAAAGAAGTTGTAACAGAATTAAATAATATACTTTCGACATTTACGAAGATTCCAGAAGTTAATATCGATGCACCAGATAAGGACAAGGATAAGCTTGCCAGAGCAGAACCTGTTGACAGAAGAAGAGAAGGTCAAGAACGAGAAGAAGGTCAAGCTTTGGCTAAAAGTGTAGAACCTAAACGTAAATATATGACATCTGATGGGTTTAGTGAAGGTGTATCTGTAGGTGGTTTTACAGGAAGTTTAAAAGTAACAAAAGGTAATAAAACTTATCAATTGAAACCATCAATTCTAGATAAAAAAGATCAAAAATTTACCACAGACAAAGGTGTCTGGAAAGGTATTAAATCCTATGTTACGCGTCAAGTGAAAGGTAGTTTCAAAGATTGGAAAGATCATGAGAATTTTGGTGAAGTCATAGGCGCGAATATTGCTGCTGCTTTGGCAGGTAAAGGGGATCCAAAACTAATTCCAGAATTGTCATTAGTTTACAATAAAGACAAAAACAGAGTTATGGTGGCTTCAGAATATTTAGGTAATGAATCAAAAGGTGAAAAAACTTTGGGTAATATTGATGGATATGCTGAAACACAAGGAGTTGCGATGATAGGAGCGCACGGAATACATGTAAAAAAGGTTACCACTCGCAAAGGTACTAACCAAGATGGGTTAAACGGTGAGTTCAATTTAAGTGGAGAGGCAAATAAACAAATGCGTAAAGATTTAGCTAGAGGAATAGCTTTGTCTGCTATTATAGGAGATCATGATGTAAATCCAGGTAATATGATGGTTATTAAGACTACAGAAGGAAATAGAATTGCAAGGATAGATTTTGGTCATGCTTTTAATGAATTATTAAGCGGATCTAAAACTATGGGAGGTAAAGTAAGAAATAATGATAATAGAGTGCTTGATTTTATAAATCGAGAAAAAGTAACTACCTTTCCTCGTGGGCATACATCTAAATTCTGGAGAGATTATGATATAATGCCTTCCATAGAGCTAGCAGAAGCTTTCAAGGAGCTATCAAGTCCTGAAAAAACAAAAGAGATAACAGAAGGTATAAATAATGCAAAAGCTTCGTTTAAAGAACTGATTGATGATCTTCAAGGAGATCCAGAAGCAAATAAGGATGCGATAAAACATATTACTGATTCATTGATTAAGATAAACTCTAATGCAAAGGGTGACAAAATACAAGCTAAAGATCCAGAAGGTATCATGAATGAGGTTTTTGGAAATTTAGAGAAATTCTGTTCAGACAATCAAAAACAAATGGGTGATGTTGGTAAGCTCATGGAAATGCAAGTTAATATAGATAAACTGATAGAAAATAAAAGAGATGGAGAACCACTGGATGAAAGCTTAATGACTGATGTAAGAAGGCAATATCAAGCATTTACTGGAGGACCTGGTGTTAAGGGAATAGGTCTTGGTGCAAAAGATCAAGGAATAGAATGGTGTAAATTAGATAAGAAAAATAAAGCTTTTAAAGGAACGCTTGAATCCTATATTAATAATAGAACAAAAACACTTGGACTTAATAAAGAATTTAGTGCAAGTCTTGTCGCGGCAGCTAATAAACCTATTAGTGAACATGATCATAATCCAAATTTAGGGCAAAGGACGAAGATAGGGTCAGCTTTACAAGACCAGGCTAAGAAGTTACATCCTGTGCATATACCGTCTCCACTCCCTGCTGAACAACAAAAACAAATTAAACGGCAAAAAGAAAATCCTGCTAAACGAAGAGCGAGTATAGGATGAAATAGATTAATTAGAGATATTGGAAAATTTGTAGTAATTTATATGAACCTGGCTTGGGATTAAATTAATTCTATTGCATTTAATTTGAAAATGAGTACTATATTTTTTAAAAAATGACTTAAATAATTTAATGATATGAAGGATATAAAAATAGTAAAGAATTATGCTGCGGCGCTATTTTCTGGTTCTAGTGAAACTGGGGCCCAAGAGGAAGTATTAAAGCAGATGATTGCTGTTAATGAAGTGGTTGAAAGCGATGTAGTGATCAAAAATGCAATTCAAAGTCCAATTATTAAAAATACAGATAAAGTCAAGATCATTCAATCAATTATGCAAAAATTTAACATTAATAACATATTAGCAGAATTTTTATTGTTACTAATTAAAAATTCCCGTATATCTCTTTTATCTAAAATAATTTCTTTTTATCATCTCATGTTGGATGAAAGTAAAGATATAAAGTTAGTGCAGGTTGTCTCCTTTAAAATTCTTGAGTTAGAAGAAAAGGAATGGATAAAAAATCATTTGGAAAATCTTTTGAAACAAAAAGTTGAAACTGAATTTTCTGAGAATCAATCTATCCTTGGCGGTATGGTTATAGAATATGATAGTATTAGAATGGATTATTCTATTGCTGGTGCGCTTGGTAAAATTAAAAAACTCACAATGAAATCAAAGATAAATTTTTTGGTTGAACCTGAATTTAGTCATGTCGTAAGGCAAGTGCTACCTATGAAGGTAAGTAGTTAATAAGAAATATAGTTATTTTTACTGATAAATATTTGGAGTAAATGAATGAAGTTAAATGTTGTAGAGGTTTCAGAGATATTAAAAGAGGAAATTCTCAAAAATATTGATCAATTAGGTGACTTAGAAGAAGTAGGTCGTGTTATCACCGTAGGGGATGGTATTGCTAGAGTTTATGGTATTAAGGGAGTGCAAGTTGGTGAAATGGTGACATTTTCATCAGGAGTAAATGGTTTAGCTCTTAACCTAGAAGTTGATTCCGTAGGTGTTGTTGTTATCGGCTCTGATAGTTCGGTACAACAAGGCGATATAGTAAAAAGGACTGGTGATATTATGCAAGTTCCAGTGGGAAAAGAGCTTCTTGGTAGAGTTGTTGACGGTCTTGCAAAACCAATTGACGGCAAGGGTGATATAGTAACAGCATTACAGCGTAATATTGAAATAAAGGCTCCAGGAATAGTAACAAGAAGATCTGTTCATGAACCTGTACAAACTGGCATTAAAGCTATAGATGCATTGATTCCAATAGGAAGAGGGCAGAGAGAATTAATTATCGGTGATAGGCAAACTGGTAAAACAGCAATCGCTATCGATACTATACTTAATCAAAGGGAAATGCACCTTTCTGGAAATGAACAAGATAAAATCTACTGTATTTATGTTGCAATTGGTCAAAAAAGGTCAACAGTTGCTCAGGTTGTAAAAAGATTAGAAGATGCAGGAGCGATGTCTTATACAACAGTTGTTGCTGCCACCGCCTCTGATCCTGCACCTTTGCAGTTTCTATCCCCTTATACTGGTTGTACTATAGGAGAATATTTTCGTGATAATGGAATGCATGCATTAATTATTTACGATGATTTAAGTAAACATGCAGTAGCCTATCGTCAAATGTCGCTCCTTCTTAGAAGGCCTCCAGGGCGTGAAGCATATCCTGGCGATGTTTTTTATTTACATTCCCGTTTACTTGAAAGAGCTGCAAAAATGTCTGAGGCCTATGGCTCAGGCTCTTTAACAGCGTTACCAATTATTGAAACTCAAGCTGGTGATATCTCTGCTTATATTCCAACTAACGTTATTTCAATTACAGACGGACAAATCTTTTTAGAAAGTGAATTATTTCACCAAGGTATAAGACCAGCTGTTAATATTGGTATGTCTGTAAGTAGGGTAGGGTCTGCTGCCCAAATAAAGGCAATGAAGCAAGTATCAGGCTCATTAAAACTTGAGTTAGCCCAATATAGAGAAATGTCAGCTTTCGCTCAGTTTGGTTCAGATCTGGATAGTTCTACACAAAGTTTAATACGACGTGGATTAAGGCTTACAGAAATTTTAAAACAAGCGCAATATGCTTCAATGCTTGTCGAAGAACAAGTTATTAGCCTTTATGTTGGTACGCACGGATATTTGGATGATCTGCCCGTGGATAAAGTAAAAGATTTTGAACATAAGTTATTAGAAGCAATAAAACTCTCAGAAAGAGATATTTTAAAATCCATAAAGATGGAAAAACAATTAACTCCTGAAACAGAACAAAAATTAAAACTGTTCTTAGAGAAGTTTGTAAAGGATTTTTTATAATTTAAGAGATTATATGTCAGGTCTAAAAGAATTACGATCTAGGATTAAGAGTATAAAAACTACTAAGAAGATCACAAAAGCTATGCAAGTAGTGTCGGCAGCAAAGCTGAGAAGAATTAAGCCTAAATTAACTGATTCCATGCCTTATATCAATATGTTACGGCATATTATAGAGGATGTGGCATGCGGTAATAATTTGCAAAATCTTTCTAAAGAAGAGTTAAAATTCTTTGATACACATGTTTTGGATAAGCCTTATTTATTAGTGCTAATGACTTCTGAACGTGGCCTTTGCAGCAGTTTTAATTCATCTATAATTAAAAAAGTAAAAACTGATATTGTAGAGCTGGAGCGAATTGGTGCTAAGGTTCGACTGATTATTATAGGTAAAAAAGGATACGATGCTCTTAAGGGTAAATATTCTGAGTATATTGATAGTTATTACCATGTTTCAGGTGAGAATTTTCAAAATTCTATTGCAAAGATCAATCAAAAAATTATCGACATGGTTGAGAATGATGAAATAGGTTCTTGCTATTTATATTTTAATAAATTTAAAAATGCTATGATGCAGACTTTAGTTAAAGAAAAATTACTCCCTATTTCTTTTCCGGTTAAAATCACTAATGATTCTAGTGCTTATGAATATGAAGGTGAATCACTTGTTTTTAAACTGATACATCTTTATATCAAGGGAGAACTCAATTTTGCTTTGATTCACAGTAGAGCAAGTGAAGAAGGCGCAAGAATGACGGCGATGGATAGCGCTACAAAGAATGCAAATGAAATTATAAAAAAACTAACACTGAAATTAAATAGGTCGCGGCAAGCAAGCATCACAGAAGAATTGACAGAAATTATTGCAGGTTTTGAATCTATCTAGCTAGTTGGTTGTAAAAAAATAAATTATATATTAAAAATATTAGGTTAAAGAAATGGAACAAAAAGTTGGAAAAATTATACAGATTATCTCTGCTATAATTGATGTAAAATTTGAAGATAATGTGGAACTTCCGAAAATTTTAAATGCTCTGGAATGTTATAATAATGGTGAGAAACTAGTGTTAGAAGTTGCTCAACATATTGGAGACGGGGCAGTCAGGTGTATAGCGATGAATTCAACTGATGGTTTAGTCAGAGGAAAAGAAGTTATTGATACTGGTAAGCCCATTCATGTGCCAGTCGGAAAAGCGACTTTGGGGCGTATCATGAATGTAATAGGCCAGCCTATTGACGATTGTGGAGAAATAAATGCTACAGAATTTTCATCGATTTATAGGGAAGCACCTGAATTTGTTGAACAATCTACTGAGAAAAATATTTTAGTCACCGGTATCAAAGTTATTGATTTACTTGCTCCTTATGCTAAAGGAGGTAAAATAGGTTTATTTGGTGGCGCTGGTGTTGGTAAAACAGTTTTGATTATGGAACTCATTAATAATGTTGCAAAAGCTCATGGAGGCTTTACAGTATTTGCTGGAGTTGGCGAACGAACTAGAGAAGGTAATGACCTTTATCATGAAATGATGGAATCAGGCGTTATTAATATTAAAGAACCTGAAAAATCAAAAGTAAGTTTAGTTTATGGACAAATGAACGAACCACCAGGGGCAAGGGCTAGGGTAGCGCTTACTGGCTTGACTGTAGCTGAATATTTCCGTGACTTAGACGGTGGCCAAGATGTTTTATTCTTTGTTGATAATATTTTTCGATTTACGCAAGCAGGCTCTGAAGTTTCTGCAACACTTGGCCGTATTCCTTCTGCTGTTGGTTATCAACCAACTCTTGCTACTGACCTTGGGGAATTACAAGAACGCATTACTTCTACAAAAAATGGGTCAATTACTTCAGTTCAAGCTATCTATGTACCTGCTGATGATTTAACTGATCCAGCTCCAGCTACATCATTTACCCATTTGGATGCTACAACAGTGCTTAGCCGCCAAATCTCAGAATTAGGTATATATCCAGCTGTAGATCCGCTTGATAGTAATTCGCAAATGCTAGATCCTAATATTGTTGGAGCAGAACATTATGGAGTAGCAAGGGAAGTTCAAAGGATTCTTCAAACTTATAAATCATTACAAGATATTATTGCAATTTTAGGTGTGGACGAACTATCAGAAGAAGACAAATTAGTAGTAGGGCGCGCAAGAAAAATTCAGCGTTTCTTGTCTCAACCATTTCATGTTGCAGAAGTATTTACAGGATCACCAGGAAAATTTGTGAGTTTAACTGACACCATTGCTGGTTTTAAAGCGTTAACAGAAGGCAAGTATGACGATCTGCCTGAAGCTGCATTTTATATGGTTGGTACTATTGAAGAAGCGGTTGTAAAAGCAGAATTGATTCAAAAGAAAGTTGCGTAAATTTAACGTTATTGTGAGGGGGGTCTAGATTTTATTTCTGGATTCCAGCCTTCGCGCGAGAACAATAGGCAATAAAAAACTGAAATAATTATTAATATAGTGCAATAATGAATAAAGATATTTTAGTTAGAATTATAACTCCTGGACTTATAGTTCTTGAATGTGAAGCAGAAATCGCAACCATGCCCGGAGAACACGGGGAATTTGGGGTTTTACCTGAACATTCTTTGCTCATTGCAAGTTTACATCCAGGAATTATGAAAGTTTCATCGCATAAACATAATTTTCAGTATTTTGTATATGGTGGTATGGTAGAAGTGAGAGCTTTCGAGGTTAATGTTGCAACAGAGTTTGCTATTGATTTAGATAAAATAAAGAAAATAGAAATAATTGAGAAAATATCTCGATTAAGGCAAGATTTAGTGCTTGAAACCGAGACGGAAAGAATTGACGATATTGCTCGTGAACTCGAGATCAGTGAATCATTACTTAGTCACTTAAAATAAAACTTTACAAGACTATACAGTGAATTTTGTTTGCTTATACAAAACAAATAATTGCATGATCGCATTATAATAAATATAAAATCATGATTCTATCATTATACAATACATTAAATCGTAAAAAAGAGATATTCAAACCATTAGATGGAAATCTGATTAAAATGTATGTTTGTGGCCCAACTGTATATGACCATCCGCATATTGGAAATGCTAGATCAGTTGTAGTTTATGACATATTATATCGTATTTTAATAGAGATTTATGGAAAAGAACATATAAAATATGTACGTAATATAACAGATGTAGATGATAAAATTATTGATAATGCAAAAGCAAAGGGAATAGAAATTTCTGAGTTAGCAATCAAAACTACAGAAGATTTTCATTATGCAATGGATTATTTAAATTGCCTTAGACCTAATTTTGAACCAAAGGCAACAGAACATATTGCAGAAATGATCAATATTATTGAAAAATTGATTAATTCTGGGCATGCTTACATTTTAGAAAACCATGTCTATTTTGAAGTGGTAAAAGCTAAAGATTATACAGTTCTATCTGGTAGAAATTTAGATGAAATGATTGACTATGTTAGAATTGAGAAAAGTAAGTTAAAAAAACATCCTAGTGATTTTGTCCTATGGAAGCCAGCTAATTTAGATGAGGATTGGTCTGCTAATTTTGATAGTCCATGGGGAAGAGGGAGACCAGGCTGGCATATTGAATGTTCTGCTATGAGCCATAAATATTTAGGTGAAGATTTTGATATTCATGGCGGCGGATCTGACTTAATTTTTCCTCATCATACTAATGAAATTGCACAAAGCACTTGCGCATTTCCTTCTTCTTTATTTGCTAGATATTGGGTTCACAATGGTTTCCTTACTTGTTCTTTCGAAAAAATGAGTAAATCATTAGGAAATTTTATTACAGTAAAAGATTTGATTGAGCAAGGAATAGAAGCTGACG
>Ga0335396_10003820_pt1 | contig 16854 bp, 10 predicted proteins | sample FRY02_FD_205743 | JGI IMG/M metagenome (GOLD analysis project Ga0335396, IMG submission 205743) | Freshwater microbial communities from Lake Fryxell liftoff mats and glacier meltwater in Antarctica - FRY-02 (spades assembly) (version 2) | ecosystem: Environmental > Aquatic > Freshwater > Ice >... | reverse complement strand
CTGCCCCGCGAGCGGCTCGCCGTCCGCGCCGCACCCGAGGCGCGCGTGCGTGATGCAGGCGAGCGCCAGCGCGTACTCGCGCACGCGGTGCCGCGGGATGTAGACCTTGTCGTGGGAGTCGGGGTGTTTCATCACTGCAAAACACTCGCGGTGCAGCAAGTTCAACATGCTGTTGGGGTCTGACTCGATGTTGCCGAGTGTGAGGAGCATGGCGCGATACATGTGATATTTGACGTCGCGCACGTAATTTGCTGTCAGAGACACAGAGCGTGCATCGCTCTGATTGAAATCGCGTATCATGCTGTCCCTGTGCACGTCGCAATATGTGCGACACGCCACCGTCACTGCTGTCACTGTAGTGTTGTTGAGGCAGAACAAAAAGCGAAGACCTCGTTTGTGTGTGAGTCTCAACAGAACTGCCAGGCCTTGTTCGCACAGCTCAGGAAACTCTGCCACCCCCATGAGCATCTCATCTCTCTTGCTCCACTCAAATTTTGAAACTGCGACATTCTTCATGTGTGAGTCGACGACCCTTTCAATCAGGTGAGAGTATCGCATCGCTGTAGAGGAGCACAGCGCCTCGAATTCCGCCAGGTCGTCAAAGTCCACGAAAGGCGCACGAATGACTGAGCGCGTTTGTAGCGCCCCTATGTATCCCTGCATGCCACAGAACGCGACTCGGCAACACAAAAATGCTTTTTGCGTGGTTACTCCTTAATAAACACTTCTAAATTAAAAAAAAAAATTGAAAAATGCATATTTTATTCACGCAACCTTAGTTTTCCCTGGTTTTGCAGGAGCCTGATGCACTAAAGCAGCTGGTCTCGAATGCGTGTCCACATGCCACAAAAACGCAGCGTGCCCATGTACGCGCATCTGGGCAAGAGGAAGAGCGCGGTGGGCTTGAGCCACGTGAAGTGGAAAATTCGGGCGTCTATGTTCACGTGCTCCCACAGTGCTTTGTTGGTGGACGGCATGTGAGCCAAAGTATTGAACTTCCGCGGCAGAGCATAATGTTGCCGATGCACGCTTTGGGCATTAACGGGGTCTTTGGTGTTGAACACGGCATTCAAGAATCCTTGGTCGCCGAGGCTTACGTCAAATGCGATCTGTTGCATGCTGGTCATAAGATGAGCACTCAAACGACTCGAAGGACGGATGAGCATGACTCCTGAATTGAAGGTACTGCTGACGCTTACAGGTGTAAGTTCGTACACCCAACCCAGATGCACACTTTTGTCGCGCATACGCGGTATATGATGTGAGAAAAGTTCCATTACATTCCCGCACAAGATAGTGTCTGCATCCACAAACAAAACCTCTTCATATTGCGTCATATTGAAGACATGCAATTTCAAGAAACATTGCATATATCTGCTATGTTTCACTGTGTGCTTATTGACACTGGCGGGGGGGGGTATGTGTGCCAGTGGCATCAAGCTCCACCCGGCCAATCTTAATTTTTCCAGGTCTGTCTGTGCAATGGTAAGATGATCAGGCACGATGAGGATTTGGTCTACTTGACAGTTGACGTCAGAATATATGGATACAGAGACTCCCAAAACTTGGACGAGAGTAATATAATCGCTGGAAACTGATGTGAGGATGGTGGTTAGTGCTCTTGTTCGCGTCAGAGACTGATTGCAGTGTGCACGTGGCTGGGTGTGGGATGTTTTGTTCAAGATCCAATTGTCGTGCGACAAATGAAGCAGGCACATTGTCATCACGACAACCCAGCTCAGAAGGTAAATAATTTTGATCATTTTTGAACATATGAGCGTGTAAATACAGACAACTGTATCAATCAGAAATGAGAGCAATTGGTCGTGAATGTGTTTCCAAATTCCACAAAAGTGCAGCGTGCCCATGTACGCACATCTGGGCAAAAGAAAGGGTACAGTGGGGTTTAGCCATGTGAAGTGAAAAATCCGGGCTTCCTGTCATGCAATATTGCGTAGATGGATAAAACACCAATTGATGCTCGCGAATATTTTACACGGTTTCTCTGAAGCATACATGGTCCTGATCGTCCAAGTCGCTGCTCTGCTCGACGCAGCGGACGCGCCAGACGAGGCTTGCCTCGGGCAAGTGCTCGACACGTGGCTCACCGAGTGCGATCGCTCGGCACCCGTGGATGAGGAAAGCAAATACAATGAAATGCACATCGTGGGTCTCGGGGTGTGTGCTTTGCTGCACCGCAGCCATCCTGAGATGTACGCAAGTTTTTGTCTGTCGAGTGCGCTGGGACAGCATGCCTCTCGCGTAGTGCTGCACGCGGAAAAAATATGTGACATGTCATGGCTGCAGCTGAGCGACACTCTCACGTCGTTGCAGCTTGAGTTCAAGAATACGATGACGTGGGACCGCGAAAGCGGATACAACACTCTGGTAGACTACCCGTCTGTGATGCGCGTGCTGCTCACGCGCGTGGGTTTCTGGCTCTCGCGTCAGTGGCGGCGCGTGGACGACGACGTTTCTGGCGCTGAGGATCCCGAGGCCCTGCAAGGCCTCGTCGATCTGGACAAGGAGGGCTGGCGGTGCGTGCGGCCCGCGTGTGTTGTGCAGGTGCTGGACGGCGTGCACGCAGTGCTGAGTCTTGCTCGTCTGCTGTTGACGGCGCAGGTGGTGGCGCTACACGGACCGAATCCAGACGAAGTGAGCGAGGAGGTGCGTCTGTACAATCATCATCGCGAGGCCTCTATCGACGACTTTTACGAGATGAGCATGGTGGCGGACTGCATGGTGGGCAGCGTCACGCAGTACAAGCACAAGTTCCAGTTTCTGTTTCACTCCATCTCACAGGTCGTGTACTACCACTTTCCGACGTACGAGCGGCAGCGCCAGCAGCCGATGGCCTATTTGGAGGGCTACGGCATCCCGGGCACCAACCTGCTGCCGCTGCTGCTGCAGCTCAACCCGGATGTGCCAGTCTTCTACGAGCACACTGGCGCCGGCGAGCGCGCGAAGTTCGCAGCGCACAGCTTTTCCTGGGTCTTTATGTCTGGTTTCATTTTGCTCGTGAGTCGAGAGGGAGCCGTGTTCTGCGCGGAAGACCTGCGCTCGCTGTTGCTGCTATGCGTGCGCGAGCAAGTCGCCAATATATAACAATCCTCTCCCACTTGACAATGGCTTCTCGACTTATTCGCGCAAAACACTTGTGCACATTGAGCATATGCTTCAGGGATGCGAGGATTATTTTTGAAGATGAAATAAAACGCATAGAATCTCGCAGAGATGTCTTTCGACTTCAGGCCAAGAAGAGAAACTCCATGCTCACCGACCAAATTATCAAAGACGAGCTCGAGAAATTCAAACACGCTAGCAGCATCTTGCAAACACGTGCAAGAAACAAGAACGCACTGTTGGACGTGCAGTCGGTGTCCTCGCTGCTATTCTACAAGAATTGGCAATATCTGCCCATGCATGTGCAAACTCATGTCACCAGAGCCAACACTCGAATAACACTCCACCGTAGCAGTGCGGTGTTGTCTGGGTTTGAATTTTCATCGTAGAACATATATACGTGTTGCGGCATCATGCCAGCAATGTCTGACATGCGCACACCGCAAGAACTTACAGAACTCAAGCACATTCACGAGCGGTACGAGCAGGACTACGCCAAATACGTGGCCAAACTATTGGCACACAAGGCAGGCTCTGTCGTGGCCAATTGCAAATTATACAAGGGAGTGTGAAGTTCTCCTTGCACTGGTTTATTGTATCACAAGGCTTTGCCCAAGCGGCCACGCACGTTGCCTTCGAACAAGACGCACCCAGAGGCCAGTATGATCCTGTCACGCGCGTTCAGACAGTCCTGCAGACTTACAAAGGAATTAGCACCACGCGGAATGTGGTCGAGCAACTTGACGTGCTTGTTTTTGAAAGAGAGGTTGTAGCGAACTTTTCCACTCTTCGCAATCTTGTTTACAAATGCATGCGAGTGTTTGACCTTGCTGCGAGCAACCGGTGCCGCGGCTGCAGCGGGGGGCGGAGACGCTGGGGGCACAGGCGGCGTGGGGGGGGCTTGCATTGCAGGCGGAGGCTCTACGGCTGCCACGCGCTCGGTGAGCGCTGAGGTCGCGTGCTCGAGCGTGGTGATGCGCGCCGCAAGCAGGTTGTCGGCAGTGGCGCGCTGCGTCGCCTCATGGTCAATCAGCGTCTCGGTGTGCGCGCTGAGTTCCACCTGCACGGCCTTGAGGGTGCGCATGGAGATTTTGTTCATCTCCTGCAGCTGCGCGCCGAGAAGACGCGCCACCGTCATGGGCGACAAGTTGGCCGCATGAGGCTTGAAGAACTCGGGGATGCGCTTGGACATCTATGCCTGTCGAGGAATCCTTGCTTACACACAGGGCGTATTGATCGACGTTTCATAAGCAAAAAAAAGAACCGGGTTTGAGACGGGAACACACACTATAAAAGGCTAGCTGTTGCGCGCCGCAATGCAAGCATCAGATCACTTGTGTGCGTCGCAGGCTAAGCATGTGCACTTTGAACAGGTAGGAGTTCCGTTGCATGTCGATGGGTTGTTCACACGTAACAGTGCAGCTACACAGCCCAAGCGCGCAGCAGTCCCGACGCCATCAATCAGATATGCGGCCGTTCATGACTCCGCAGAATCAGCTTTGGCGGAATATTTGACAGATGATGTCACCAAAGTTCGTGTCTGGGATGGATCAAAATGGGGTGTTCTACAAAAAGGTTCGCATAAATATTATGCGAAGCAAAATGGTATGGGATACCATGATTTGAGCAATTCAAAGACGCTCAAATCAATTTGTTTACTTGTGTGCCCCAGTGATATACACACACATGTGCCTCTGTCGAAATACAAGATTGATACTGGAAAATGGAAGGAGGAAGAATTATATATAGAAAACTTGCATCTGATAAAATGGTTATACAATCCTCGTCAATACTTTACCGACATGGACTTCAATCATGGGCCAACATTCTTGAAAGCATTTCGCGCAGGCTGGAACGAACCACTTGCGCAGAACAACATTTTCACCGAACCACTCGCGCAAAACAATAGTTCCACCGTGGTACAAGATCCGCCGCATGTCGATGGGTTCTTTGGGCTCACAAAGAAGAGTGCAGCTGCAACACCCAAGCCAGCTGCAACCACCAAGCCAGCTGCAACACCCAAGCCAGAAGCAGTCCCGAAGAAATCTTTGTTTAGCAGACTTACTGGACGCAAAAAATCAACTGAGCCCGTGCCGAGCGTGCATGCCGTTGCAAAATCCACCATAAACGAAGAAAAGGAATCAAGTCATGAAAAAGTAATGCCAGCACCCAACCCATACCGGACGTCGTTGGTTGAAGAAAGGAACAAAGCTGGCTCACTCCATGGCTGCTTATGGGGGATCCTGACTACCCAAGGACACCATCAGTACATGAGGATCAAACATATTGGCAGCTGGGCTGGTGCTCCTCCGGTGGGGAAGCTGTGTCCATTCGACACTTCGTATGCCGTCAAATTCATCAAAGCGCGAAATGGAGAATTAGAGATTGACGTAGAGGGGTGGGCTGAGCACACAATTCAACCAAGCGAAAACTTGCGTTATATGGTTTCACCTCTCGAGTACCTCGATTTGCACAACAGTAGCCAACAACCGCCAGTGCATAAAGAAGGGGACCCTGTGTTTTTATCAAACCAAAATCTTTTTACCTATGATATTAAGCAGGCAATGCTGTCTAATGGTAATGGGAAATTCGCAATCTTGTCGAAATCAACCAAGAATTACTTTGTTTTCATGGACAAATACGCGAAGCACACGCACATTGATGGGTACTCTCAGGGAACTCTAGTGGATTTGTCGTCGTTGTCGACGGTGGGCGAGGTACACATTTGTAACAACGACACAACAATTCCCTTCAAATTTTGCAATTATGGTCCAGATTATAGAGGTACAGGACAATGGGAAGGGACTAAACTGACAGGAAAACTTCCTGAAACATGGGTATGCCGGGCCCTGACGGAACCGGAGAAATCACAGCTCACTTACATTCTCGACCCAAACGATTTTTTCAAAAAGAAATGGTCGATCGCACCCAACATAATCACAACCTTGGTCACCAACAAACCACTCGCGCAGAACCATATTTCCTTTGCACATTGCCCCAATCCATACAGTATCAAACAAACACACATCAATCCATACATTGTATAACATTTCGCAGGAACAGCAGTCAATGTCTCCGGAATCCTTGACATTTGGAGTTTTATTGAATAAAAAACTGTTAAATTCTACACATTCACTTCGTACTGGAGCTCGAGCCGAGCGGTCCAGCTGTACTGGCGCTTCATGAGGCTCTGCAGGTGAGTGTTGATGAGTTCCTGGTTGTCGGGGGCGTTGAGAATGTGGTCTGGGATGGCCGAGATGATTTCGTCGTTTGCTGTGAGGTTGTTCCAGTCCTTGTTGCCGAGGCGGTGGATCTGCACGCTGAAGTTGTTGAGGTCGCGTGTGCTGACCTTGTTGAGCACCTTTGTGCGCAGGGTGGCGCAGCAGGTGCCCATGACCTGTTTGGTGATCTTGTACCACTCGCCGTCGATGAGCGGCTGCTGCGAGATGTCGGCATTGAGGTGCTCGGCGTTGTCGCGCAGCAGCTCGATCACGGGGTGCGACTGCGACACGAAGAGGTAAGGTTGGCCCGAGACCTGCAGCACGCCCTCGTTTTCGAGGTTGGCCGAGTTGTAGGTCGGGAACTTGTTGCGCCAGGTCATGCCCTCGCTCGACGACGCCTCGGCCTCGAAGACGACCGTGGGGTTGGGCTGGTGCGTGCTGGCGATGGTCGTCAGCGCGTACTTGTGCCCTGTCTTGGTCGTCTCCTCGGAGGGCACGCATGCCATGGTCACGCCGAGATTGAGGGGAAAGTCGTTCTTGGTCTCGAGCACTGTGACGCGGTGCAACACCGAGTTGGCAAGCACGGCCGCCGTCGTACCCACGTCTGGCGTCGACTCGAAAATGTCGGAGATGCCGAAGACATCGCCGACTTTGCCGTTGATGGGTGCCCATGTCGCAGCCTGTTGCCCGGCGCCCGCGAATCCCGCCAGGCTTCCTCGAATTTGCACCGCAAAGCGCCGGGTCACGAGGTACTGTTCTTTGGCCTTCGCCGCTGGCGCATCGATTGCTGCGCCAATGTGCACGTCCGCCATATGCCTGCATCACCACCCGGCTTATATACGCAATCATTCGCCGTCGTCAGGCACTGACCTTTGATTCTGGCATCTGCGCCAGCATCGCAAGAAACGCAATCTCCAGCGTGGTTTTCGCTACGACGCTCAGCACCGCGTACGCGATCGAGACTGTGTACCAGACATTTTTCTGTTCCTCAACGTTTGTTACGTTTGACGATAGAGCATATTGCATCGTCTGCACTATGCCAAAGGACGCAAAAAAAAAACACTGCGCGAAGACAATATAGGTTACTGCGGGGGGGATGTTGCTGCGCCCGACGCACTGATCCCCCACGATTTTGCACATGTCGTCCGGCTTTTTGGTGGGACATGCATTGCAAAACTTGTCGCGTATTTGGGTTACATTGAGGTCATTGGCGGTGTGGTTTCTATATGTTTCATTTGTGCCAGGGATTGTGGTCTCAATTGCATTGTCAAAATACTTTGCATAACTAGCACTGAAATCAAGCTTTGATTTGGTCTGGTTTTCATTGAATGTATTGCTCTCGGAGTACCATACATACGGACATTGTTCTATGAAGCCTCCGCAATCGTCACACATGCCGTCAATCTGGCCTTGCCGCAGGAATTGCGAAATCAGCACATACCATATGAGGGCGAAAGTTATCCATGCGGTGAACAGCGTGCCTCTCGCGGTGCGCACATCACGATTTCTCTGAGCAGTAGGCTCAGGGCCTTGTGGATTTGTTTCGTATATACTGTCAATGACCGCTTCCATGACAACGCCACAAATAATCATCGATGCTTGCGCCGCAAACAGAGCATACAAAGTAGACCGGTCCCGTGACCACACTGACATGGCGACCAGCACCACCTGCACTGGCGCAGTCAGGATGTATTCGAACCAACGGCCAAAGTCGGGCTTGGTGTTCGTGTACTCTTCTTTGGCAAGTGGATTTACGATAATCCACATGCATATAAAAAACAGCGATAACAAAAAAATCCACCGGTTCAACTCATGCAACAACGCGTTTTGGTTCACTTGCCCCATCATAGCACCGTGCGCAATAAAATGAGGAACAAGTATGATGCCCCATGCCATCATGGGATGTTCATCTTTGAGTTCTTTCCACGCTGGTAAGAATCTACCTCGGTATGTCTGAAATGCTGCGGACACCGCAAGCACCCACATCAAGAGAAACGAAGCAGGCACTTTTTCAATTTCGTATGCCATGGGCATAACTAAATACCTCGTGACTTGCTTGTCATTGTTTGTAACGTTGACATCAAATTTGGCAATGCTTAAATTCTTGTCCTCACACACATTTTCGTAGTGATTTGTAAAATTTTGCACCAGATCAATAGACGTATGGCTTCGCACAGACGTGGTGAATGGCGCCCACGTCTGAAATTCGAAGACCAGTGCCCTTCGTATGCTTACGAGAAGAATGAAGGAAAACAGGGACGCAAATGCACTGAACAGGTTCAACTTATACTCCCAGTGAAAATCTTCATCGTTATTGGCTGATTGTCCCTGGTCTGGTTGTCCCTGGTCTGTTTGTCCCGGAAGCAAGTGCCCTTCTTCATCCTGATGTACAGCAGTGCCGAATTTATGTGTTATCAATTTTAGTGGCATTGCGTGCCCAGCGGACTTCGTTATATACAAAAAAACGCATCCGCGCTGAAGCAGGATTGAAATGACACCAAACAACACAAGGATGCGTAATGAATCTGTGGTGCAAGAGGTCGTGGCCCTCGTTGCCCTGGTGCGGTGCAAGCAGGCTCTTGTGCAGCGCGGCGTGGGAGTGAGCCAACACGAGTTGGCAGAGGTTTTCGAGGACATCGTGTGTCACTGCGACCTGCTCATGTCGTCTGTGCTCTCCAGCCCGCTCACGGGCCGCATGCACCTGGACCCCAGCATCAATCTGACACAAGAGGAATGTGCAGCGAGTCTGTCCGTGGGGCTTGGCTTGTAGTGCTGTGTCTGAGAACGCGCTTGGCAAAGCACAACATTCTGGGCTGCAGGATGCTGGCGTAGGAGAAGGAGAGGATGAAGAGTGCCGTCGCACACGCCACGAGAACGAAGGGTCGGTTTTGATTGATGAGCTCTGTGCCAAACGTGACGTCGAGCACCAGCTTGACGGCGATACACAAGGGCCAGCAAAAGCACACCGCGGAGAGGAGAACGCCCGTCAATTGGAGCTCGTGATGCAGCATCTCCGGCGAGCGAATGTTGGTGCACAGCAGCGCGAAGAGCGCCATGGCGCATCCGCGCAGGAAAAACACGTGGTGATCCTGCAGGCACGTGTTGCGGTGGTAGAGGCGCAGACAACTGTCGTCGCGTCGTGCTGGCACAGGGCGACCAATTTCTGCCAACCACACTGTGACGCAGAGCAGCGCCACCACATACGCAGCCTGCTGGCTGAAGCGGCGCAGGGCCGTGACCAGTGCGAGATGACGATTGTGCAAAAACATGACGTGCACGCCAAGGTTGAATTCGAGCGTGCGATATGTCACGCTGCTAGCGTTTGCGTAAAAAATGTTACTCGAAGCCTGCATGGAACCAAACACAGTGAAGAGAATAATGCCCACGAGAGACAGCAAACAGATGCAGCCGTCGGCCACGGCGGGCATGCGCGCCACCAACCACGCCTCCATTTCCATCAGGCCCTTGATGCTCAGCACACACCACAGCAGGCACTGCACCGGCCATACTGTCACGTTATACGAGTGTGGCGCCGCCTCGGACTGCTGAAAGTCCAGCACGCGCAGCGTTGTGATGCCGTCCAGAGCGGTGAAGGCGACGTCAGACAACTTGAAGCGGTCCATGATCAAGGCATGCAGGCTGCCCAACAAGAGCGCACACACCATTGCACAATACATGTCTATCAACAGTGCGAGGCATACATGGCGCGTGATCTTCGACTGTTTCGCCGGCTCGTTCGCTGCCAATAATGATGCCATTGCACAGCCTGTCATGACAAAGAGGGCCGAAGTTGCGTCGACGCAAATTACATCCGACATGACACACACAACGTCTAGCGCAGAGCCGGCTCCGGTGTACGGAGACGAACAAAACGAGACGATGCTGCAAATGAGATAAGCACAGCCCAACACATTGCAGTTGCGAAACAACGCCTGGACGTTCGGCACGAGAGGCGCCAGAGAATATGCCTCGTGTTCACAGTCAGAGGCCACACTGTGCGAGCACGACAACTCCGAGGCAGGAAGCGCAAGCGTCGCAATACACAGCGTCGTGCTCTGCACCTCAGACATCATATGAACGTGTCGTTGTGGTTATATAATAGCAGCAAGCCGTACAACGAAAGCGAGCAAGACACTCGCAGCGTCATTTGCAGCAGCAACATATTGCAATTGTGCACGGACCGGGTCTCGGACGAAGACGAGCCCAGAACTAGCAAGATCACGTTGGCAAAATACGCTACAGCAGGCACCGAGACAAACGAATCCATCCACACAAGAACAAGGAACACCAAGATTTGCTTTGCAGTTTCCACCAGTGCAACAGAATCCATTCATGTGACTTGCATTAATGTTTAATACAACTTTCTACAGCTCGTCTGTATTTTATTTAAGATCGTGGCAGCACCGCGCGATGGAGGACACGAGTGTGCCTCGGGCAAGATGTGCACTGTGCTCTCTCGGGAGCTCCAGCGACGAAACGGTGAAAGAAATTACCGGATACATCTCCGAGTCCCTGGGACACGTGGCCATCGAGGAAATATGCGAGCAAACGCGCAATAACCTGGCGGAGCACTGCAATATTCAAGAGAGCAAACGCAACATATTTGTGCATATAACACAGCATACCACCGACCAGCGCGTGGTGCTGGGCAACATCATGCGCGACTTGGTTGAGCTCAGTCACCTTGCGAAGAGCAGTTGCATTTTCACATGCGAAGAGACTGGCAGACGCAACATCGACGTCAAGGGCCTGTCAGTGTACCTGAAAACGGTCGATCAGATCACCAGCGTGTATAAAATGGAGAACCTGCGGGTACATGCCAAAAAAGAATCGTAGGAGGTGTCGGATGCTGCGGCACAAAGAGTCGAGTTCTTGCACCAGGGTATTAAACGAATTAATAAAGAATTGCAATGTTATTATTGTGTTTCTGTGTCTTCCTGCAGATATGCTGTGTATTCGAGCGCGTGCTGAACAAGTCTCTCATGCTCTTTGTACATCGCAGTCTGGCGTCAGACCTGCGCCGCATGCTGGACACTTTGTATATCAGCAGCGTTCTCTCGTTCCTTTTTGGCTTGATTGCGATTCCGTTGCAGATAATCGGGACAGTCATCAAGTTTGTAGTGCGCAACCTGCTCCTGTCCATCTGGGTCATGATGGTAGTGGCCCTCATGGTGAATGTGTCCGAAAGCTCGAGCTCGGTACTGAGCACGTTAGTGAACATGTACAATTCTGGTGTTGGCAGGACAGTGGATACTCTTGTGGTCAAGCCGCTGCAGCTCTTTGACTGGGTATACCGAGGTCTTGTTCCGCTGTACAATACTATTGCGTACATATTGTCGCAGATTTTTGTGAAGGTAGTTCTGCCTTTCTTTGGTGTGCACATTGACCGCATGCCGCGGCTGGTGGGGGACTTCGGTCTCCTCTGTGCAACAACTGGCCGGTCCTGCGCTATCCTTGCCAGCCGATATGTGGAATGCGGGACCAATTCACAGCAAATGCACACAATGCGAGATGTGAATTACACCGTCTTGGCAGAGCCGCACCAGCCCTTCACCCAGCCGAATTTGCAGTGCATAGCAAACACCAACTATTTGACTCTAGACCTTATGACGCCTGGCCTGTACGCCCGGAAAACAATGTTGCATGTGCACTACATGCTGACCACCTCGTGCTCTGTGATGACAGCCCCGCTGGACATTTTGCTTTACCCATTTCTCGACTTCAACTTGTACCGGGCCGTCCACTGCTTTGTGAATGGCATCTTCCATTTTGTGATGGTCGTGCCGTTAATGACCTCTGCACGGTGCTCGTATGGCAAGGATGCAATCAACGAATTTTCAGACGTAGAGCAGGCTCTTATGTGCTCGCCCGACTGGAAGCCGGGCTTTGCAATTGTGACTGCGTGTCTCACCTCGCTCGGCAAGCTGGTGGACAATTGGCTCAATATCGTGCTGGTGGTGATCGAACACAACGTCGGTCGGGTGACGGTGGTGTGTACGCAAACAGCCACGGTGGGTGACGTGTGGGACGGAGTCGAAGATCTCTTTGAAAGCAGAGGCGTGCCGCTCAAAGTGGTTGGCATGTCTGATTCGATGCTTGCTGTCACCGACGGTTCCTCCACCGCATTTCACAGTCTCGTTGACGGCACTTCAACGGTGTGGGCACTCGGCGTCTTTCCGTTTCCCATCAACCCGCTCTTCGGGGTTGCGGCAGTCAAGTACGGCGAAGTGTTTGACGCGGACGCGGAAGGCGACTCGAGATCAGGCCTGTTTGGATGTCGGTGTTTGGACCGACGGAGCGAGCAAGGCATCGACTCAATCGAGGTGGTGTGCAGCAGTGTGCCCTTCCAGACAAACACCCACGACAACGACGAGGACTATGCCGCGCACACAGTGCAGCGAATCATTTTTGACTCGGCCACGGCCACAAACACTATGACGTGTGCGCGCACTGTGGTCCGGGTGTCCGCGTTGCGCTTTTCTCGTCAACGTTTTTCTACAGCCAGGGAGACGGGCGCAGACTCACCGTTTGCCGACCCCTTCAACGCGTTTGGCTCTGCCGGCGCCAGCGAGGCGCGCAGTCACTCTGCCGACGCTATGCTGTATGTGCAGCCGCTATGCGACGGCCCGCGAGAATCGTGTATTGCCAATATCGACAACTGCTTCCCATGGTGCATGGGCCTGCACGTTGCGGGCCAGCGCAATCAGCAGATACGCGTGTACAACGCCCGCAAATGGGAGGACTTTGTGTCGCTCACGCAGACCGACTGCGTGGCCTCTGGTGAGGACATGGGCGAATGCGTCAGCGGCACAGGCGCGCGTATAGTCAATCTTGATGCCAATTTTGACTACCAGAGCGCATGCGGCGTGAGTGTCGGCTATTGCGCCCGGCAGGACAGCACGACAACCTTCATGTCTCTGGATAACCTGCGCGCGCAAAACAGTTCTGTGTCCGTGCACCGCCAACAGACTCTGCCCATGGTGCGCCTGGGCAGTCAGCCCTTTGTGGCAGCCGGCGACGTGTTTCTGCACCAGCACGAGGTCGACGGTGCGCCTGGCGAGTTTGAGATGGTCGTGAGCAGGCTGTACGACAACAAGCGAGGCTCCTACACCATGCAAGCCGAGCAACTCAGCTTGCTGTCGAATCGTCAGACTGTGAGATTGAAGCTGTGCGACACCGAGGCCGACGCGTTCTGCTACTACAACGCTCTGTCGGAGCGCACAATAATATTGCCACGGTCCTACATGCTGTCCGCTGACACCAACATTGCTGTGACATCGGAGTGGGCCGTGCACTGGGCGGTGAACCCCGAAAACGCTGTTTTTCGCAGTGTGCTGGACTTCTGCGCGACGGGCACCACAGGGTTCGCCATCAACGTCGTTTCGAGTTACAGCAAACCGCGAGTCTGGTCGCTCAAGACGATGCGCGCGGCCTCAATGAATCCTGGTCGTCTGGAGTTTGCCGCTGCAGATGAGAACGGGTTGTACTCCTACATGGTTGTGCCGGACTGGGTCAGCTTTGACAATTTTACACTCGACATGTGCGACAGACAGTCCAACTTCAAAATTGTGGACCTCGAGTATCTCAACGAAAACAACGTACTGATCACAACGCTGTCGTCCACCATGCGCCACTATCGCTTGGGCGGCGGAGTATGCGAAGGCTGCCCTTATGAGTACAAGCGCTACTTTTTGAACCCCACTCGCAATGATTGCATCAACCCTGAGGAAGGTGACGGCATGGTCTTTACGTGCTGGCGCCACGAGCGCATGGGCATGTTCTCGGACAACACCGTGCCCATGCCGATTTATGGCGAACTGTGCCCTGCGTTGCGCCGCATGCCTCTGCTGGGTAGCTTGGCGGCCGAGACAGTGCTCATTGCCACGCACTCGCTGCACGTGGTGTTGGAGGCCATGACAACGCTGATCACTCTGTTTGCCCGGCAAGAGGCATTGGTTGATGTGTCCGAGCTATGGGCTCTGCGCATGGAAACCCCGACATTCCACAGCATGCTGGACTCGAGTGGGGTGACGCTGTTTGACTTCGATAATGTCGTGGGCTCGCTCGACAGGGCTGCATTGTATGCAAGTGACGTGATTATACGCTCAGGCAAGGTTTTTTCTGGCAGCCCGGGTTACGCGAGCCTCGAGCCAATCCTCGCGGGCACCGCCAAAATTTTGCAACACTCGGCTGGCTTTGTGCCGCTCAGCGGCCCGCTCGCCCGCCAATTCCAGGCGCTGTCCGACCAGTTCAAGCAGCAGACACAACGGATCACGGACATTACAGCGTCGTCTGTGAAAGGAAAGGCGTGGGGTTTTGTGAGCAGCGCCTCCACAGGAATCATGACGCAGGTGTCTGCCATGAAGGTCAGTATGAAGCTGCTTAAAATTGTGACGATAAAACAGATGGTGGAGTTCACCAAGAAGTCTGCCAAGAAGGCCGCCAACGCCATCAGAGCTGAGGCCCAACTGGCGGCAAAGAGAGCAGTAGCTGCGGCCAGTGGCTTCAAGTCGCAGGCCAAAATTGCCACGCAAAGAACAGCGGTCCGTGGCATGACGGAAAATTTGAAAATGGCCGGCGTTGGAGCTTTGGTGGCGCTTGGTGACGTCTTTGTCAGCACCCTCGCCGAAAACACAGACGAAATCGACCGCAGCTTCTTGGACAACGTGCGCGTCATGTGCGACGGTGCGGCGCAAATTGCTGGCACTGATACATCGCTTGCCCTCTCGATCAAGCACTCGTGTCTGCTGTTTCCGGATTTACTAAAGGCGGTGCTCACCTTTCTGACCGTAATATTCATGGACTACAGCGTGATGAACTGCGTATGCAATCAAGTGGCAGAACAAGTGCGCATTGACGCAATCAATCAACAATGCATGCAGGACATGACTCCCAATTACTGGCGGGTGTGGATGATGCAACAGCGCGAGGCTCGGGCGGACAATGCTGTGCTGATGTGCCACGCGAGCATGGATTTGTCGAACGACAGACTGAAATCGGCGTTTGACCCGATCTCCTCGCGATTGGTGAAGCTAGTGGACGCTATGCAAGGACTGTTCAACCAGATGGTTACCACAGTCGGCCTCGACACGGGAAACTGCATGGATTACAGCAGTCCATACATGGTGAGCATCATGCCAGCACCTGCAGACTATTTCATGCCCTGCATACACACTCCAGACTGCCGCATCCGGTGTCTCGACGTGTTCATGGCCTTTGAGGACGCGCTGCGCACCTCTGTCAAAGAGCCCTCGTTTGTGTCGCGCCTGGACATGCGCGTCGAGAGCAAATACTTCAGCCTGGATGACATAGAGAACGGGCGACATCTCCCACCCTTCGAAATTATTGGCATGTCTGAGCTGTATCCCTCGGCATGTCTAACGGTGTGCGGGGCCAGCAACCCAGACAATCGCTGTCTGGCAGTGGTGGGTACGGAAATGAACCGCAATTCGCTGGGACTGGCGTACTACTGCATTCCTGCTGACATGACACGCTACGTGTTTGCATACGGCGGGCAGAGTGGGCTGCAGCTGCAAAATTTCTCGTGGGCAGCAGGGGAGGTGATCGAAGAGGCATTCCTCGCGTCGCTGCACAAACTTCCGTTGGGCGGACAAGATGACGTCCTGGTGCTGACTCACGACCGCGTCAAACAGACCAAGACACTGCATCTGCACACCGCCGAGCGCGTTGGCATCGTGCTCCTGCAGTCTGTGGAGTACTCCCTGGAAACATACAACTACATCACCGACATGAGCAACGACGCGTTTGTTCTCAACTCTGTCGAGCGAGTGTTAGTCATGCCGGCGACCACGTTGGACCCCAGGTGCGATATCTACATTCTAGGGCAGAAGGTCTACATCGAATACCTTCCCACGTCGTCTGGTGTTCGCCAGCCCTCGCAACGAGTGGCTCGTGTGTGCATGCACAAGAGCATCATTCTCACGGACTCGGACTTTGAGCGTCCGCTTATCACCACCACCACGGACTGCACTGAGGATGCCGCCTCCATTTTTGAAGAGGGCCATCTGCCAGTCTGTCTCAACGAGGCGTGCACGGATCTGCTCAGCGTGCCCACTGTCGTGCAGTCCCGCGAGCAGGCTGACACGTTTTTGAAACGATCGACGGTTGTGGCGCGTCGCTTCTGGGAGGTGCTGGAATCCACCACCTTTTATGCCAAGCGAGCCAGCTCAAGCAGCCTGGGGCAAATCGTGGGATTTGACGCCGCACGTCCCTTGTACGTCACTGCCAAGCAGCAGGCGGTGGTCAACAAGAAGCATGTGTCTGGCACGGCGCGAGTGACCATCGGCACCCGCAACGTGCTGGACGGAACTTCCACTGCAGACATGCTCGTCACCGGCACAGTGAGCGCGCACAAATCGTGGATCCAGAGCGTGCGTCTCCGCCTGGATCCCGCGGCACAAGAATTCGGGGCGCACGTGCACACTTCTACCACTACGAATCAAAGCATGCAGATCCAGGTGCAGTGCACGGTGGACAACTGCGTCGGTTG
>Ga0335396_10003816_pt1 | contig 16878 bp, 15 predicted proteins | sample FRY02_FD_205743 | JGI IMG/M metagenome (GOLD analysis project Ga0335396, IMG submission 205743) | Freshwater microbial communities from Lake Fryxell liftoff mats and glacier meltwater in Antarctica - FRY-02 (spades assembly) (version 2) | ecosystem: Environmental > Aquatic > Freshwater > Ice >... | reverse complement strand
TGAGAATTTTGGATTTCACGGGTTAGCTGACCAATCGTCTGAGTAATTCGTCTTTTTCGATCTGCAAATGGGATGCTACGTCGTTCAAAATGCTGTTCAGTGTGCCCACGCGCAACGGGCTGTGCCGTGGAATGGTAATGTGAAGTTCGCCGCTATCGCCTGTGTATATTAAACGCACATGGCGCCCAGTCTGCCGAGTCTGTTCGTAGCCAAGACGTCGCAGCCGTCGAATCAGTTCATCACCGCTCAGGTCGCGCGGCACTCTCACAGCGCAAACACTTCTTCACGGACAAAATGCAGACGGATGACCCCAGGACGTTCGGCTTCTTCGTAATGACACTCAACAGCGTCACGAATCATCAGCTTCAGTTCATCCACCGAATCTGCTTCTGTGAAGATGGAGGCAGACAAGGCACGCGCCTCGTAGCCCCCTTCCAGAGAATTCTCTACCAAAAAGATGATTTCATTGTTCCCTGACATAGGACTCTCCTTGCCATAAGTCTACACAATGTGAGACTATCCCTTCCACGCCGTCACCAACTCCTCCACATTCAAATCGATCACCCGTGCCTCTTCTAATTCTACCACCAATCGCGCTTCTGTGGTGACAGCCCCAATTTCGGCCAGAGGCAGCCCGGCGAAGATTTCTTCCAGCGCGGGCGCATCTTCCGGGCGCACCTCTACGAGCAGCCGTCCGTTGCTCTCGCTGAATAGAGAAACAGCCGCCGCACCGGTGCCAATCTCCCAATCCCCCAATCTCCCAATCTCAATCCCCGCTCCGAGCCGCCCCCCAATACACATCTCCGCCAACGCCACGGCCAGCCCGCCTTCGCTCAGGTCGTGGCAACTTTGCACCAGACCAGCCTGAATCGCGTTGTGCAGGGCTGTGTAGCGGGCCAGAGGTTCCTTTGGCAGTTTGGGCGGGTCGCCGCTGTCGATGCCCAGCAGAGCGAAAAGCAGAGAACCGCCCAACTCCGCGGCTGTTTCGCCGATCAGATAGAGCCGGTTGCCCGCCGCCTTCAAATCGCTGGTGCAGGTGTGGTGGATGTCCGGCACAATGCCGATGGCGGAGATGAGCAGCGTGCCGGGGATCGGCTCGCCGTTGAATTCGTTGTAGAGGCTGTCTTTGCCGGAGATGAAAGGCGCATTGTAGGCCAGCGCTCCGTCGTAGCAGCCCTGGGCGGCGCGCACGAGCGTGCCCAGCCGATCCGACAGTTTGGGATTGCCCCAGCAGAAATTGTCCAGCAGCGCGATCTGATCCGGGTCTGCGCCCACAGCCACAGCGTTGCGGAAGGCTTCGTCGATGGCGCTGACGGCCATCGCGTAGGGGTCCCGCTTGCCCAGCAGGGGATTGATGCCGTTGCTTAGGGAGAAGGCTCTGTTGTGCTGCCACGTGCCCAGTGGTTTCAACACCGCGGCGTCGCTGGGGCCGTCCATCTGCGGCCCGGTGAAGGGGCGCACGAGCGTGCCACCCCGCACTTCGTGATCGTAAGTGCGGACAATCGCCTCTTTGCTGGCGACGGAAGGGTGGGAAAGAAGGCGCAGAAGGAGAGCGGAGAGATTGGCGATTGGCGATTGGGGATCGGCGGCCAATCTCTCAATTTCTGCTTTCCAATCCGCGATCTCGAAATTCTTATCCCGATATTCAGCCTGCAAATCTATATTCGGCCAGCCGTCGTGGAGAAATTTCATCCCCAAATGGGCCACGGGTCGGCCCTGATAATTGATGTGCAATTCGCCGTCGCCGGTGAAGAGGCCCAACACCCGCATCTCCACATCCCAGCCGTCGGCCAGTTCTTGCAGGCGGGGCAGATTTTCGTCGGGCACGGCCAGCACCATCCGTTCCTGGGCTTCGGAGAGCCAGATTTCCCAAGGAGTGAGGCCGGGATATTTCAGGGGCACTTCGGACAACTCGATTTCCACGCCGAGTTCTTTGCCCATTTCGCCGCAAGCCGAGGAGAGCCCGCCCGCGCCGCAGTCGGTGATGGCGGTGTAGAGCCGCTCGTCGCGCGCTGCTTCGATCAGTTCGATCAGCCCTTTTTCGGTGATGGGGTCGCCGATCTGTACGGCGCTGCCCAGTGTCTCGCTGGTTTCGTGGGTCAATTCCGCCGACGAGAAAGTGGCGCCGTGCAGCCCGTCCCGACCCGTGCGCCCGCCCAGCACAACCACCCGGTCGCCCAGTTGGGGTTCGGTGGGGTGGCTGTTGCGGGGCAGCAGACCCACACAGCCGGCAAAGACCAGCGGGTTGCCCAGATAGCCGTCGTCGTAGATCACCGCACCGTTGACAGTCGGCAGGCCTAATTTATTGCCGTAGTCGCCGATGCCCGCCACAACCCCTTCCCGGATACGGGCGGGGTGGAGCAGGCCAGCGGGCAGTTCGGATTGGGGAAAGTCCTGGGGGGCAAAGCAGAGCACATCTGTGCAGGCGATGGGGCGGGCCGAGACGCCGATGATATCGCGCACGACACCGCCGATGCCGGTATTGGCCCCGCCAAAGGGTTCCAGCGCTGAGGGATGGTTGTGAGTCTCCACTTTGAAGGCCAGGTCAAAGTCGTCGTCAAAAGCGATGATACCCGCGTTATCCACAAAGGCCGAGCGCAGCCAGGGGCGGTTGACCGTTTCGGTGGCCCGGCGCAGATAGTATTTGAGCATCCCCGGCACTTCGCGCACGACGCGGGTGTGTCGCTCCAGGCTGATCCAGCGGAAGACGATTTTGGAGCGGAAGGTCTTGTGGACGCAATGCTCGCTCCACGTCTGGGCCAGGGTTTCCAGCTCCACATCCGTGGGATTTCTGTCCATCTCGGCGAAATAGTCCTGAATGACTTTCATCTCCGCGCCGCTTAGGGAGAGCATCCGTTCGCCGCTCAGGGCAATCAGAGATTCTTCGTCCAGTCCGGACAGGCTGATCTCCTCCACAAAATCGCTGGCCGCGGTCTCCGCCTCGAATTGGGGCGGGATGGGGCCGAGCGTGTAGTGTTCGATGGTTTCGTTGCAGAGCAGCCCCTGGGCCAACCGGTGGAGATCGCCTTCGCTCAGATCGCCGTCAAATTCATAGCGGGTGGCGGTGGCGGACTGACTGGCGGGCAGGCCCAATTCGGCCATACCCCGCTCCAGTTCTCGTGCGGTCACGTCAGTGACACCGGGGCGCAGGGCCACTTCCACGACCTGCGCTGGCGCGGGCGACAATTCCCCCGCGGAGAGATCGATCCAGCGGGCCGTCTCTGTCACCGGGTCAGCCAAAAGAAAAGCACAGAGCCGGGAAAGCTGCTCTGTGCCTGGGTTTTCTGCCAGAAAGTAAAGTTGGGTGGTGCGACAGCCCTGCACGGCGTCGATCCCCAAACGCCGGGCCTGCTCTGCAAATCGGGCGTTGTCTGCTGCCCGCCTGGAGGAAACTTCAATACGAATAGCCATAGACCTTCCCTCTGCGAAATATTTTCAGCCACTGATGGACACTGATGGACACTGATAAGCGCTGATGGGTGCGGATACAATCAGCGTTTTATCAATTGGCCCAGGAATGCAAAAGACCCAGACAGTGAGCACAGTCGGGTCTTTGAACGTACTGGGATGAAATTGTGTACCCCCAAGGGGATTCGAACCCCTGTCGCGGGCTTGAAAGGCCCGTGTCCTAGGCCTCTAGACGATGGGGGCGGGCTAGAGACAACAGAAGAGAGTATAACAGGGGTTGGCAGCGCGGTCAAATTTGGGCCGTTCTATTCTGCATTTTCTTTTCGTGGTTGGCCCGGTTGGGATACAATTGGAAGACGGCGGACGACAGACCGCCGACCGCCGAAGATGTTTCTACCTCAATTTTCAGGAGATTTCATCCGATGACCACCCGATCCTCTCTTTCTACATTTTCCGCCCGCTGGTTTTTGCTGATCTGCGCTCTGGCTGTGGCACTACTGCTGGCTGGCTGCTCGGTTGACGAGTTTTTAGCCGACGAACCAGCGCCCATCGGGGAGGAGCAGGCCGCAGAGGATGACGACGACGACTATTATTACACGGAAACTGCGGAGGATTGTCTGGAGGATGAGGAGTTCGATGAAGTGGATGAGTTGTGCTACCCGGTGGTCTATTGCGACGAAGACGGCTATTGCGAGGAGGAAGAGTACGGCTTCCTCGATCTTCTCTTTGGGCTGGTGGATGAGTTGGTTTGGGGCGTGGCCGGGGGTGACTTCGAGAATGCCGAGGAGTTGGAGGAGAATACGCTCATCACCTATCGGGTGCAGGGCAATCAGATTGTGCAGCCGGAACTGGCCGCTGTGACCGACGATCTGCTGGACTTTCAGGCCGACACAGCGGCGCACCAGAAGATTTGGGTCTACTTTGCCCAGTTGGTTCCGCCGGATCAGCGCCCGTATCTGGTCAAATATGTCGTCTTCACCGATGGGCCGGAGGAGGTGCTGGCCTTTGTGACGCCGGACGCGGACGACCCGACAAAATGGCTGCTGGGCGTGGACATCGCCGACACCAGCAACCCGGAGGAATTGACCTTCACACTCATCCACGAGTTCGCCCATCTGATGACGCTGAACAGCGGGCAGGTGCCGGTCAATGAGGAAGTGGCGTTGCAGCCGGACAACGAAGAACTCTATGCGGAAGCCGTCGCGGCCTGCCCGGCCTATTTCCCCGGCGAGGGGTGCAGCGAGCCGACTTCGTACCTCAACGCTTTCTACGAGCGCTTCTGGGCGGACATCTACGAGGAGTGGTCGGAGATCGACGCGTTGCAATACGAGGATGAGGACGAATACTGGGCCGCGGCGGAAGAATTCTACGCCAGCCGGGAGGACGAATTTGTCTCGGACTACGCGGCCACCAGCCCGGAGGAGGACATCGCCGAGTCCTTCGCCACTTTTGTATTGAAACCGAAACCCACCGGCGCTACACTGGCCGACGAGAAGGTGGCTTTCTTCTACGACTATCCCGAACTGGTGAAGTTGCGGGCGGAGATGAGCGGGCGGCTCTACTCGCGGCTACGGCGGAGATAGCGGTTTAGTAGGCAAAAATTGGTGCTTGACAAATCGAAAAATGCAACTACAATTATGTAACTACACAAAATTGTGGAGGATAGTATGCGCTGGATATGGGATCCGGAAAAGGATGCCAGCAATAGGCAGAATCACAAACTGAGTTTTGAGACAGCCGCGCTTGTTTTTGACGATCCGTTAGCAACCAGCCGTCGGGATTATTACCTGTATGAGGAACGGTGGCAAACCATTGGCGTAATTGGGAGTGTCGTCGTGCTTGTAGTACATACGCCGCCTGTATTTGATGCCGCAGTGGGGGACGAAACGGGCCGCATTATCAGTGCCAGAAAAGCGACACCCCACGAAAGGAGAATCTATGAGGAACACGACTTCTAATCGTTTTACGCCAGAACAGCAGGCAGAACTTGCCGCACTGGCGGATATGCCGGATGAGCAGATCGATACGCTGGATATACCGGAAGCGGCGGATTGGAAGGGCGCAGAACGGGGAGTATTCTATCGGCCCATCAAACAGCAGATTACCCTGCGGATCGATGCGGATCTGATCGATTGGTTCAAAAGACAGGGGGAAGCCGCGACAGGCAGAGGATACCAGACCCGCATCAATCTTGCGCTGCGGGAGTATGTGGAACAATACACTACAGAAGACTCATCCTGACCCATCAATCACACCCACAATCCTCGGCCTGGTGATTGACCCCACAGACCACACAAATGTCGTCGTACTGGCCGGGACGCAGCAACCCCTGCTGCTCCCGCCAGGCGATTAGTTTGTCCACTTCGGCCTGGGGCAGAGGCTCCGGGCGGCGCAGTTCGTAGACGGTTTTGGTGATCTGCGCGGCCTGTTCCAGCTTTTCCAGGCGCAGATAGGCTTCCAGCACAGAGCCGCCGACGGTGACGCTGCCGTGGCGCTGCAAGACAATCGCGTCGTAGCGTTTGATCAGCTCCCGGATCACCTCGGCCCCTTCCCGGCTGGCGGGGGTGGCGTAGTCGCTGGTGGGGATCAGCCCCAGCCCCAGCACCACATCGGGGATCAGGCAGTGGGCCAGGCTGATGCCGGCGATGCTGAGCGCGATGGCGGTGGGCGGGTGGGCGTGGACAACCGCGTCCACATCCGGGCGCTGGCGGTAGGCTTCCAGGTGGAGGAGCATTTCACTGGTCGGGCGCAGATAACGCTTCGGCCCGTAGCTGGGACCGACCACATCCACATTCCAATCCACAACAATCAGTTCGTCGGGTTGGATCAGCCCTTTGCTGTAGCCGGACGGGGTGCAGAGAAAACGATCCGCGCCCAGGCGTACGCTCACATTGCCATCGTTGGCGGCCACATACTGCCGCTGCCAGAGCATCTGGCAGACTTGGACGATCTCCTGGCGTAGCTGCTGTTCGCTCTTGCGCGCTTTGGGCGCTGCGCTGCGCTGGTAGCGGATGAGTGTTTCGCTCACGGCTTTCTCCATACGGCAGAAGTTCGACTTTTTCTAAAAAGTCGAACTTCTAAATTTGCACTTCGTCCACAATCCCCACAATGACTGCCCGAACCGCGCCCTGGCCCGGCTCGGCTTTCTGGCCCAGAATCTGTTTGGCCCCACTGCCCTCGTCCATCACCAGCACTGTATCGCCCACCCCCGCCTGCACGCTGTCCACGCAGATGTCGTACTTCGGCGTGCCTTGACCGTCCAGCCCCTGCATTTCCACCAGCAGCAATTTGTGGCCGTCAAAGGTGGGGTGCTTGATTGTCGCAACAACCGTGGAAACGACTTTGCCGATGTACATTCAGGCCGCCCCTTTCGAAACATCATCCACAATACCCACAATTGCCAGGTCTACCGGGGCGAAGGTGCGTTCCAACGACTGGGCAGCTTCCCGGCTGGCGATGAGCATCACCTGTTCGCCGGGGCCAGCCTGACCCGTAGCATCCGCGGCGACTTGCGGTTGGCCCGCGGGCGCGCCGTGACGGTCCAACGGCTGGACGACGAGAAGTTTCACGCCGTCCAGATTGGGGGCTTTTTGTGTGGCGACGAGTGTACCGATGACCTGTCCCAATTGCATTGCACTCTATCCCAGTGGGAAGACCCGTGCGCCCGCGCTGGCAGGTGAAATGTATACTTCCGGCCAGATGTTCATCGCTTTGGCATAGCTCTCAAAAATGGCATCGCGCACAGAACGCTCCTCGCCTTTGCGCACAAGCGCCACCGCACAGCCACCGAAGCCAGCACCGGTCAGCCGTGCGCCCAGACAGCCGTCAACACTGCGCATAGCATCCACCATCGCATCCAGCGCATCGCTGCTCACTTCGTAGTCATAGCGCAGGCTCTCGTGGCTGGCGTTCATCAGCCGGCCCACTTCGTCCAGATCGCCCGCGGCCAACGCGGCAACGGTAGCCGCCACCCGCTCGTTCTCGCCCACCACATGGCGACAGCGCCGGTAGACCACCGGCGAGAGGAGCGATTTGTGTTCCTCCAACTGGGCGCTGGTCACGTCACGCAAAGCTGTGATGCCGGGCAATACGGACTGCAAATGGGCAACGCCCCCTTCGCACTGGGCGCGGCGCTCGTTATAGGCGCTGTTAGCCAGGGAACGGCTGGCCTTTGTGTTGCCGATCACCAGCGACGCGCCGTCGGGGAAGGGAACCCGCTGGTAGTCCAGGGATCGGCAATCGATGAGGAGAGCATTGCCCTCCTCGCCCAGCATACTGATAAACTGGTCCATTATGCCACAGTTGACGCCCACAAAGACATTCTCCGCGTGTTGGGCTGCTTTGGCAATCTGTGGACCGGTCAGGGCATCCACACTCTCCGCCGCGCTGAGCAGAGCCAGCGCGTTGGAAATCTCCAGCCCTGCCGAACTGCTCAGACCGCTGCCTCTGGGAATGTTGCCACTGACCACCCCTTCCAGCCCGCGCAGTGTGACGCCCGCCTCTTCCAGCGCCCAGGCTACACCCATTGTATAGTTGGCCCAAAAGATGTTGTCGTCAAAGGCAAGGCTGTCCAGGTCAAAATCGGCCCAGGAATCGAATTCGACAGCGTAGAGGCGCACCCGCCGATCTGTACGCGGGCGAAAGACGACCCGCACGTCTTTATCCAGAGCCACCGGCAGCACAAAGCCGTCGTTGTAGTCCGTATGCTCGCCGATCAGATTGACCCGACCCGGCGCAATCGCCACGTGGGTCGGTGGGCCATCAAAGACTTTCGCAAATTCGCTGCAAATTTCTTCCGTGCGTTTATCGGTGGTTTGCATAAAGGTGGTTTGCATAAATTTATAGACCAATCGTTTTGATTAGTTGGACGGTTGAAGAATAGCGTAGAGATTCAGATTGCCTTCCTTGCCGTCGGCGCGGAAGGTATGCAGCAGTGACAAACCGGCGTCCGCGGCCAGTCGGTGCAATTCTGCCTCATCCACCTGATGGACATAGCGGGTGGCAGATACCCCCTGTTTCCAGGGAAGGAGCGCATCGCCGGGTTCCACATCGGCCCCGTCCAGCCCGATTGTAGACCAATCGATCAGCCGTGCGCGGAAGCGTTCGCTCGTCAAAAATTGCCAAAAGGAGAGAACAATTGTCCCCGTACACAGACGGGAAAATTCGCGCACCACGGCCAATCGCAAATCGTGGCCGGGCAGATGCTGGAGCGTGGCCGTACAGAGCAGGCGGTCAAAACGCTTCTCCCCCAGGGCAGCAGACCAGTAGGGATGGGAGAGGTCTGCCTGCACAAAACGGCAAGTCACAGTCGCCAAGTCTATTGTGGCGCTTTCGGCCAGGGCAAGCAAATCAGCGCTGCCGTCCACACCCGTATAGTCGCAGGCGATCCCCGCTTCGTCCAGCAGACGGGCAAAGCGTCCGTTGCCACAGCCCACATCCAGCACAGTAAAGAGTGGCGGGCCTGCTGACCCTTTACTCGCATCGTCGAAATAGGGTAAAATAGCAACCAGTCCTGGCGTTGCCTGCTGCCGGGTGGCGTCGAAAGGCTCTGCCACCTGGGCATAGAAGTCCCGATTTAGTTCGAGCAGCCGCTGACGGACCAATTCACGCATACGAAACTCTTGTCTATTTTGAAATGAATGTCATGAAACGACTGTGATGAAACGACTGTTATGAAACGACTGTTATGAAACGTATTCTAGGGCCGGAAGATGTGCCCGCCGAAGTCCACGAAATTGCCGAAGCCTGGCAGAAGCGCGCCCGCTTTGAGCCTTCCGGCTATGCGGCTGCTCTGCACGCCATCTTCCAGGAGATTCCCCGCGTCGTCGCGGACGAATGGCATCCCGAACGCTCCCTGCGTACTATTCTAGCGCGCTATCCGAAAGACGGCAAAGGTTTCTACTCCAAAGCGAACCTGGTGGCGGGCTATCGCCATCTAATCGACGAAGGCGACCTGGACCCGGACCCGGTAGTTATGGAGCGCATTCGCATGAAACCCATGCGCACGGCCAGCGGCGTGGCTCCGGTGACGGTTCTCACCGCGCCCGCTGGCTGCCCGGCCCACTGCATCTTCTGCCCCGACGACTGGCGTATGCCCAAAAGCTATATCTTCGACGAACCGGGGGCCATGCGCGCCGAGCGGGACGGCTTCGATCCCTTCCGCCAAACCTATGGGCGCATCCGATCCTTTGAAAATATCGGCCACGACGCCAGCAAAGTGGAACTGCTGATTCTGGGCGGCACGTGGAGCGCGTACAGCCGGGACTATCGGGAGTGGTTTGTGCGCCGCTGTTTCGACGCCATGAATGCGGTGGGTGATCCCACCTATACAGACGCGCCGTCGCTGGAAGCGGCCCAGCAGCACAATATCACCGCGGCCCACCGCAATGTGGGGCTGGTCATCGAGACCCGGCCCGATTGGGTGACACCGGACGAAATCCGCCATCTGCGCCGCCTGGGGGTGACAAAAGTGCAGATCGGCGTGCAGAGTCTGGACGACGACATTCTGGCCCTGAACAACCGGGGCCACGGGGTGGAGGCAGTGCGGCAGGCGCTGGGGCTGCTGCGTACTGCCGGTTTCAAACTCCATCTGCACTGGATGCCCAATCTGCACGGGGCCACGCCAGCCAGCGACCGGGACGACTTTGCCCGCTTCTTCAGCGACCCAGCCATCCGCCCCGACGAGTTGAAGATTTACCCCTGCTCGCTGATTGCAGACACCGAACTGTACAATCTGTGGGAAAAGGGAGAGTATCACCCCTACACCGAGCCGGAATTGGTCGAACTGCTGGCCGACATCAAACCGACGATACCGGACTACACCCGCGTCAACCGCCTTTTCCGGGACATCCCCGCCCACCACATCCAGGCCGGAGTCACAGCCAGCAATCTACGCGAGATTGTCCAGGCTGAATTGGCCCGACGAGGCCAGCGCTGCGGCTGCATCCGCTGCCGGGAGGTGCGCCGCCGGGAAGTGCGGGAAGAAGAATTGCAATTGCGGGATACGGTCTACGAGACAGACCTGACGACCGAACACTTCCTGCATTTTGTGACAACGGGGAGTGGGGACCGGGAACCGGGGGCTGACGATACGTCCCAATCCCCAATCTCCACTCCCCCATTCCCAATCGCTGGCTTTCTGCGTCTCAGTCTGCCGAAATCAGCCGATGCAGGCAGCCGGGCCTTTCTGGACGAAATCCGGGGCAACGCGATGATTCGGGAGGTTCACGTCTATGGCCCTGCCCTGGCGCTGGGCGCAGACAAGCCGGGCGCTGCCCAACACGTGGGGCTGGGAACCCGCCTTCTGGCCGAGGCTCGCCGCATCAGCCGGGAGGCGGGCTTCGAGGGCATCAGCGTCATCGCGGCCACAGGAACCCGTGACTATTATAGCGCCCGTGGTTTTGTCCAGGGCGAATTGTACATGACAGGGGAAACGTAGGCATACCGCTTGTTATCTTCAAACAAAAAAGACGTATCCACAATTGTGGATACGTCTTTTTTGTTTCATCTCAACCGTCTGGAAAGACGGGTGTCATACTTAGCGAGTAGCCACGCCGCTGCCGGGCAGGTGAACAGTCAGGTCGAAATCGGCCACCTGAATGACGGGCAGAAGCCCCTCAACAGTTGCCAGAACTTCGCCAATGTTCATGCCGGGGGCCAGCATTTCCCACAGACCCAACTGGTCAGCCAGGTTGAGCAGGTGGGTCGCCTTGCCGCCGGACCAGTCCAGGGTAGGCAGAGCGCTGTCGTTGATCATAATGTGGATGCCAGCAGCGTCGGTGCCAAGGCCCAGCTTGCTGATACCGGAGGCGGCCAGGCTATCAAGCACACTGGTGTTCAGGCGCAAGGCAGCCAGGGAAGCGCCGGTCAGGGCAGACCATTCTTCGTCGCTCAGGTCGCCGATAGAGAAGCTGCCATCGGCTTCGTAGAAGATGGGCAGGTTCACACGGGGGGGAGAGCCAACAGCGGCCAGGAACTCATCCTGGGCCATTTTGGCTGCCACACCAGAAGCGCCATCACCCTCGACATATAGAGGAATCTGGGCAACGCCAGCACCAACCGGGAAGCGCAGAATCACGCCCAAGCCGATCTGATCGACCAGACTCAGGGCGGTGTCCAGCATGGGGATTGCCATGCCAAAGGCATTCAGTGCATCAGCCGTGGCTTGCAGAGATTCGCCATCGTAGGTGATGGAGGGAATGGCTTCGCCGTTGACCAGCAGCAACAGGCCGTGGGAGCTGTTGTTGACCTGGACGTGCTGGATGTTGCCGGCGGACATGTACTCGACCAACGAGGAATCGATGGCAATGATGGAAAGATTAGCACCGGCCATTGCACTCAATTGGGCGAGAGGCACGTTGCCGACGGAGACAGAGCCATCACTCTGTACATCCAGAACAATAGCGGGAAGATCGACAACCAGTTCCATAGGATTACTGGTCATGGCGGCTGCATCGCCCGCACCTGCGCGGGGGGCACAACCAGCCAGAACAACCATTGCTACGAGCAGCATTGTTGTCCAAAACATCATACGTCGGTTCTGCATTTGGTTACCTCCTGAGGCGGATGAAAGAAAAGAAAGAAAAGATCGATACTAGAGGGCTGAAAACGGATTTGACCACGTGAATTCTATGCGCAAATGACAAAGAGAGCAAATCGGAAAATTGGTCTCTAGCCGTTTGTACCAAAATAGTAGTAGGGGAAGTCTCTGTACCTGCTACCAACAGGTTTGTGATAGTGTGCAAGTGCGTCGTATGGAAGCGGGGATTGCACGCCTGTAATGATAATGTGAAACGGCAAACTATGCAAATCTGCTTTTCATACGTGCAGCCTCTGTTGGAATAAACAAGTTGTACCCTAATCCAGAAGAATTGTCAAAGCGGGTTTGGGCCGTCGAGCGGGAAAGAACGACACTGCCTGGATAGTACCGCGGTACGGCCAAAAACGAGTGATCTATTGTAGGTGTTCTGTAACCATTCAGTCAGCAAAATCGGGCCGGTCCTGATGTATACTCTGGTCACAGAGAAAACGCAGGTCACATTAACCAAACGCAAGTGCAACAGGGGCCATCAAATGAACAGCCACATCAACAATTTCGCCAAAATCGTCTTCATCGCAATTCTGTTGGCATTCGTCGTCGGTATGGCCCCCAGCGCTGCCTCTGCAAACGCAGACCTGGCCAACGTATTTGTCAGTGGAAACGGATTTGTCAGTGGCACTGTCTGGCAGGACACGAACCGCAACGGGATTATGGAACCCAACGAACTGCCGCTGGCCAACCGGGAAGTCTATCTGCAACGGACGGATGGGGATGTCAACGGCGCAATGGTGGCTGTCGTTTACACCGATGCGGACGGAATGTTCAAATTTACTAATCTGGAATTTGGCGAGTACAAAGTCTTTCCCGATGGCGGCGACTACGTGTTAATTGATGTTCAGGATGTCAGCGCAACCAACAGCATCGAATTGCCCGTCGTCATTCGGGCCAACTTCGTAGTCTTTGTGCCCACAGTCGTCCGCTAAAGCAACCAGCCAACTGTCCCGAACTCAAAGAAAGCGAAAGCGGACGACAAAAAGGATTTAGACAACACCCGACACCCCACTGTAGTTGCCCGGAGCAGAATACCCCAACAGAAATGCGCCGTCCCGGGCAGATTCCCCAGAAAAACGACCCCGCCCCACAAAAGATTCAATTCAAATTTTCAACTTTCCACACCCCACAAATCGTACACTTGCAACCCAGCCCGCTCGCGACGCCCATCCCGCCAGGCTTCGTTGCGGTTATGCACGCGCTGGAACTTCACCGCCCGCCCGCTGTAGTCGCTTTCTTCGTGCGCCCTATACCACTCGGCCAATTGTTCATCCAATTGTATTTGTAACGGGTGATATTCATCCCAACCCGCCCGGTTGATCGTCTCGTTTGGGTCTTCGGCCAGGCTGTAGAGATCGTGGGGACCGGTTGGATAGCGCACGACGTATTTGTGTTCGGGCGTGCGGATCATCCGCAGATCGCCGTACTCGCCATAGCGGGTATCGTCCCAATCGGCGTTTTGGCCCCCGGCCACTGAAGCATAACTCCGACCCGGATAGGCCAGATCGGGAAGCTCCACACCAGCCCAGGCGCAGATAGCCTGGAAGCTGTCGTAGTGATCCACAGATTGTGCGATTACCTGTCCGGCTGCGATCCCCGGCCCGCGGGCCAAAAGGGGCACACGCAGGGAGGTCTCGTACATATTCAACGGGCGGGTGCTGTTGCCTTTGCCCCAATAGCCGTGATGACCCAGCGAGCAGCCGTGATCCGAAGTGTAAATGACGATTGTATTCTCCAACTGGCCGGTCTCTTCCAGGCGGGCCAACAGGCGGCCAACCTCCCGGTCGATCTCCACAACCGACGCATAGTAGCCCACATAGCGGGTGCGTATCTGCTCTTCCGTCGGCTTGAAGCCACCGGCCAGCCCCTCATTGCGGTTCCACGGGTGGGGGCGATAGGCGGGAATCTCGGCGAAGTCGTGCTCGGCAAAGCGGGCGGTCAAGGCCGGGTCGTGGCTGGCCGCGTCGTAGGGGGAATGGGTGGCGATGTAGCCCACATTGAGGAAGAAAGGCTTGTCATCGGGCGCATTTTCGAGAAATTCCAGCGCGTGATCGGTGATGAGCGTACTTTTGTTGCCGTCCAGTTCCACTGGCTCGCCGTTGCGGTGATAAGTGTAGCGCCCGTTGTGGACCCCCTGCCAGCGGGGCAAGCCAAAGCCCCAGGCGAAGCCGGGCGGTGTGGCGTGGGAGCGGCCCAAATGCCATTTGCCCGACAGCCCGCAGTGATAGCCCGCGGCGGAGAGAAGTTGGGGCAACGTCGTCTCCCCGGCCAGCCAATCGAAATCGCCAATCACGGGCACGGCTTCTTGCAGCCAGTCGTGAATGCCCACTTGAGAAGGTGTGCGTCCCGTGAGCAGACAGGCTCTGGCCGGTGAACAGACCGGGCTGGGGGTGAAGGCGTTGGCAAAGCGCACGCCCTCTGCGGCCAGGCGGTCCAGGTTGGGCGTGGGCAGGGCCGCATTGCCATAGCAGCCTGTGGCCCACTGGCCGTGGTCGTCGGTGAGGAAGAGGAGGATGTTGGGCTGGGATGGGGTCATTGGGGAGAACTCCGGTGTGGGCTGGGGTCTGTCTCGTCAGGCAATGAAGGGGCAAAGAGAAAAACTCATAAAAACAGAAGAGACTCATTGCTTGGGTTCGCAACCGAACGATCTGCCGGTTGAGCTATCGAGAAAGTTCGATGGAAGTTTGGAAAAAACATGGATCATTCGTAAAAATCATAAGTTGGATCGCTTTTTTTTGCATAATAGCCTATACTTACGATTCTGAAATACGCTGAGGGACGGTGAACAGATATAATGAACTTCTTTTCAACTCAACTCCGGTTGAGTCGTTCCGCCGTTGTCAAAAGTCCAATATTTGAGAGTGTGCTTGTGTGTTCTGGATCGTTTGTATGGATTGATCAGGAAGATTGGAGACCGGAGTGATGAGGGGTCGATTGTTGTTGCGTAGCGTGCTGCTCCTATTTTTTATGGCAGCACAGTTGCTACCTGTTGTAGCCGACGAATCCGAAAATAGCACAGATCAACCGGCCCAGATCGATGCGCCTGTCCTGTCTGTCGGCGCGTCCGCGTCTCCGTCCTACCTGCCGTCTGGCGGGCTTGTCACTTATCGGGTTACGGGTGTCAACAGCGGAGACAGCAGTGACTCCAATTTCCGCGTCAGCTTCACCCTGCCCTCTGGCTTTTCCTATCGCAACGGAACCACCCAACTCTCCATCAACGACGCGCTGATGAGTGCGGCCAATCCCAGTATCAGCGGGCGGACCCTCACCTTTGCCGCCGTTCCTTTTCCCTCCCGGCGCAACGACTCCTATTTTGGCATCAATACCTTTGTGCAGGAACGTTGCGGCGACGAGCGCTATCTGAACTGGCAATTGGACCGGGCCAAAAGCCTGATCGGTTGGCACGGCCACGTCAAGCAGATGTTTTACGGCATCCGGGTGGATACGACTGAGCCGAAGCAGTGCTGGATCGATTTTATCAACGGCGCGTATGATCGGGGCTTGCAGCCGATTATCCGTTTGCAGGGCACATTCAACGGTAACCACTGGGAAAAACCGAGCAATGCGGCCGCTATGGCCCAGGCTTTCAAACGGGTGGTCGAAGGATTGCCCCGGCGCGATGGCTTCAAGCTCCATATTCAGATTTGGAATGAGCCTAATTTGAATGTGGAATGGAGCGGCCAGGCCAACGCGGCCGAATACGGCCAGCTTTTGGTAGAATCGGCCAATGCTATCCGGGGCATTAGCGATGGCCGGATTATATTGATGAACGGCCCGCTTAGCCCAGGCGGTAATATCAACCCGATTAGTTTTAATAATCAGATGTTTTCTGCCGTACCTGCCAGCCTGTGGGCGTGGGATATATGGGGCACGCACCCCTATCCGGCCAACCACCCACCGGAGTATAACATCCATCGGGACAGCGCCACCTATCCCCAACTGACTATCGATTCCTACTTGCTGGAGATGGAACAGATCGGGGCCTGGGGACGCAAGGGCATTAAAGTCATGCTCAGCGAGACAGGCTATGAACTGTGGAACAATACCTTTGGCTGGGAGGGTTATCCCGCTGTGGATGAAGGATTGCGCGGGGATTATATGATGCGCTCTTTCCGGGATTATTGGAAAGGGTGGGCCGAGATCGAAGGCGTTGCGCCTTACCAGTTGAGCGACCCCACGAATGTCTGGACCAGTTGGAATTGGATCGATGGCAATGGGGATTCGTATGGCAACCCCCGCCCCCAGTATATAAAAGTGCGGGATAATGTGGACAAGGGCAACCCCTATGCCGGGAGCCGGGTTGACATCGTTTTTCAGGCGTGGACGAGCAACGTGTCCGGCGATCACTACGCCACGCTGAATGCCACGGCCTCCAATGCGTCTGTCAGCGGGAACGGAGCCGCCGCGCCGGTGACGATCTATTCTTCGTCGCCCACAGCCACATCCACATTCACGCCGGGGCCGAGCCGAACCCCCACACCGACAAAGACGCCGGGGTCAATCGTAACGTCAACACCTGTCCCCACCCAAATGCCGACTTCGATTCCGACATCAACGGCTACACCCACCAATAGTCCAACGGCAACACCGACAGAAACGCCAACAGAGACGCCGACTGAAACACCGACTGAAACACCGACTGCGACACCAACCGTTGTGGATACACCCATCTCCACAGAGACACCCACGGAGACACCCACGGAGACACCGACCGCGACCAGCACTGCCACCGAGACGCCCACGGCCACACCCACGGCCACACCCACGGCCACACCCACGGCGACAGCGACTCCCATTCCCACTATCGAATTGGGCGTTCTGGCGGTGGTACGCGTGGGCCAGGAACCCCACGGGGTCACGGTGGACAGCGTCAACCGGCG
>Ga0335396_10003814_pt1 | contig 16881 bp, 6 predicted proteins | sample FRY02_FD_205743 | JGI IMG/M metagenome (GOLD analysis project Ga0335396, IMG submission 205743) | Freshwater microbial communities from Lake Fryxell liftoff mats and glacier meltwater in Antarctica - FRY-02 (spades assembly) (version 2) | ecosystem: Environmental > Aquatic > Freshwater > Ice >... | reverse complement strand
TCGACGGCAACCTGCTCAGCGACGGCCGGTGGACGTACAGTTGGGACGGCGAGAACCGGCTGGTGAAGATGGTCAGCGCCGCGTGGACGCAGCCGGCGGGCGGGTACCTCGCCAATGCCACTTTCCCCGCCTATACGCTCGAGTTCGCGTATGACGGCCTCTCTCGCCGGGTGCAGAAAAAGACAATCAAGAATGGCACGGCCGAGATGGAGGGGTACGTTTACGACGGCTGGAACGTCCTCATGATCTCAAACCTCGATGCTGGCAACGGCGCGCACCTCGCCCGGAAATGGTCGTGCGTCTGGCGGCCGGACGTCGGCAGCCGGCTGTATGCGCGCGGTTCGTGGCAGGCGGCGGGCGGGGTGGGTGGCCTGGCGTGGATGCAGACGGGCATCGCCCAAACGGTCGCCATGTACACGTACCAGTCGGTCACCGGCAACGCCGAAGTCCACATCCCGATGATGGACCACATGGGCAACGTCCGGCACTACTACCAGATCAAAACCGCCGGCCCCGGCGCGGCCGCCGCCACCGTCACCGGTCAGGTCAGCGCGAACCTCGACTACGACGCCTTCGGCCGCGAGGTCCGCGCCACCGGACCCAAAACCCCAACTTCCGGTCAGCCGCCCGGCCTCGCCGCCAACGACCCATGGGTCGACGTCCTTCCATTCCACTTCAGCACCAAGTTCACCGACCGCGAATCAGGGCTGAATTACTACGGGTACCGGTTTTATGATCCGGTGGATGGGCGGTGGCTTTCCAGAGACCCCATCGGGGAAATAGGGGGCGTGAATCTGTATGCGATGGTCGGGAATGATGCGGTGAATAGGAGTGATGTGCTGGGGCTGAGTAGCGGTGCGCAAAAGACCATCACAGTTGCTGATTGTGAAATCGTGGTGTTTGCGGATCATTGTAGTATAGCTACGGAGCGACCGATACGTGGAACGCCAGGTAATCGTGGATGCTGGAGACGTGGGTTTATCGGATGCAATCCCGGCAGCGTCAACAATAAGGGCCCTAACGTACTGGATGATGTGCCAAACCATAGCGATGGTATGCAGCCACGAGAAGGAGGATACATTGGTAGGCAGCAGTCGGCGAACGATCTCGTTGAATCGGATCAAATAACAGAGGACGCGTATAATCGATTGTGGAGGAAATCAATTCCGGAAACAATCAAGGAGTTGAGAAGCTGTCCGTGCAGTTGTACCAATGTTACAGTGAGAGTCGTTGTAGGCAATAATGAAACCCTGGAGAATTTGAACATGAAAAGAGGTGTCTATAGATACAACTTTCCATCTGGGGGAGTGAGCTACAACCCAAATTTATAATTTATGAGAACACACGAGAGGTCCAGCAGTGTTGCCAAGAACGCGAAGAGAGTCGTACTGATAAGTTTTCTGACCGTTATGGCAACGTTTGGAGCAGTCTATGTTGTTATACAGTTAGATCCTATGTTGAAGGAAGGTCTATACACGGCGTATGAAGAGAAGTTCAACCAACGGCGCTTACTGTTAGCCAGCAGTAAGCTGCCTGGGTGTGATAATGGAACATTGGTGTTTCTTGGGGATGTTGCGACCGCCGCCACGGAGGGAGAACGCCATTATCTTGGTCAGTATGATTTCGAGGTGAGCATCATAAAAAGGCTGGATTTAGATAGGGAGGAGGCAAGGAAGCTAGCGGATAGGTGGCGCCGCCTGAAATTTGGGCGGGAGTGGTCCACTCGAAAACATGTGCCCGAGATAGGAATGACCCTGAGACAGGGGAAGAAAGTCGTATTTGAGGGAAGTATTGATATGCATGGAGGTTCTTTCTGGTACCGAGGATTGAATGATGAATGGTTTAAGGAAGGATTTAATGTGAAGGAAGGGGAAGGTTTAGAATTTGTCCGCTACATGGAGCGAGTTGCGGCCGGCACATAGGGTGGTTCCGGTTCATCGAGCGGGCGGCGGATGAATGCCAGCTCACGCCGGAGGCGGTGAAGCGCGATCTGGGCCGCCTGCCTTGGCCGCGGTAGAGACGCGGGTTACCCCGCGCCCCCCGCACAGATCACGGCGAGCGGAACGTAAGCGTCTCACCAGTCCATGTTGGCGCCAACGCCGGTGGCGGTGGTCGGTCTGCGGAAGCTGACGCAACGGTTGGTGGACCGGCGGCGCGAGGAGTGGGCGGCCGGGCGGGGCGTGCAGGCAGGGTGGGGCGCGCCCTCCGGGCGCGCAGGCGGAGGGCGTGCGCGCGCCTGGAGCCGGCCCGCATCTTGTGCTGTGTGCGCCGGAGGGCGGATGCCGGACGCCGGACGCCGGCCGGCCGGCGGAGCTGGTCCGCGAGCTCCCGCCGATTGGACTCGGATCGGCATGGCCTGCGAGGGAATCGCCCGAGGAGAGGAGAGTGGCCCTGGCCTGCGGCTGTCCTCACCGCCTGCGCGCCCGGAGGTCACGCCCCACCCGGGGCGCCGGGCGGGGCGTGCAGGCAGGGTGGGGCGCGCCCTCCGGGCGCGCAGGCGGAGGGCGTGCGGGTCCGTCGGGCTCAGTTCTGTTTGAACAACCGGAAGTAGGCGCGGGGTGCGGCGGACATGTTGACGTCGTGGTGTCCGCTGGCGGTGATGGGCGGGGTGAGGAAGCTCCAGTCGTCGTTGTCCAGGGTGGCGGATGTTTGCAGGCGGTAGTCGATGGCGTCGCTGGTCCACGCGAGCCTGAAGGTGGCGGGGCCGGGTGTGGAGTAGGTCAGGGTGGGAAGGATTTCGAACCGGAAGCCGCCTTCGCCGATGGATTCGATCGCGAAGCCGTCGGGCAGCACGTACCTGGCTTGGGTGGCGGTCAAAGAGCCGTCGACATCGAAGAGTTTGATTTGATCGCCGGCGCGCGGAATGAATCCGTTCACGAAAGTGATGACGATGGTGCCGGTCATGAGCGCGTCCTGGGTGACCACGAGCTGGTCGTGCTGCTGGCCGGGCAGCAGGCCGCCGACCTCGAGTTCCAGCACTCCCGCATCGCCAAGTTCGAAATCGCCGTCGATGGTGAGGGTGCCCGGGGACGCGCCCGGGATGACGGCGCCGTTGCGGGCGACCACGTTCCCTTTCACGGTGCCGCTGCCGAGCAGCCGTCCCTGGGATGCGACGATGACGGCGAGCTTATTTTCCTCCGGCCGTGCGATCCGACAACTGCGTTTCCTGTCCGCCCGAGCGCGGCCCCGACTCCAGGCAAGGGCGGAGCTTTCATCCCGGCACATCGGGAAAATCTTCCGCTGGCGGGCGGCGGGGTGCGGGGCACTTTGCGAACCAATGTCGAGCCGTCGTTGTTTTGTGCGTCAGGTGGCCCGGGTCTCGCTTGCGGCCCTGGCGGCGGGGTGTCGTCCGGGGGCCGAGCGGGCTCGGCGGTCGGGCGGATCGATGCGGGAGCCGGATCCGGTGCGCGTGGTGGCGTCGACCCCGATGGTGGCGGAGCTGGTGCGGCGGGTGGGTGCGGAGGCGGTGGAGGTGGAGGTGCTGGTGCCGGCGGGCGAGGCTCCCTCCTCGCTGCGGCGGACTGGGCCGGTCGAGGCGCGTCTGATCACAGCTGAACTGGCGGTCATTCTGGGGCTGGGCCAGGAGGAGGTGATTGCGCCCTCGCTGGCGCGGGCGGTGGAGGCCGGCACGGTCGTCTGCGAACTGGGAGCGGGGCTGTCGAGGGAGGAGCTTTTCATGTTGCCTGACGATCCAGAGCGGGTGGATCCGCACATCTGGCTGGATCCGGGGCTTTGGATGCAGGCGACGCGGCCGATCGAGGAATCTCTCTCGGCGCTTCGTCCGGTGTGGGCGGGGGAGTTTCGCAAGCGGGCGCATGCCGTTCGTTTTGAGTTGGAGGAAGCCGGCCGGCTGTTGCGCCGGAATGCGCAAACGACGCTGACGTTGGACCCCCGGCCGCTGCGCACGTCCCGGGCCGAACTGCGGTATCTCGCCCGGGCGGCCGGAGTGGCGCTGAAGGTGGATCCGTCCGCCGCTTCCAAGGACGATCTGGAAACGGTGGCGTTTGATGTGCTGCGTCCGCCCGGCACCAAGGTGGTGGCCAATGTCCGCGAGCACGATCTGGGAACGGTGGAGGGATTGCGCGATTACACCCTCGACCTCATGCTCCTGCGGCGCAAATGAGCCGGGGGCGGCTTCTTTCGTGACGGTGGCCGCCGGGGAGGTTTGACCGGGCCGGGGCAAACGCGGTATACTTTTAGGACTGTGACCTTGGGGCGGTGTGTCGTTCCATGTTCTTGCCGGTGTGCCAGAGGCTCTGCGGCAAGCATTTCATTTCCCGAGTTTCCGCCCCCGATGCCCCTGCGTTTCCTTCATTCCGGCCTGGCCGTGCTCTTCGTTCTGCTGGTGGTGACCGCGGCTCCGGCGGCGGCCCAGGGGCCTCCGGTCATCACCGAGTTGATGTTTCATCCGGCGCATGACGAACGCCGTCCGGAACCGGTGGAGCGCGAGTGGATCGAGATTTTTAATCCCGGGGAGGCGGTGGATCTTTCCGGCTGGCGGCTGACGCGCGGGGTGGACTTGGCCTTTCCGGGTGGCACGGTGCTGCCGCCGCAGGGGAGGCTGGTGGTGGCGGCCGATGTGGACGCCTTCCGCGCGGCCTATCCGGGCTTCGCTGGCCGGATCATCGGTGGCTGGACCGGCCGCCTGAGCAACAGCGGGGAAAACGTCCGGCTGGTCGATCAGGCCGGGGTTACCATCGACGAGGTCGAGTATTCCGACGAAGGCGACTGGGCGACTAGGGCCCGATCGGCGGTGGATGGGTTTGGCCGGACTGGCTGGGAGTGGGACAATCCGGCCGATGGCCGGGGGTTTTCGCTGGAGAAGAATGTCGAGGGCCTGCGTGCATCGCACGGCCGGAACTGGCGCCCCAGCATGGCCGCGGGCGGCACTCCGGGCGCCCCCAACGACGCGAGCGGTGGCCGGGAAACGGTCTTCATCACCGGGGTGGAGGCGAGCCCGCCGATTCCGTGGCCGGGGCAGCCGGTCGTGATCACGGCCCGCATCGACGACGCCGTCCCGGGTCCCTTTGTCCAGGAGTGGCGGCTGCGTTGGCGTCTCGATGGAACCCCGGATTTCCAGACCCTGCCGATGAGGGAGACGTCGCGCGAGGCGCTGCCTTCGCCCAATCCCGCCGGGCAGCGGGTGGAGGTGACCGCGACCCTTCCCGGCCAGGCGAACCATGCGGTGATCGAGTTTTATGTGGAGGCGCAGGGGGCGGACGGATTCGCCACCTGGCCGCCGGCGGCGCGCACGTCCGCGCCCGGGGTGGAGCCCGCCACCTCCGCGCAGGCGGCCAATGCGCTCATCCAGGTGGATGATTCCTTCAATCCTGCGGCGGCCTGGACGCCCGGGGCGCAGCCGGTGTACCGGCTGGTGCTGACGGCGGCGGAGCTGGCCGCGCTGCGACAGATCCAGACCACTTCCAGCCTGGCTGCCTCCGAAGCGACGGTGAATGCGACCTTCATCTCTCATGACGGTACCGGGCGGCAGGTGCGCTGGCAGTGCGGGGTGCGCAACCGCGGATTCTCGTCCCGCAACGGACCTCCGAACAACTACCACCTCACCTTCCCGAGGGACGCCCGCTGGGAGGAAATGGCCTCCGTGCAGTTCAACTGCCGCTATCCCCACAGCCAGGTGCTCGGGACCGCCGCGTACGGGCTCGCCGGCATTCCGGTGCAGGAGGCCTCCCCGGTCCAACTCCGGCTCAATGCCACCAACTACGCGGTCCCCTTCACGCCGGGCAACTCCTTCAATGCATCGATCACCCTCGGCTCCTACGCCCGGGTCGAGACGATCGGCGGGGACTGGACCGAACGTCACTACCCCGACGACCGCGAGGGCAACATGTACCGGGTGGATGATCACGTGCTCGGAAACTCAGCGGCGTCGAACGACTTTCGCTACCCGGGGTCCGCCAACCCGGACGTGTACGACGACGTTTACCTCAAGCAGACAAACAAGGATCTGAATGATTTCAGCGACCTCGCCGACCTTTTCAACATCCTCAACAACACCCCGCCAGCCAGCTTCCACCAGGAGATTTCCTCCCGGGTGAACATCGACCAGTGGCTGACATATTTTGCGATCGACGCCCTGATGGGAAATCAGGAGGGGGGGCTTGGCACCGGCCGCACCGATGATTTTTCGATGTATCGGGGCGTGGCCGACCCCCGCTTCGTGCTCATCCCCCACGACATGGATACCACCTTCAGCTACGGCTCGGGGGGAAGCGGCAATCCGCTGACCCGCAGCCTGTTCAGCTTTGTCACGGCCGGCGGGGGCGTCGAGGGCCTGCAGGATTTCTTCAATGACCCGGACATCGTACGCGCCTACTACGTGAAGGTGCTGGATCTGCTGGAGACGTTGTTTACGCGCGAGCGGTTCGACCCGCTCATCGATCAACTGCTTGGCGGATGGGTGGACCCGGCGACCCTCCAGGTTCCGAAAACCTTCATCGACGGGCGCCGGGCCCAGGTGCTTTCGCAGATTCCGCGGACGTATTCCATCGCCTCCAACCTGGCCGGCGTGACCGACGGCTATGCGGTCACGACCACTGGAAATGCGGTGTTGAGCGGCGCATTCCATGTCGCGCAGACGCGGTCGATTCTGGTCAATGGACGGCCGGCGGCGCTGTCTTACCGCGCCAGCGGCGCAAATCCGGCGGGGTCCTGGCGGTTTGACACCGCCAGCGCGCCGGGATTTCTGGGCAAAGGCATCACCCGGGTGACCGCGGAATTTTTCGAGGAGGCCGGCGGCACCGGTCGCCTGGTGCATCGTGCGGCGCTGGACATTCTCAACCCGGCATCCGGCGTGATGACCGGCGTCACCTCCGGGGGAGTGCCGCTGGGCAGCACCCTGTTCCTCGTCTGCCCGGCCACCTACCTGCCCGGCGTGCCGTTCCTGGCCAGGGTCGAGCGGCGCGACGCGCTCGGCCAGGTGGACCGTTCGATCTGGACCGAGACGGTCGCTCTGACCGCCTCCAATGGCGTGAGCCTGGCGGCGGCGGACGGGGGGGCGGCCGCGGTGACTTTGTACAACGGCCGCGGCAGCCTGCTGGTCGCGGTTGCCGGCGGCACCGGTCCGGTGCGGGCGCTGATCGAACCCGGCGGCACGCGGCAGGCCCCCAACGCGGCCGCCGCACTCTGGAAATACCTTGACGCCGGCGGCCCGCCGGCGGCGGCGTGGTCGGCCGACCCGGATTTTGACGATTCATTTTGGGAGCCGGTCGGCGAGGCCGGGGCGCCGGGCCAGTTTGGCGACGGGGACGAGGATGAGAGGACGATCGTCGCCAACGTGCCGCCCACGGCGAACGCCCCGAACCCGCGATTCACCTGGTATTTCCGCCACGCGTTCGACGTGCCCGATCCTTCGGTTTTTGCCCGGTTGACGCTGAGGGCGCTTTTTGACGACGGGCTCGCGGTTTATCTCAACGGGACCGAAATCCTGCGGAACAATCTGGCGGTCGGGGCCACCCACACGACGGCGGCGACGGTCAACCGCGCCGGGGCCAGCGAATCGTCGATTCAATCATTTTCGGTGCCGGCGGCGGCCCTGGTGGCGGGGGAAAACCTGCTGGCGGTCGAGTTGCACAACGCCCGGGCCAGCGCCACCTCGCTCAGCCAGGATCTCGGGTTCGACCTTGAGTTGCGCGGCAGTGAGGTGGCGGTGGATCCCGGGAATTTCACGCTCACGGCGTCCGCCGGCGCGCTGACGGCGTCCCGGGCGGTCGCGAGCCTGGGGGTTTCGCCGTCTGTCACGGAGGTGGCGGGGGTGCTGACCGAGGACGCGTCGTGGAGCGGGGTCGTCCGGGTGACCGGCGATCTGACGGTGCCGGCGGGCCGCACGCTGACGATCCAGCCGGGCGCGCATGTGCTGCTGACCGGGACCAGCGGGGCGGGCGACACCGGGGGCAGCGACCTGATCGTCCACGGCACGCTGACCATGGCCGGCACCGCCTCCGAGCCGGTCAGCCTGACCGCGGCGACTCTGGAGACGCGCTGGGGGGAGATCCTGCTGACCGGGGGCGGGGCGTCTTCGTTTTCCCACGCCCTGATCACGCGCGGCGCCCACGCGCCCGGGCGCGGCCACACCGGCCGGGGGCCGATGGTGCGCCTGAGCGGGGCCAGCCTCACGCTCGACGACTGCGTGGTGTCCGATGCGCCAGGCAAGGCGGTGTACACGCAGGGTGAGGGCAGCCTGGTCATGCGCCGGAGCCATCTCGCCCGCTGTGTCACCGGGCCGGAATTGGAGGATGGCATGGCGCTGCTGATCGACGACTGCCACCTCACCGAGTTCCTGCCGGGGTACCGCGGGGGCAGTGCCCCGGTTCCCGACGATGAGGACTGCCTCTATTTCCACAATTCCTCCGGGCGTTCCGTGGTCATCCGCCGCAGCGTGCTCGGCCGCTGCGGCGATGATGTGATCGACGGACTGGGCGGGCCGCTCACGGTGGACGACTGCATCATCCGCGATGGCTGGGACAAGGGGCTGAGCCTGCTCAACAACGACCTGACGATGACCCGCACGCTGGTCATCGACTGCGACAAGGCGCTCGTGCCCAAGAGCAGCACCGCGGCCACCCGGACGATCACGCTGACGAACTGCACACTCGTCAGCGAGGATCATGACACCACCCGCGGGCCCTGGGGGCATCCGGTCAATCCCACCAGCCCGGACGCCGACACACCATCGACCGGGCTTTATACGCAGAACAAATCCGGGCAGAGCCACGCCGGAGCCATCCTGGCCATTACCGCCAAAAATTCGATCATCATCGCCCGGGAGCCGGTCAAGGTGGACGCGCTCTATGCCGCCGCCAACACCGTCGTCACCCATTCCATCACCCGGGATCCGGCCCAGCCGGCGGCCGCCGCCTGGCCGGGCGATGGCAACGCCACCAGCGACCCGCTTTTTGTTTCCACACTCGCGACCGCCAAGGATTTCCATCTTCAGGTCGGTTCGCCCGCCCGCGACACGGGCGATCCGGCTTCGCCGCCCGACGAGGACGGGTCCCAGGCCGACCGGGGAGCGCTGCCGTACGGCGGCGTGCCGGTCGGCACCACCACCGACCTCGTCTGGAAGGCGGCGCAGAGCCCGCTGCACATCGGCCAGAATGTGGTCATTGCGGCGGGCAGCACGCTGACGGTCGAGCCCGGGGTGACCGTCTATGTCGGGCGGAACCGCCGTTTGACGGTGAACGGGGTGATCAAGGTTCTGGGCACGCCGCACGCCCGGGTCACGTTTTCCCATGTTCCCGGGACGGTGGCACCGGGGGACGCCGATCCGATCGCGCCCGGCGAGCAGACGGGCCCGCCGAAGTGGGGCGGCCTGCGGATCATCGACTCGATGGCCGAGGAAAACGTGATCCAGCACGCGGACTTCGTGAATGCGCAGGGCACCTCCTTCAGCGGCTCCGAAAACTACGGCAGTGTGGGCATCATCCGCTCCCGGGCGCTCTGCGACCACCTGACCTTTTCCGGCACCAAACTGCGCATGCTCTATGGCCGGAACTGCATCCTGACTGTGCAACACTGCCTGTTCCCCGACATGTTCGGACCCGGGGAGGACCCGGTCGCCTTCGGCCTCGATAACGTGGCCGAGCAGTTGAAGGTCGAGTTTCCCGCCAGCGACCCCGAGGTGCAGAATGCGAACTTTAAGGATGGCTTTCCCGTCGGCGGCTGGTGGCGGGTCTACGCCAACGATTTTTACGGCAACAAGGGTCACAACGACGTCTTCGATGCGGATTCGGGCCGGTGGGGGCAGTCGCTGGTGCTCGATTGCCGCTACAACCATTTCCACGGGCTGACCGGCGACGAGCATATCGATCTCGGGGGCGATGCTTATATCGCGTCGAACATTTTTGAGCGCGGAACCAAGGACCAATGGACGTCGGACACCGGGTACTCCAATGCCATTTCTTCGGGGGACCGCGGCACCGGCACCACCATCATGGTCGCCCGCAACGTCTTCACCGGCCTGGACCATGCGATCAACCTCAAGACGCGCACCGGCACCATTTTCGAGCATAATACGGCCGCCGCTTTCTATCCCGATTACCAGTATGTCAGCGGACCGCCCTTCAACATCAACCAGGCGGTCAAGAATTCGCTCGTCAGCCTGTTCATTCCGGAGGATGGGGTCGCGCCCTCGGCCGGCGATGGGGGCTATCTTGGATTCAATCTGATCAGCGATCTGCCGAGGCTGGTCAGCGGCGCCGACCGCAGCGCGGCGGGGATCGGGGCGGTGACGAGCAAGCTGGAATTTTTCCACAACATGGTCGACCGGATTGCCGATCCGGTGATCGGGGTGAACCACCCGGGCGGGATTTTTGATCCGGCCTGGGGGACCAATGTGGCGGGTACCCCGGGTTTCGCGGATCCGGCGGCCGGAGATTTTTCGCTGGCTCCGGAGTCCCCGGCCCGCGGCACCGCGCCCGGGGGGCTCGACTACGGCGCGACGGTGGACGAGTGGGCCTATTTGCTTGGAGGGCCGCCTGCGCTTTCCGCGCAGGCCTCGGCGGATTTTGTCATCGGCGGGCCGGGCCTGGTGGCCTTTCGCTGGAGCTTGAACGGGTCGGCCTGGAGCGAGCCGGTGCTGATTGGTGCGGGTGGGGTTTTTCCCCGGAACGCGCCCACCATCCGCCAGGCCTCCCTCTCGCTGACCGGCCTGGCACCGGGGCCGCAGTCGCTGCGGGTCCTTGGACAGGATTTTGCGGGAAACTGGCAGCCGGAGGGCATCGCGACCACGCGCCGCTGGACGGTCGACCCCTCGCTGCGGCTGGTGCGGCTGAGCGAAATTGTCGCGGATGCCAGGGCCGCGCCGGACTGGATCGAGCTGCACAACGCCGGCGCGGCGGCGGTGGATTTGGGCGGCTGGGCACTCAGCGAGTCCGCCGCGCAGCCGCGGTTCACGATGGGCCCGGGCACCTTGCTTCAGGCCGGCGGCTTCCTCCGGCTGACGGCGGCCGTCACCGGGATCAGTTCCGGCCGGGGCGGCGATGCGGTGTTCCTTTTCGAAAATGGCGTGGTCCGCGACAGCGTGGTTTTCGGCCTGCAGCCGGCCGGCTACAGCCTGGCCCGGCTCGGTCATGACGCCGCGTGGGGGCTGGCTGTGCCCACTCCCGGGGGTGCCAACCAGCCGGCCCGGCTGGGGGTGCCCGGAAGCCTGCGCCTGAGCGAGTGGCTGGCCGCCACCGACGTGCGCTACGAGGAAGACTGGGTGGAAATCCGCAATACCGCGGCGGTGGCGGTGGCTTTGGGCGGTCTTGTGCTCACCGATAACCGCGCCGGTCGTCCGACCGCCCACGTCATGGCTCCGCTGAGCTTCATCGGGCCTGGGGGGCATGCCGTCCTGATTGCGGATGGCGACACCGCCGCCGGCACCGACCATCTCGGCTTCAAGCTCAATGCCCTCCAGGACCGTCTGGCGCTGCTGGGCGCGGAGGGGAGGGTGATTGACGAACGGGTCTTTTACGGTCAGACGAACGACTTCAGCCAGTCGGTGGGCCCCGCCGGGGAGCCGGTTTACAACGAACTGCCGACCCGCGGCTTTGCGATGGCCCCGCAGGATCCAGCCTACCAGAACGCCCTGGCGGTCCTGCGCAGCCTGCGCATCACTGAGATCATGTACCATGCCCGGGACGGCCATGGCTTCGACTGGCTGGAGGTGTCCAATCGCGGCATGGAGGCGCTCCATCTCGAGGGGCTCCGCTTTGTCGAGGGCATTGAATTCACCTTTCCCGCCCTCACGCTGGAGCCTGGCCAGGGCGTTGTGGTCGCGGCCAGTCTGGCTGGCTTTCGCAGCCGGTATGGGGCAGAACCGGCGGTCGCCGGCGTCTACGCGGGGCGTCTCGACAACGGCGGTGAAACCCTCACCCTGCGCCTGGCCGCGCCGTTCGACGCCAATGTGCTGCATTTCCGTTACGAGGACGACTGGCATCCGGAGACGGATGGGCTGGGCCGTTCCCTCGAGCTGGCCAGCCTGGCCACGCCGGTCGGTGACTTCGACCGTGCGGCCTCCTGGCGACCGAGCGCGCAGACCGACGGCACGCCGGCGGTCAACACCCTTGCGGTTCCGGCGACCTACCCCGCATGGAAGGCGTTTTACGGGGTGAGCGATGACGGGGCCGATGGCGATGCGGACGGTGTGCCGCCCTTCCTTGAATTCGCCCTTGGGCTTGATCCCACGAGCGGGACCGGGGCCCAGGGGGCTGCCGCCCTGCCCGCCGGGGTCGTCGGGCCCGACGGGCGTCTGGCCCTCACCTTCCGGCTGCCGGTCCATGCGGCCGCCCCCCAGGGACATGGACGGGCCGAGGTGCGCCATGAGATTCAGGCCGGCAATGAATTGACCGGCTGGACCACCGTGGCGGTCAAGACGCCCACGACCGCGTGGAGTGGCGTCTCGGCGGTCGTTCCGGGGCCGGTCGTCAACGGTTTCCAGGAAATCACCGTGCCTGACCCCGCCGGTCTGCCGGCCACGTCCGCGCGCTTCCTCCGGCTGCGTGTCGCGTGGGAGCCGTAGCTATCACACCACCATGAAATCACTGCTTTTGCTGGTCCTGCTCCTGGCGTGCGCCCGGGCGTTGAACCCGGGGGCGCAGGCCGCCGCCCGTCCCAACATCGTCATCCTGTACGCTGATGACATGGGGTACGGCGATCTCGGGGCGCAGAATCCAGGGTCTAAAATTCCCACGCCACATCTCGACCGGCTGGCCGGGCAGGGGCTGCGCTGCACCGATGCGCACAGCTCCTCGGGAATCTGCACGCCCAGCCGGTATGCGCTGCTCACCGGGCGGTTTCACTGGAGAAAATTCCACGACATCGTGAATTCGTTTGGAGCTCCGGCGCTGGACGGGGCCGAGTTGACGCTGCCCGAGCTGCTCAAAACGCGCGGGTACCGCACCGCGTGCATTGGCAAATGGCATCTGGGCTGGAACTGGCGGGACATCCGGAAGGCGGATGCGCCCGCCCCCGATCCCAAACTGGGGGAATCGCCAGCCGCCTTCGACTGGTCCCGGCCGGTCACCGGCGGCCCGCTGTCGCATGGGTTCGATGATTATTACGGAGACGATGTGCCGAATTTCCCGCCGTATGCGTGGATGGAGGGGGACCGGGTCATCACCCCGCCGACCGTGCCGCTGGCGCTGGCCGGAAAACCTGCCGAGGGTGGCTGGGAGGCGCGTCCCGGCCCGATGGTTGAGGGATGGGATTTTCATGCGGTCGGGCCCGCGTTGGCCCGGCGGACCGTGGAGTGGATCAAGCAGCAGCGCGGCCGCGAGGAGCCGTTTTTTCTTTATGTCCCCTTCAATTCCCCGCACGCGCCCATCGTGCCATTGGCTGAGTTTGCCGGCACCTCGCAGGCCGGCGGCTACGGCGATTTCATGAGGCAGACCGACGAGCAGGCGGGCCGGATTCTGGAGGCGCTGGACGAGGCCGGTTTCGCAGGCCGCACCCTGGTCATTTTCACCGCTGACAATGGCCCCGAGGGATACGCGCACGAGCGGGTCCGCACCCACGGCCATCGGAGCGCCGGGCCGTTGCGCGGCTTGAAGCGCGACCTGTACGAGGGCGGGCACCGAGTGCCCTTCATCGTCCGGTGGCCCGGAGTGGTGGCACCCGGCACCGTCAGCGACGCCCTGATCAGCCAGGTCGACCTCATGGCCACGCTGGCGGCGGTCGCCGGCTGCGAGCTGCCGCCGGACAGTGCCCACGACAGCTACAACCTGCTGCCGGTGTGGAAGGAGGGCGCGCCGAGCCCGCGGCGCAGCATCGTCCACAACACCAACAAGGGAGCTTATGCCCTGCGGCACGACCAGTGGGTGCTGATCGCGGCCCCGTCCGGGACGCACACCGGGGTGCCCGCCTGGTTCGCCGACGCCGATGGCCTGCCCGCCGCGCATGGCCAGCCGGGCGAGCTGTTTGACCTGAGTCAGGATCTCGGGCAACGGCGCAATCTGCATGCGGAAAATCCCGGGGTGGTGGCGGAACTCACCACCCTGCTTGCGAAAATCCGCGCGCGGGGCCAGGTGCGGTGAGGCGCAGGCGGTCAGGCCTCGCGGCGGTCCAGCGGGTCGGGGCAGACGTCGCGGCGCTGGCACGGCCCGCAGAACTGCCCGAGCCAGAGGGCGTCGATCTCGTCCATGAGCCGGGTGATCTGGGGGCGGTCGTGCAGGAGCAGGCCCGCCTCGAAGTTCCGGCGGTGAGCGCCCTTGGCCCCCAGCCCCGCCCCGGTCAGATTGGCCGAGCCCACGTAGGCCACGGCGGCGTCGACAATGATGATCTTCGAGTGGAGCCGCGGACAGAGCCCCCGCTCGAAGAGATCGCTGTCGCGCAGCGCGGGATGTTTGTCGAAATCCGCGCGGAATCGGGGGCCGGGCTCCTTGGCGTGGAGCAGCCGCACCGCCACGCCGCGGCCGACGAGTTCGGCGAGCAGTTTGACGAACGGCCGGAACGGACGGCTTTTCGGGCCTCCCTCGACGTGGAGGTCCTTCAGATCCGCGGTGGCGATCCACAGGAACTGCTGCGCCAGCGGCACGATGTCGCGCATCAGCCGCGTGTAGTGCTCGGCATCCAGCAAGAGTTCCGGCGGGCGGCTGGCCATGACAGTGTCTCGCGCCGGGAGCGTCTGCGCGCAAGCGATGGCCGGCATCCGGTGGCCGCCGTCTGCCGGGATACTCTGGTTGCGGCCGTTTTCGCAAATGAGGTGAAGACTTCGCCCGGACGTCTGCGTTACATGGGTCTTCGGACTTGGATATGCCCCCTCACCCCTCATCGGAACGGGAAACGCCCGGGCGCTGGCAGGCGCTGGTTTTTCGCTGCAAAACCCGTCTTTTCCAACTCCGCCGCGCCGTGGTGGACCTCGGAAACGCCCCGCCGCTCCATCGGGTTTCCTGCTCGCTCGTCGACGCCCCGGTCGCCGCCGAGGCGCACGCGCCCCTGTGGGCCGGGGTGACCCCGGAGGAATTTCCCCTGACCGCCGGCAAGGTGGAGAACCTCCGCCGCGCCGCCCGCGCCTTTCACGGGCTGGAAATTCCCGCCGGTGCCCTCTTCAGTTTCTGGCGGCAGCTCGGCCGTACGACCAGGCACCGCGGCTTTACCCACGGCCGCGAACTTCGCGAAGGCTGCCTCGTCCCGGCCATCGGCGGCGGCCTCTGCCAGATCAGCGGGCTGCTCTATCAGGCGGCCCTCGCCGCGGGGCTCGACATCGTCGAACGCCATGCCCATTCGCGCCTCGTCGCCGGGTCGTCCGCCGAGCGCGGCCTTGATGCCACGGTCTTCTGGAACTATGTGGATTTGCGCTTCCGCAGTGCCGCGGCCTGGCGCCTCGAGGTCGAATTGACCGCGGCCGATCTCAAGGTCCGCATCCGTTCCCGTGAGGGCCAAGCCGCGGCACGGCCGGCCGCCCCGCCCGCCCCCACGCCCCGTGCGGCTCCCTCGGGCGACTGTCTGACCTGCGGCATGGAGGTCTGTTTCCGGCATCCATCCGCTACCGCCGCCCACGCCCCGTCCTCCGGCCACTCGGTCTTTCTGCTGGACGCCCGCTGGCCGGAATTCGACCGCTGGTGCGCCGGCCATGCCCGGCCGGGAGACCGGTGGTTGCTGCCGCTCGATGGGCGGCGCTGGAAAAAACCCGGCTACGCCTGGACCCCGCCGGCCGGGGTGGCCGTGCGCACCGTCACCGCCCACACTCTGCTCCGGTCGTTCCGTCAGCGCGGACTGCCCGCCCAGGGGGGCGACCGCCAGCGGTTTCTGTTGCAAAGCGACGCCTCCCTCGCACGACACTACGCGGCGGGACTCACGCCGGCCTGTCGCCACCTCGTCGTTTCGCAAAACCTCCTGCCGCATCTGTGGACATCCGGCGCGCTCGGGGGTCGCAGCTTCGACGTGCTCATGCAGCGCTGGCCCCTCCGCGAGTTGCACGCCCGCCTCGATGAAGCAAACCGCCGGCATCCGGCCTCCACCACGCTCGGCGATTTCCGAGCCGGACCCGATCTGGTGCGTGCCGAAGACGAGGCCCTCGCCGCCGCCGGTCGGCTCATCACGCCTCACCGCGCCATCGCCCGCCACTGCGGTGCGCGCGCCTGGCTGGTCGATTGGGAAATGCCCGCCCCGCTGGCACCCCGCCCCGCCGCCACCCGCCGGATTTTCTTTCCGGCCTCCCGCCTGGGCCGCAAGGGTGCCTTCGAACTCGCGGCCGCGCTGCGCTCCGGGCTGACCGCGGAGATCTGTTACGCCGGTCGGGCGATTGAAGGCGGTGCCGATCCATGGTCGGAATTTCCCTGCACGGCGGCCGGGCCCGGCGCGCTGGCCAGCTGCCACGCCGTGGTGCTGCCGGCGTGGATCGAACACCAGCCGCGCCTGGCCCTGCTCGCGCTCGCCAGCGGCATCCCCGTGGTCGCCACCGCCGCGTGCGGCTTGCCTGGCCACCCACTGCTCCATGAACTCGCCTCCCCGGACCCGGCCGGCCTCGCCGCCGTTCTGCACGCCGTCCTTGGTCCCGCCACCCACCCCGCGCCGCCTTGAGGCCGGAGGCGTCGCCACGAGCCGGTGGCTGGGTGGGCTGCCCCGCGACACCGCCGGAAGGCCGCTCCCCACGTTAAAATCAGCACCCCGGTCGGGGGGCCTCCCCACGGACGCCTCTCTGCCCCGCCACAACATCCTCACGGGGCAGCAACTCCTCGCAGCCGCCCTTCTCTCCGCCTCACCGCCCGCAGTCGATCACGCCGCCGCAGGTGCCGCTGGATCGCCGTCCGGCGCGGGTGCGGCTGGCGCGGGTTCAGCTGGTGCGGGTTCAGCTGGTGCGGGTTCAGCTGGTGCGGGTTCAGCTGGTGCGGGTTCAGCTGGTGCGGGTTCAGCTGGTGCGGGTTCAGCTGGTGCGGGTTC